>Ga0209091_10001718_pt1 | contig 19007 bp, 20 predicted proteins | sample ArcticOcean_MG_C_6_FD_187438 | JGI IMG/M metagenome (GOLD analysis project Ga0209091, IMG submission 187438) | Marine microbial communities from western Arctic Ocean - ArcticOcean_MG_CB8_128 (SPAdes) (version 2) | ecosystem: Environmental > Aquatic > Marine > Oceanic | place: Arctic Ocean...
TTGATTTTTAACCATATCTAAACGCGAGACAGGACCAAATCGCTCATAGTGGTCATTGCAAAATCCAAGAGTATCTTTAACCAAGTCAATGGTCTTGCCTATAAAAGGTAAGCCATATTCTCCTGGAAATTGAGAAAGGTCTCGATTGTCTGGTGCTAATTTAATTTTTGACATATGGCCCCTTTGTTATGAATTTTTACGTAATAGTTTCCACCAGTAATTTGGGAAAAACCTTCTAATTCTTGTTGCATACAGAGCATCTGATGTTGGGAAACAAATAACTTTATCAGTTAAGAGATCTCTTTCTATGGCTGTCACCACATCCTCAGGATCATTTAACGTACCTTTTTTCATGGCCTTGCTAATAGAGCTAGGAGCATCCGTTTCATCAACAAATCTCATCAATGGGGTATCTGTCATTGCCGGGCAAACCAATAGTACGCGAATGGCCGTTTCCTCTAGCTCTTTTGCAAGAATTTCACCGAACATGTTTACAGCAGCTTTTGAGGCACTGTAAGCTGCCATGTTTTCAACGGGGCAAGTGCCTGCAATCGACCCAAATAGAATAATTTGACCCTCGTTTCGCTCGATCATTGCAGGAAGGATGCTTGTAATAACGTTAACAGTGCCTTCATAATTAATTCTCATCAAAGTATTGATAGAATTTGCTGTTAAATCTGCTACTTTGCCCATTGGCATAATTGCACCGGCATTTGTCACACGATCAATTGGGCCTACTTCACTCTGAACCTGGCGGACCATCGCTTGGACTGCATCATTATCAGAAAGATCGCATGGAAATATAGAAATGTTATTTGATTCTTGTTTAAGTTCATTTAAACCATCTTTATTAACATCTACTGCGGCAACGTGAATGCCATCGGCAGCTAATCTTTTGGCAGAAATTCTGCCCATACCGCTCGCAGCGCCTGTAACTAATGCAACTTTTAGGTCTGTCAAAATATCACCCCTATGTTTTATTTTCGTACAATCATTCTATAACGACTTGTAGGAATTACTTCAATCTTTTGAAAATCAATAAATCTGCTACAACTACCCATCATCAACTCAGTATTTTTTAAAAGTAGCTCCGAATCATTTTCTGCATTATAAAAAATAGATGGGTTAGACATAGCCTCGGATGGGAAGCACTCCTCTATAACGGCTATAAAATTAGGAGAGTCTTTTTGCAAGGGCCTAACAACAGTATTTTGAATGTACGTAAAGTTTGATTGTGTCTCAATGGCAATTTTAGTGTGGTGATGAGTCCAGTGATCAAACCAATCAAATTCAGTCATCTCAAGAGGTTTTTCTAAAAAGACAACTTGGGAAAACCCTTCGCTTCTTTTGCCCTGATGATCCTTGCTATCGTCTTGAAGAATAATGGACTCACTAACAATAAAGCCTTCGACTTTTATGGCGAAAGACTGAAGAATTGAGATAATATTTTCTGAATAGTATTGGCTGGCAACTTTAATAAAAACTATTGCATCGGGGTTTTGAGAGTAATTTGTTTTAGCTAGTGCTGCTGCTTCGTTAACATCTTCATCCGCAATATTTATTTGTAACTCACTTATTAAAGATTCTAAGGTCTTTGGCAAATCAACAAGCAGGGATTTTTTAAATTTTTCTAGCGAATCGAAATCGCTTCTCCAAAGTTTAAAAACAATTTTTTCCATTTAGGCTCTCTGAGAGGAAACTGAAATTACTTCCCCGGTCATATAAGAAGACAGGTCTGAGGCTAAAAATAAAATTACGTTTGCTACTTCCCATGGCTCAGCACCTCTTCCGTAAGCTTCTTGTGAAGCCAAATTATCAATAAGCTCTGAAGAGCTAGTTTTGGCAAGATGAGGATTCATGGCAAGGCTCGGTGCTACAGCATTAATTCTTATTCCATGCTCAACAGTCTCCATGGCAACACATCTTGTTAAAGCCATTACGCCAGCTTTAGCAGTAGCATAATGAGATTGACCTGCTTGTGCTCGCCAACCCAAAACAGACGCATTGTTCACGATAACCCCTTGGGTCTCTTTTAAAATAGGGATGGCCGCTCTCATCATTTTCATCGCACCATTAAGAGTTACATCCATAACCAGATTCCAAGCATCGTTGCTCATGGTCTCTAGTGGAGATTCGCCACCCAAACCAGCATTATTAATCACGCCATCTAAGTGAGAATAACGAGCTAAAGCCTGTTTAAACATCGCATCAATTTCTTCGTCAGAGGTAACATTGCAAAGACAGCCATCAACATCACCCAAATTTAAACTCTTTAGGTTTTCGATCGCTTGATCTAATCTGCCCTGATGCACATCAGAGATAAAAACGTTTGCGCCCTCTTCTAAAAATCTTTTTGCTGTTGAAAAACCAATGCCAGCACCCGCGGAAGCAGTCAATAAGATGTTTTTTCCAACAAAAAGATTTCGGCCTTCTGGGTATTTTGGATTCATTAAGTTATTCATGAACAGTTCTCTAAAATAGTAACATTTGCCTGGCCGCCACCTTCACACATTGTTTGTAAGCCATAGCGAATGCCATCTCTTTTCATTGAATGTATCATCGTGGTCATAAGTCTTGCGCCGGTAGCCCCTAAAGGATGCCCGAGAGCTATCGCGCCTCCGTTCACATTAATCTGATCCATTGGGTATTGCATTTCTTTTTGCCAAGCCATTGGAACAGATGCAAAAGCCTCATTGATTTCAACTATGCCAATATCGTTAAGGCTTATTCCTGATTTCTTGATAGCATGCTCAGTTGCTGGCATTGGTGCAGTTAGCATCCAAATTGGATCATCAGCTCGAACACTAATATGGGCAATGCGAGCCAAGGGTGTGAGGTTGTGCTCTTTAAGAATTTTTTCTGACACCATAAGTATTGCAGAGGAAGCATCGGCATTTTGTGATGAGATTGCAGCGGTAATATCATGCCCTTCAATAATAGGGTTAAGTGATGCCATTTTTTTCAATGATGTCTCAGCTCTGGGAGTTTCATCTGTATCGAAATCTCCAATGGGAACAATCTCATCTGCAAAATGATTCGCATTGATCGCTCGCATAGCTTTTTGATGGCTTTCAAAAGCAAAACTTTCCATCTCTGCTCTAGAAATCTTCCATTTCTCCGCAATCATTTGTGCAGCATTAAACTGACTGACCTCTTGAGTTCCATAGCGTTTTACCCAACCAGTAGAACCTGAAAAGGGATCATTAAAACCAAGTGCTTGGCCAGCTAACATGGCATAGGAAATTGGAATCATGTTCATGTTTTGCACGCCACCTGCAATAACTACCTCGGCAGTTCCAGACATGATGGCTTGAGAAGCAAAATGCACGGCTTGTTGGGACGAACCGCATTGACGATCAACAGTAGTTCCAGGAACGTGTTCAGGTAAACCTGCTGCCAGCCAACAAGTTCTAGCAATGTCGCCAGCTTGAGGGCCAACAGTATCAACACACCCAAAAATAACATCCTCAACAAGACCGGGGTCTAGATCGACTCTATCAAAGGTCGCTGAAAGAATTGCAGCACCTAGATCGGCAGGATGCATGCTCGATAAGGAACCTTTCTTCTTTCCAATTGGGGTTCTTAAAGCGCTAACAATGTATGCATCCTGCATGTTTAATTCCTCTAAAAAGTGTATAAAACTCCAAGCTCATCTTTCGATGACTTGAGTGTATTAAAAATAATGTTTTGTTGCTTATCTTCGTTTCCCCAGCAGGCCATTAAAGACCAAGCTTTTCTCATATAGATATGCAGATCCATTTCCCATGTGTACCCCATGGCACCATGAGTCTGAATGCTGTTTTTGCTGGCAATCTCTGCAGCTCTTGCGCTCATATACTTTGCATGTGCGCAGTGCAAAGCAGATTTCGGATTGTTATCGACCAAGGAATAAGCTGCTCTATAAATAGCGGGTCTGGCAAATTCTATTGCCACTGCAACATCAGCGAGCATATGCTTGACTGCTTGAAACGAACCAATAGGTTTACCAAATTGTGTTCTATCAAGAGCATAAACTGAGCTCAAATCAATCATTTTTTGTGACAATCCAATCAAAAGCGCTGCGGTCATTAGTGCTCCTCTTGATAACACAGCAGCATTCAATAATTCAAAGTTTTCAGATGAAGAAATCGAATTTTTAATGGATATAATCCTACCCAGCTCCCTAGAAGGGTCATTTGATACTACCTCTTCAAACTCTACATCACTTGTTAAAACGAACTTATAAGAATCTTCTTCAAAGATTAACAATCCAGTTGATTCTTTTAAAAATAAAGGATTTGGCGCCAAAGGATGTGCGACTGAAATGTAAGAGGTGCCAGACATATGATGCTCTTGAATGCTTTCCTGTATTTTGGGAGGCAACATAGGTAAGAGATCATTGATTAAAAAAGTTTGTTCGGCCGCAGGCTCTGGAAGACCGGCATAACCCATTTCTTCTACCATCAAAACTAAGGCAACTTGATCCATGCCAAGACCGCCACTGTCTTCTGATAAATTTGAACCCAATACACCTAGATCTGCCAAACCCTTCCATCTATTTTGATTGAAAGATTGTTTTGAAGCCCAGCCACCTCTAATGGATTCTGGTGTGCACTCATCATTTAGAAAAGCTTTGATAGCATCTTTAAATTGTATTTGCTCTTCTGTAAAAATAAAGTTCATAACTTATTTCGGCAACCCCAATAATCTCTCGGCAATAATATTTTTTTGAATCTCATTGGTGCCTGCATAAATTGGGCCTGCATAAGAGAACATAAAACCTTTAATCCATTTTGCGGCATCATGTTTTGAATCAAGGGATAGCTCAGCACTTGCTCCTAATATCTTCAATGCAGTTTGATGCATCATATGATCTAACTCAGACCAGAAAATTTTACCTAAACTTGATTCTGAGCCGATGGATCCACCTGCAAGCATTTTAGATGCCGTGTGATAGATGCTTAATGCATAAGATTCTGATTGGGCCCATGCCTCAACAATACTGGCTTGCATAGCAGGAGAGCAATCACTCTCGTTGTCCAAATAAAGCTGTAATAATTTAGCTGCGGTCTGCTGAAAGCGTGCGGGGCTTCTTAACATCAAGCCTCTTTCAAAACCTGCCGTTGCCATTGCGATTTTCCAACCCTCGCCATCTCCGCCAAGAAGGTTCTCAACTGGAACCTTTACATCATCAAAATATATCTCTGCAAAACCTGGCTCACCATCTAACTGAGCAATAGGTCTAACCGTAATACCTGGAAGGTCTAATGGGACGAGAATAAATGATAAACCTCTGTGCCGTTCTGAATTGAGATCCGTTCTAAATAGTCCAAAAGTCCAATCTGCATATGTGGCCCTTGAAGACCAAGTTTTTTGGCCATTAATCCTATAGTAACCGTCCTCCAAAACAGCTGTTGTTCGAATGGCAGCCATATCGCTTCCAGCTCCAGGTTCGGACCATCCCTGAGCCCAGATATGATCACCAGTTGCCATGGCATTTAGAAATTTAGATTTTTGCTCGTGAGTACCAAACTCCATTAAGGTTGGGCCAAGAAGAAATACCCCATTTTGATTTACTCTTAATGGTGCTTCTGCGCGATAGTACTCTTCCTCAAAAATTAACCATTCAATTAAATCTAGCCCTCGTCCACCATATTCTTTAGGCCAAGTTACCATGGACCAGTTGCCAGCGTTGAGTGTCTTTTCCCACTCTCTGTGCTGCTCAAAACCTTCCTTGGTATCTAGAGATAAAAGAGTTGTGCTGGGAATATTTTGCTCAAGCCAAGAGCGAATCTCTTGCCTGAATAAGTCTTGCTCTGGGGTAAAATTAATCTTCATCGTTAAAATTGGCGTCTCTTTTTTCTACAAAAGCATCTCGTGCTTCTTGAGAATCTGTCGATTTGTATAGCTCTAAGGTAAATGTTTGCTCAGATTTATAGTGTTCGTCAACGTCACCATGCTCGATTTGATTTAAAGCTTTTTTTGCAAGTTTCATGGCTATTGGGCTTTTAGATGCCATATCTTCTGCAATATCCAAGGCAGCTTGGTGCAATGAATGTATGTCCGAGTGAAGTGATTCAATGGATCCATATTCAAATGCTCTTTTTGCTGAGATAGGTTTGCCAGTAAACATCATTTTTCGAACAGCCTGCAAAGGAAATAACCTACTCAAATGTGCTCCCCCTCCAAGTGCGCCTCGATCAATCTCAGGCAAGCCAAAATATGAATCTTCTGTTGCAAGAACAAGATCAGCAGATCCTGCAAGCAAAATTCCTCCGCCTAATACAAAGCCGTGACACGCAGCTATAACAGGCACGTTACAGGCATGAATGGCTCTTGCTGTTTTCCAACAACCATCGTTTACATCTGCAATTTTTGTAGAATCTTCTTGAAGTTCTTTAATATCAGCTCCCGCACAAAACCCTTTACCTTTGGCAGAAATCACAACAACTCTTACCTCATCATTGTGTGAAAGATGATCAATGTTTTTTGCTAGGTCCAACCACTCAGTAGAGTTCAAAGCATTTACTGGCGAGCAATCTAAGATAATCTCAGCAATTCCATTCGCTATGGATGTTTCAACACTCATTATCTATCTCCTTCGATCTTTTTGAAGTTAGTAGCAGCCACATTGAAGTCCCTCATAATTTTTGTAATGAGTTCATTGCAACTTGGTAAATTAGTAATAATTCCAGCAACCTGACCGGATGGCATGGCACCCTCTGCTGGAGAGCCTTCAACCATTGCTCTTTGAATAATTGCTGGGCTATTAGCTGACATGATTGATTGAGAAATGGTTAGATCGTCGCCCTTCAACATAGCAAAAAATGATTTTATTAGATCGCTATAAGATGCCTTTGTAATTTGCTTGTATTTCCATGCTGAGGTTACCGACATCACAAATAAAGAAAAAGGATTTGAGCGATCAATTTTTTGAATGTAATCATTGAAGATTAATCGATGCGGCAAACCATCAAATTTTTTGGTCACTTTAATATCTTCTACGCCCGCTGAAATATATGCTTCTTTGGTTTTATCGGGAACCGGACTTTCTTGGGTCATCATAAATCTTGTTCCCATAGCGATGCCACTGGCGCCCCAAGCTAATGATGCGGCTAATCCGGAGCCATCTCTAAAGCCTCCTGCTGCAACCACAGGTATAGAAACATTTTCAAGGACTGAGCTTAATAGCAGGGTTGTTGGAGTCGAGCCGGTATGTCCTCCGCCCTCCGAGCCTTGGATGACCACAACATCGGCACCTAGCTGTTCGGCTTTGACTGCATGTTTAAGAGCACCAACAGTTGGCATACATACTATGCCTTGCTCTTTAAATGCTTTGATGTAATCAGGGGTGGGAGATCTAGAGTAGCTGACCGCTTTAATTTTTCGATCTAAGACTGCCTGAACAATTTGGTCTGCGCCAGGTTGAAACATGTGAAAATTCACACCAAAAGGCTTGTCCGTAAGGCTTAAAGTTTGGTCTATCATCTCAATGGCTTCTTCTGGACCAGCGGTTGCAAGTGCTAAAAATCCGAAAGCTCCTGCATTAGACGATGCCGCCACCAATTCAGGCATGGCTACCCAGCCCATGGCAGTTTGAATGATTGGGTATTCACAACCCAGAATGTCGGTTAACTTATTGATAGTGCTTCTCTAAAGTTAGCGTTTTTTCTTTGGAGTAGCTTTCTTAGCTACTGGTTTCTTAGCTACTGGTTTCTTAGCTACTGGTTTCTTAGCATTCGTCTTTTGAGATTTAGCCATTTTTTTTGCATCAAATCCGGAAAGAATATTTCCAGTTGTTAGGTCATTGTGAGCATGAGAGAAATGATGCCAAGCAAATGCTGCCTCCATGCCGTTGCGCTTTCCTTGCAAATCTTCCACATGATTGATGGCTTGTTTGGTTAAAGTAAGGCCTAGTCTTGGCATTTGAGCAATTTTACCTGCCATCTCCAATACAGAGGACTCTAGTTCCTCCCTTGGAACAACCTTGTTAACCATTCCCATTTCATAGCCACGCGCAGCAGACATGCGTTCCCCTAAAAATAAAAACTCTTTAGCAATCCTAGGGTTAAGCTCATAAGGATGTGCAAAATATTCAACGCCTGGAATGCCCATACGAACCACAGGATCAGCAAAAAAAGCATCTTCAGAAGCAACAATTAAGTCGCACACCCAAGCAAGCATACAGCCACCTGCAATGCAGGCTCCGTGAACCATTGCTATTGTTGGTTTAGGAATATCTCTCCATCTGCGGCACATGTTTAAATAAACTTCTTGCTCACGGACATACCAAAACTCTCCACCAGGTTTGTTGGTATGGTCGTACCACATAGATTTTCTATCGTACTCAACATCAACATCCCTTCCAGGCGTTCCAATATCATGACCTGCTGAAAAATGCTTACCATTACCTTTTAAAACAATAACCTTGACCTCATCATCATTCGTCGCTTTTTGAAATGCTTTATCCAGATCGTAGGTCATCTTTCCATTCTGAGCATTGTTGTACTCGGGACGATTCATCGAAATAATTGCAATTCCATCTTTCTTTTTATACTGGATTGTTGATTTAGCGCGTGTCATTTTTATTCCCCAAAAATTAGTTTTCTAGTGCCTAACGGATCAAGAACTTCTCTTATAAGCACTAACTCTTCATCGGAAGGCAGCAATGTCTCTACCTCTGATTTAATTGTTATATCGAATCCTGTATTGCTGCAAACGTCATCAGTACTTACGCCAGGGTGCAAAGATAAGAGTTGAAGTTGATGATTAGGTCCATTGAAATCAAAAACACCAAGATTTGTTACAACCGATAGTATCTCTGGTTTTCCTGCATGCGCATGATGACTGTTGTATCCCATCCCTGAAACCATATCTACCTCACCTTCAACAAACGTTTTAGTAGAATGATTTGGTATAAAAATAGAATTTTTATGACTGATAAAGTTTCCTGGGAACCCTCTCACACCAAGCAATTGCACTTTAGGATTCTCATGGTCTCCAATGCAGCTAATATTTGTTTGCCCAAATGAATCTATCTGAGTTGGAGTTACCATTGCATGTCTATGGCCGCCCCATAAGTTTTCGAAGACTCGGCTGTAACTCATGTAGCCCTCTATTAAATCTGCCGATGCGTCTCTCTTACCCATGGGCAATGGTTTGGATATTAAAAAGGTCTCTCCATCTGTCATCATTAAATCAGGATTGCAGGTTAGTTTGGCTAGGCCGGCTGCAATTCTTGGAATTAAACCAATCCCTGTAGCAAGAAGTTCCCCATCGTCTTTCCAGGCCTTGGAAGCAGCGCTTATGCAAATTTCTGATAAAGAGATTGGATTTGCCATATTAAAATTGAGGTAAAGGAATGCTATTTACAAAAGTCTCTCCGCCAACCGCTTCGATGTAATCTTCATGAGAGATATTTAAGAACTGATCACTGTATTCTGCAAAAGATTTAGCTGCTGCTGAATAAGTTTTTAAATGCTCCATGTCAAAACCATAACTGGGAGCACAAGATGTTGGATGAGCGCCGCATTTAGCATGAATTACTCCAGAAACTAAACTGCGCTCAAATCTATTGAAAATAGCGCCTTCTTTGCCACCTAGACCTTCTGTCGTTACCACCTCTTCTGAGGAGACATATGTTTTGTCAGCAGCCCTTACAAACATCTCATCAAAAAATGGGTCAGGGCCATATATTTGAGTATTGCCTTTTTCATCTGACTTATTAACGTGCAACAAAGCCACATCAAGATTAAGAGCAGGCATTGCAACATATTCCTCGCCATCCGCATAAGGCGAAGTAATAAATTTAATTTCAGGATTATATTTTAAAACGTCGGTGCCAAAACCAACCCTCGTTGGAAGAAAAGAAAGTTTCATAGCAGCGGCTCTAAGACCCCACTGAACCATTCCTTCATCTAATTCCATAACCTCTAACTCTCCGTTTTGTCGAGCTTGTCGAAAATGAGCATCCAAAGGAATCATATCCAAGGAAACAAAGCCAAAAATTAATTTTCTTACTTTGCGGTGAGCGCAAAGCAAGCCAACATCTGGGCCGCCGTAACTCACAATGGTCAAATCTTTTAAATCGGATTGGCAGATTGCTCTGATCATTGACATGGGTTTGCGACGCGCGCCCCATCCCCCAACCCCAATCGTCATTCCATCGGAAAGCTGGTCTATTAAATCTGAGTGAGAAAGAATTTTATTCATTAGCTTAATTCTCTGGAGGAGAAAATGCGTGACCCCAAAAACTTGGCATCTTACTTTCTTGCTTTGTAAAAGTGGTCCAATCTACTTGCCATCCATCATAGCCAAATTCCAAATCAAAGCCCGAAGGGGTTTGCATATAAAAAGAAACCATCATGTCATTTGAATGTCTGCCCAAGGAGGAGGATATGTGAACATTGTTTTGCATGGCTCTATCAAGTCCATGACCTACTTCATCTATATTGTTAACTTCTACCATGGTGTGTATCAGGCCAGATGGCGGAATGGGCGATTCGTAAAGTGCGACTGTATGGTGTCTAGGGTTATCACAATGCATGAAGTTCAATTTTACTTCGGGTGCATCAGGCGCAGGACCCATGGGAAAATTCATATAATCGGAATCTCCAAATCCCAGCACATCTAAATAAAAACGATGAGCCACCTCAAGTTCAGGTGCAGCAAAAACAACGTGACCAAATCCTAGCCCCTTGGTTACAAACCCCTTAATGTCTTGTGGAGATAAAAACGGTTCAGAAGAATCTAAGCTGCCATATGATAATTCTAATGCGTTGCCAGCAGGGTCTTTAAGAGAAATTCCATCAGCTACATAGCGTGAGGTGATCACATCAGCTGCAAGGCTTTCGAAAGAAATATTTGCGTCGGTTAGCTCATTCTTTGCCTGCTCAAATGCTTCTTTATCCTTGAGGTTGAATCCAGCGGCTAGGTATCTCTTTGACTCGCCTGTCGAGATGTGAAATCTAAAGGATTTTTCATCCATGCGAAGATACAGATTATTTGCATCACTGAGAGAATCATTTTTCATTAACCCAACTACATTTTGAGCATAATCAGCCCACTCCTGAAGATCAGTAGTTTCAATTAATACATAACTCAAAGATTGTATTTTCATTCTGCCCCTTTATATTTAGATTGTTTATTTTATAACAACCTAGCTCTTTCAAATAATTTAATTAATATCTTATGTTTCCACTATTAATTCTATCATTCAACTTATTTATCATTAATTTTTAATGCGATAATTACGAACAATCGTTATTACAATGAAAAAGTTCTTTATAGGCAAGAAATTATATAAAATATGCGTATGTCACTCATAAAAGCTTTGATTACGCCCGTTACCCCATTTCAACAAAATGCTCCTATTTTGTATTGTGAAGACTCAAAAAAATGTGCTTTTGTGGATCCCGGTGGGGATTTAGATATTTTGCTTGGTGCGGCAAAAGATAATAATCTTATTCCGGAAAAAATATTTCTTACTCACGGACATGCAGATCATGCTGGAGCAGCAATGGAGCTATCATCAATGCTTTCCATTGAAATTGAAGGCCCTCACAAAGAAGATGCTTTTTTGCTTGATTCACTTGAATCGCAGGGAAAAATGTTTGGATTTCAAGCTCAAAACTGCATCCCTAACAGATGGCTAGAAGACGGTGATGAGGTCAAGTTGGGTGGAGAAACTTTGCAGGTAATTTTTTGTCCTGGCCACACACCAGGACACATTATTTTTTTTCATGCACCATCAAACCTTGCTGCTGTTGGTGATGTAATATTTCAAGGATCTATTGGAAGAACTGATCTTCCCCGGGGCAATCATCAAGATTTAATAAACTCAATAACCCAAAAATTATGGCCGCTGGGTGAAGAAGTTTTATTTATATCTGGTCATGGCCCAGTTTCAACCTTTGGACAAGAGCGAAAAAATAATGCTTTTGTCTCGGATGCAGTTCTTAGCATCTAATCAATCAACCCAAATTTTGACAATCTTTCCATGATTATCTGTCATAGATCCTGTGACAATTAAAATAAAGTCTACTATCCACCAAATACCAAATCCGCCAATAGTGAGAATAAATAAAATTGCTGAGGCATAACGCTTAAGAAAAAATCTATGCGCACCTAGCGGCCAAGAAAGAACTATGAATAATAAAAAGGTTGGGAATTCTTTTGTCTGATATATTTGAGATCTCATTCATACCGACCGCCTGCAAGACTGGAGCTCATTCTAATAACAAGAGAGGTAGGTAGCGTATTGCATAAAAATACTATTAATTTATTTAAAATTCCGGGAACCCAGACACTTTTTCCTTTCATCATCGCGTCTACGGCGCCTTTGGCCACTGTCTTAGAATCTTTTTTCATAAAGCTTGGAACCTCATCCATTGCATCTTGCATGCCACTTGCAGTGTGAAACTCAGTAACCGTAAATCCAGGACATACATTGGTTGCTGTAATGCCATGGCTGCGATAATTAAGATTTAGGGCATCTCCAAATCTATTAATAAAAGTCTTTACTGGACCATACAATGCACCCCACCCTGTTGCAGGCGGAGCAAAGGCAGCCAAAGAAGAAACCAACATAATTTTTCCAGATCTTTGCTTTAGCATTTCAGGAATAAATCTCTTCGTAAGAGCTATGACCCCAATCCCTAGAACTCTTAAGAATTTTTCTTCTTCCTCTTCGCCAGTTTCATGAAATTTTTTATTGATGCTGTACCCAGCATTATTTACTAAGATAGTCACAGAATAATTACTAGAGGCGCAGAAATTAAAAATTTTCTCAGGGGCGCTTGCATCTCCGAGGTCTGCAGCAACATAGTCAGCATGTACGCCGTAATCTTGTATTAATTGTTGTGTAATTTCTTTTAAACGATCCTCTCTTCTTGCCGTCAATAGAATGTTGTAACCTCGTCGTGCTAGCTCATGGGCTATCTCTAAACCAATTCCAGCAGTGCTGCCAGTTATGAGGGCATAATTTTTTGTCATATTATCTTCTCTGAAAATGTAGTTATAAATCCTTAATTTTTAATCTTACATCATAAGGAATTGCGCCCTGGCTATCATGAGATTTTTTAATAGCTAATACTGTCTCAAGCCTTTCAGAGTCCATTGGAGACATTCTTCTTTTGCGCATATCAATGTGACCCTCGATGGTTTCATACATTGCACAAATTACGTCATCTTTATCAAAGAGAGCACCAATCATATGAAATAATTTATTATTTACATTCAATAATCTAAAAGCAGGAAAAATTTTATCCCCTACAAGAAATTCTTTCTTAAACCTATAGTTATCTTCCAGGGTAAATGAAGAAAAACCACTCTTTAAGTATTCATCGTTAAAACCAAAATCCTTAGTGGTAAATTCCCAACCCTGCTCAAAAACTTCTTTGATGTAATTAACATTCATGTGTCCGTTAAAATCACACATATCTTGAGTAACAATAACTTCTTTGCCTATGTAGGGAAAAAGATTTTTCATAGCTTATCAATTATTTAAAAGAGGAGATTGTGAGCAAAGAACTAAAAATTTGCAAATGATAAAACTGTTTTCACATAAGGATTTAAGTACAATAATGTTGTACATAAAAACTAATATATGAAAAATTTTGAGATTATCGCTATAGCAAACATTGAAATAACTGATGTTGATACATATCGAAAGTATGAAAAAGGTTTTTTTTCAATTCTCAAGAAACATAATGGCTCGTTTATTACCTTCGATGATTCTCCTGAACACAAAGAGGGAGATACACCATTAAACGGCAGAGTAATACTGTTTGGTTTCGAGGTAGAAGAAGATGCAAATAATTGGTTTAATGATCCTGAATATCAAGAATTATCTGAATTCCGCAGAGCCGGGACAGATACTCACTCCATTACATTTACCAAAATGTTGAAAGGGTAATCTGAGAGCCTATATAGCTTGGAAAAAACCCTAGCACCAGAAGACCTGAGAGCAATTATTGTTTCTGTTGATCTTTTGAGATCAGCGCCGAAGGAATCGCATCATTTCAACTCCAATGAATTTTTAGATTTAGCTAAGTCAGCTGGGTTAAAAGTTGAGGATCATATATTTTCGAAGCAAAATTTTGTTTCTGCCAGTCATTTTATTACCAAAGGTAAGGTAGAGGAGCTCAAAGCACTCGTAACTGCAAAGGACATAAAGTTGGTATTGCTCGATTGTGAGCTATCTCCATCTCAAGAGCGAAATTTAGAAATAGTTCTGTGTGCAAGAGTTCTTGATAGAACTGGACTAATCCTAGATATATTTGCTAGCAGAGCTCAAAGCGACATAGGAAAATTACAAGTTGAATTGGCTCAATTGAGCTTTCTTTCAACGCGACTTGTTCGTGGATGGAGTCACTTAGAAAGACAAAAAGGGGGCATTGGTCTAAGAGGTCCCGGTGAAACACAATTAGAAACAGACAGACGCTTGGTTGGTAATCGAATTAAGCAGCTTAAAAATAGATTAAAAAAACAGCATAATCAAAAAAACTTAAATCGATATTCCAGGAAGAAAAGAGAAAATAAATTAGTCGCGCTTGTGGGCTACACCAATGCTGGCAAAACCTCGCTTTTTAATATGTTAACCAAGGGCGGGCTCTATGCAGCAGACAAATTATTTGCCACTCTCGACACCACAACTCGTAAAGCAGATTTTAAATCCAAGACACTCAGCACAGTTCTATTTTCAGATACCGTGGGGTTTATATCCAATCTCCCAACCAAGCTGGTTGAGTCATTTAAAGCAACATTAGATGACCTATCTTCTGCTGACCTTTTAATTCATGTGATAGATGCCGCAGATCCAGAAAGTGATTTTAAAATTCAACAAGTAGATCTGATACTAAAAGATCTTGGGATAGAAAATATTCCACAAATTAGAGTCCTTAATAAAACTGACTTAATTCACAATATTGAGCTTAAACCAACCAATCATGAACATCCAGAGATTAAAATTTCCGCTGAAACTGGAGATGGTTTAGATGGCCTGAAAAGTCAAATTTCTCAAATGCTTTTTGGAGAAATTCTAACCGGATGGATTTGCTTCTCCCCTTCCCAGGCAGCAATTCGCTCTAAGCTTTTTGATTCAGGATGTATTGTCGAAGAAAAAATTGATGAGAATGGCGCCTATCAGTCCTTCGTTGAGATTAGTAAAAGCATGCTGAGTAAGTTTGAAGGCTTAGAAGGAGCTAAAGCACTCAAGCCTACGTCTTCATAAAAAAAAGAGCCGCACATGCGACTCTTTATCATTGATTTCCTAGGGATTAAGAGAAGTTTGGGTCAGTTGGATCAAAGAAAACTTGCCCATTAGATATCTCTGGAGCATTGCATGTGCTTACTGCTTCAAGCTTAAGTTTTGCATCCCCGCCAGTTTCTTCCCATAAAGCATTTCCCTCAGACATAGTCTCAAGAGTTTCATAGAAGTTTGCAAACCAAAAATCTTCTTCTACTGCTGCGCTATCAGGAAAATAAATTCCATAAGCATAAAAACCACTCACCTGGGATTCGTCAAGACCATCAAGCCAAGCATTGAACTCAATTAAAGCCGCAGAAAAATCATCCTGGCTCATTCCATCATTCAAAGTGCACGGACTAAAACTTGCAGCAAATGAGCCATCATCTGGAGAGTCTCCAAATGCATATGGATTATGGGGAAATATAAAATCGTATCCATCCCTGCTTGCTCCATCGCATTGAAGCACAGTAGAGTATTTTTCACCCCAAGCAATGCCCTCTTCATCTGTTAGCCATTCTTGCCATCCCTCATCAGCAGCCTCTTTAGAGGACCAGCTTAGCTCCCACCAGTTGTTGTATGAAGTATTATCTTGCGTTACTGTTGCGTAACCCCAGCCACCGAGAAGAGATTCAGGCAACCCAAGCCCTCTCCAAGAAGTAACCATTTCATTCAAAGATTCCTCGCTGTAATCTGCACCAGCAGAGCATTGCATAAACTCGTTGTACATCGTGTAATTAGTAGCATCCCATGCAACAGCATCTTCCTTGACCTCATTCGTATTCATTTCGGAACATGAAATTAGAAAGATAAAAGGCGCCAATAAAAAAGCTTTTTTATATTTATAGTTATTTGTCATTTTCAATTCACCTCGTATGAAAAAATATGTATGTAATTAATATACATCATCTAATGACCAGATTCATTCAGCTGTATAATAATTTCATGCAAAATTCTGAAAAAAAAATAGACGCAATAATAATTGGAGGCGGACACAATGGACTAGTTTGCGCCTTTTATTTAGCCAAAGCTGGGCTCAATGTGAATGTCTACGAAAAGCGATCAATTATTGGTGGTGCAGCTGTCACAGAGGAATTTTATCCTGGCTTTCAGAACTCTGTTGCTAGTTATACCGTAAGTTTATTAAATCCTGTGGTTATTAAAGATATGAGGCTTAAAGAGCTTGGATTAGAGATTGTAAAAAGACCAATATCAAATTTTTTACCAATTACCGATTCAAGCTATCTTAAATTAGGTGGGGGTCTGGAAAGAACCCAGCAAGAATTTAAGAAATTCTCTTCCAGAGACTCCGAAAGATTGCCTGAATACTATGATCGAATTGAAGCTGTTGCAGATGTTCTCAGAGACCTATCAGTCAAGACGCCTCCAAATCCTAAACAAGGCATTAGAGCAGCATTAAATGCTGCGCTTCAGCTTTGGCCTATTGCAACAAAAGGGAATCAGGTTCACAGAGATGTGTACGATCTCTTCACCAAAAGTGCTCGGTCTTTCTTAGATTCATGGTTTGAAAATGATCATGTTAAAGCTGCATTTGGGTTTGATGCAATTGTTGGAAATTTTGCTAGCCCTGATACACCCGGTTCTGCTTATGTGCTATTGCACCATGTATTTGGTGAGGTGGATGGAGAGAAAGGAGCCTGGGGTCATGCTATTGGAGGGATGGGCTCTATCACTCAAGCCATGGGAGAAGCCTGCAAGCATTTGGGTGTAAATATTTTTACAGACGCTGGGGTAAATAAGGTAATTGTTTCTAATGGGGCGGCAACTGGAATTCAATTAGAAGATGGCTCAATTGTGGAAGCTAAAAAAATAATATCAAATTTAAATCCGAAGCTGCTATACAAAAAATTAATTGCAGAAGAAGATTTACATCCAGAGTTCAATCGAAGCATGGACGGCTATAAATGTGGCTCAGGTACCTTTAGAATGAATGTGGCGCTTTCAGAGCTCCCAGATTTTAGTGCTCTCCCGGGAAAAGAAATAGCCGAGCATCATCAAAGTGGAATTGTTATCGCTCCAACTCTCGATTATATGGATCGTGCATACATAGACGCCAAGACTCATGGGTGGTCAATAGATCCAATTGTTGAAATGCTGATTCCATCGACTATGGATGATACCTTAGCGCCTAAAGGACAACACGTAGCTTCTTTATTCTGTCAGCAATTCTCACCTTCATTATCTGATGGTCGCTCCTGGCATGATCATAGGATGGCAGCTGCAGATACCATTATTGATACCGTCACAAAACATGCCCCGAATTTTAAAAAATCTATTCTAGGCACAATGATTCTCTCTCCCCTCGATCTTGAAGAGAAGTTTGGATTGATTGATGGAGACATAATGCATGGCCAAATGACATTGGATCAAATGTGGGCTGCTAGACCTCTTTTAAACTATGGCAATTATCGCGGTCCTTTAAAATATCTTTATATGTGTGGTTCTGGAACTCATCCTGGAGGTGGCGTTACTGGGCTTCCTGGGAAAAATGCAGCCAGAGAAATTCTTAAAGATAGGTAGTTAGCTTTTTGCAGATTCAGAGTCTAACTCTGCAAAGTAATCTCGAGCTTTTTCAATCACTTTAGGTGCAAGCCAGACTGATGAGATTAATGTTGGTATCGCCATAAATGCAAATGAAAGATCAATAACAGCAATAGCAGTCTTTACGGGTATTACTGCGAAGACAACAACAAAGAAAATGATGATCCACTGATAAACTTTTACTCCTTTTTTACCAAATAAAAATTGAGCACAAGCAGATCCATAAAATGAGTAAGTGAAGATAGTGCTGGCTCCGAAGCTTACTACGCAGATAAGTAAAATTGCATATCCTACTGGACCAAGGAGAACGCTGAATGCTTCTGCAGTCAATTTAACGCCTTCGACACCTTCGCCTATGTCTAACCAAACTCCTGAGATAATAATTAACAATGCTGTAGATGTGCACATTATCAAAGTATCAAAAATAGGCCCAAGCATGGCAACCAACCCTTGTTTCACCGGATTTGAGGTCTTAGCAGCACCATGAACAAGTGATTCTGTTCCTATTCCTGCTTCGTTAGAATGAGCACTTCTTTTAACGCCCATGATAATTACAGCTATAACACTGCCTCCAGCAACTGCAGAGCCTGTAAAAGCATCTTCTATGATAATTTGAAATGCAGGAATGACTGCCTGAAAGTTTAGTATTAGCGCAACCATGACAGAACCAAAATATAAGATGCTCATAGAGGGTACAAGCCATTGAGAAACCTTTGCTATTCTGACCAATCCGCCAAAAATTATAGCTCCAGTGATTGCAGCTAAAATTATCCCAGCAATTAAATTAAAATATTTAAAATCAAATATTGGGACCGTTTCAAGCATCTGAACCATTTGATTGCTTTGAAATCCTGGTAGAGCACCAATTAAACCAGCGGCTGCAAAAAAATATGCCAATGGCATCATGGACTTAGGAAGTGCATTTTTAATAATGTACATTGGTCCACTACGAACTGTGCCATCTTCATCCACATCTCGATACATCACAGATAAAGTGCAAGTAAAAAATTTAGTTGCTATACCAACAATTGCAGTCACCCACATCCAAAAAATTACTCCCGGACCACCATAACCAATAGCAAGGGCAACACCGGAAATATTTCCAAGACCAATCGTGCCGGATAATGCTGTAGTTAAAGCTTGAAAGTGGGTAACTTCTCCAATATCTTCTTGTTTTGTATGCTTGCCTCTTATTAGCTCGAAGGCATGAATGATGTAT
>Ga0209091_10001723_pt1 | contig 18978 bp, 17 predicted proteins | sample ArcticOcean_MG_C_6_FD_187438 | JGI IMG/M metagenome (GOLD analysis project Ga0209091, IMG submission 187438) | Marine microbial communities from western Arctic Ocean - ArcticOcean_MG_CB8_128 (SPAdes) (version 2) | ecosystem: Environmental > Aquatic > Marine > Oceanic | place: Arctic Ocean...
AAAAACTTGTTAAAAAAAATGAAATTATTGTCTTTAATAAGATTGATATATCAGAGGAAACTGAAACAAATGAAAAAATAAACATATTTAAAAAAAAATTAAATAAAAAAATTTATACAATATCTGCCTTAAAAAAAAAGGGTCTAGTAAATATTAAAAAAGTATTAATTAACCATGTACATAAATAAATCAAAAAAAATTGTAATTAAAATTGGGTCATCAATTTTAATAGACAAAGAGGGAAAGCCTAAAAAAAAATGGTTAATAGAATTCGTTAAAGATATAAAGCTGCTAATAAAGCAAAAAAAAGAAGTTGTGATCGTTTCATCTGGGGCTATAGCGTTAGGTTGCGAATATTTGAAAATTAAAAAAAGTGGCCTAAAAGTTGATAAAAGTCAGGCAGTAGCATCCATTGGTCAAATTGAGTTAATGGATTTTTATAAAAAAATTTTTGAAAAAAGTAAAATAAAAATTTCACAAATATTACTTACACTTGATGACACTGAACAAAGAAGAAGATCTATAAATGCAAAACGAACTATTGATAACCTGTTAAAAATGGGAATAGTCCCAATTGTTAATGAAAACGATACAACGGCAACAACCGAGATTAAATATGGTGATAATGATAGACTTGCTTCTAGGGTATCACAAATAATTTCTGCTGATTGCTTAATCTTATTATCAGATGTGGATGGTCTATATACTGATAATCCAAAAAAAAATAAAAAGGCAAAGTTAATAAAAATAATTAAAGAAATTGATGAAAATATTAAAAGATACGCAAGCAAAACAGAAAATATTTATGGGACGGGTGGCATGAAAACAAAAATTGAGGCAGCTAAAATCTGCCAATTATCTGGGTGCTACATGGCTATAGCTAATGGAAATTATATGAATCCAATAAAAAAATTAATAAAAAATAAAAATTGTACGTGGTTTTTACCTAAAATTTCAAAACTTGACGCCAGAAAACAGTGGATAATAGGATCTGTTGCTCCAAAAGGTGAAATATTTATTGATCATGGAGCCCTAAGAGCAATTAAAAATGGGAAAAGTTTATTACCTGCGGGGATTACGGAAATTAAGGGTAATTTTGAAAAAGGTGATCATATTTTAATTAAAGATCCAAACAATACTGAATGTGCTCGAGGTTTAACATCTTTTTCTTCTTTTGAAATTGAAAAAATTAAAGGTTCTCATAGTAGTGAAATTAAAAACATATTAGGTTATGCAAGTAGAGATGAAATTATTCATAAAGATGATTTGGTAAGATTATAAAATGTATAGAAATTTATACATGCAACAAGTAGGCGTAAAAGCAAAAATTGCATCTAATAATATATCACATTTAAATATTGTAAAAAAAAACTTAGTACTAAAAAAATTTAGAAAATATCTAATAATTAATTCAAAATTAATTTTAAAAGAAAATAAAAAGGATATTGTTAGTGCTAAATTAAAAAAAATGAGCACTAGTATGATTGATAGACTTAGCTTAAAAGAAGAAAAAATATTTCAAATTGCTAAATCACTCGATGAGATTATTAAATTTAAAGATCCTGTTGGAAAAGTATTGTCTTCGTGGAAAAGACCTAATGGCTTAATAATTAAAAGAGTATCAATACCATTGGGTGTAGTAGGTGTAATTTATGAAAGCAGACCAAATGTTACTTCTGATATTGCTGCGCTTTGTTTTAAGGCTGGTAGTGCCGTAATTTTACGTGGAGGATCCGAAGCATTTTACTCAAATAAAATACTTGCGTACTTGTTTAGAAAAGCACTTATCAGTGAAAAATGTAATAAAAATTGTGTTCAATTGGTTAAAAGTAAAGATAGGCGCAATGTTGATTATCTTTTATCGAAAATGCAAAAATATGTTGATGTTATAATTGCGAGAGGTGGAAAGAATTTAATAAAAAAAGTTCAAACAAAATCTAAGATTCCTACCATAGGACACTTGGAAGGAATATGTCACGTTTATATAGATAAAAAAGCAGATTTAGATATGTCTGTAAGAATTGTTAAAAATGCTAAAATGAGAAATGTTAGTATATGTGGAGCTGCAGAAACTTTATTAATAGATAATGCATGCTTAAAAACACATTGTACACCAATATTAAATGCATTAACTAAATCAGGATGCAACATTATAGGAGATGAAATAATTAAAAAAGAATTCTCAGGAATAATAAAAATTGCAAAATTAAAAGATTGGAATACCGAATACCTTTCTCCTACCATATCTGTTAAAAGTGTTAATGGAGTTAACGATGCAATTAACCATATAAATAAATATGGTAGTTTTCATACTGATTCAATAATAACAAAAAATAAAAAAACAGCAGAAAAATTTCTTTCAAAAGTTAAAAGCTCAATTGCTGTACACAACGCTTCTACGCAATTTGCAGATGGAGGTGAATTTGGATTTGGTGCTGAAGTTGGTATATCAACGAACAAAATGCATCCTCGAGGGCCCGTTGGTTTAGACCAACTTACAACTTATAAATATGTTGTAGAAGGCAAGGGTCAAATAAGGAAATAATTTTTGAAAAAAATATTAAAAAAAAAAAATAAAAAAATTGGTATTTTGGGTGGAACATTTGATCCCCCTCACGAAGGTCATTTAAATATTTCTAAAATTGCGTTAAAAAAACTTAAGTTAAATGAAATAATATGGTTGATCACTAAACAAAACCCATTAAAGCAAAAACCTTATTTAAGTGTAAATGTAAGAAAAAAATTATCCAAAAATCTCATTAAAAAGTATAAAAAAATATCAATCAAATATCTTGATGATTTAATAAAATCAAAAAATACATTTGACCTATTAAATTTTTTATTCAAAAAAAAAACAAAATTATATTTTTTAATTGGTGCTGATAATCTTGTGAATTTTCATAAATGGAAAAATTGGAAAAACATACCTAAACTTGCAAAAATAGTTGTTTTTGCGAGACCTAGTTATTCTAGGAAAGCTCTTAGCTCTATTGCGGCAAAAAAGCTTAAAAAAGAAGATTGGATTTACTTAAATTATAAAAAGATTAATATTTCATCTTCTTTAATAAGAAAATTTTGGTAAAATAAATTTAAATGCATTTAAAAGAAATTACTCAACTTAAAGATGAAATAGAAAAAATTCTGAGTGACAACAAAGCAACTGAAATAAAATCGATAGATTTGAAAAATAAAACCTCAATTGCAGATTTTATGATTATTGCTAGTGGTCATTCATCAAAACATTTGCAGTCGCTGGCAGAAATATTACTTGCCAAACTTAAAGAAAATGGCATGCATAATTGCCACTTGGAAGGAAAAGATAGCAATGAATGGAAGCTAATAGATGCATTTGATGTTATAGTGCATATCTTTCATCCACAAAAAAGAAAATTTTATGAGTTAGAAAAAATGTGGTCTGAATTAATTCCAAAAGAAAGATTAATATTATGATTCCAAGAATTAATTTTAAAAAAACCCTATTATCTGTAATTTTAATATTATTTAATTTTTCTAATATCACTTATGCAGAAGATACAAATGAAATCTATAAAAAAATTGATCTTTTTAGCGAAGTTCTAGAAAAAATAAAGCTCGAGTATGTTGAGGATGTAGATCAATCTGAAGTTATGGATGCAGCAATTAATGGTATTCTTCAATCTTTAGATCCTTACTCTGCATATATGAATCCAAAACTTTTTGAAGAAATGCAAACTGAAACAAGTGGAAAATTTGGTGGCTTGGGAATTGAAGTAACTATGGAAGCTGGAGTTGTTAAAGTAATATCTCCAATTGATGACACACCAGCATCTAGAGCAGGTATAAAAGCTGGTGATTATATCGTAAAAATAGATGGAGAGCAGGTTCAAGGTAAATCTCTCATGGAAGCTGTTAATTTAATGCGTGGAAACGTAGGTTCACCAATTGAAATTACTATAAGAAGAAAAGGTTCAAAAAAAGCAAAAGTTTATAAGATCGAAAGAGAAGTTATTGAAATTAAATCGGTGGTATCAGAAATAATTGATTATGAAATAGGTTATCTACGGCTGAGTTCATTTAATCAAAATAGTGGCGCTCAATTAAGTAAAGAGATTGCTAAATTTGAAAAAAATAAGAAAATAGTTGGTTATATTTTTGACTTAAGAAATAACCCTGGAGGTCTTCTTTCTCAAGCAGTAAAGATTTCTAATTTTTTTCTTGATGACGGAGAGATTGTTTCAACTAAAGGAAGAAAAGAAAGGGAGAATAGAAAGTTCTTTGCAAAAAAAGGTGACAAAATTAATGGGAAACCATTAATTGTTCTAATCAATAATGGTTCAGCTTCTGCTTCTGAAATAGTTGCAGGCGCTTTGCAAAACCATAAAAGAGCAGTTTTATTAGGTATTACAACTTTTGGTAAAGGATCTGTTCAATCAATTATTCCTCTAAAAAATAGAGGTGCTTTACGATTAACAATATCTAAATATTACCTTCCGTCTGGAAAATCTATTTCTGAAATTGGTATATCTCCTGATATAAAAGTTGAAGAAGAAGGTGAAGAATTTTCAATCAACACCTCGACAGATAATCAATTAGATTATGCTGTCCAACTTTTTAAAGGTTAAAATTTAATGAATAAAAAAGAAGAATTACCCTTAAGAACTGGTGTGGGAATAGTTTTATTAAATGGTAAAAATAAAATTTTTGTAGGCAAGAGAATAGATAACCCTAAAAAATTTTGGCAAATGCCACAAGGGGGAGTAGACAAAAATGAAGAATTATTGCAAGCGGCAAAGAGAGAATTAAAAGAAGAAACAAGCATAAAATCAGTAGAATTAATAAAAGAATTAGATGAATGGCTAGAATACGATTTGCCAAAAAATCTTTTAGGTAAAGTTTGGAAAGGTAAATATAAGGGACAAAAGCAAAAATGGTTTATTATGAAATTTTTAGGAAATGAGAGTGAAATTAATGTAAAAACTAGTCATCCTGAATTTTTCGAATGGAAATGGATTGAGCTTGATGAGATTACAAAGGTTGTTGTGGATTTTAAACTAAATGTTTACAAAAAAATTAAAGATAAAGTTAAAACAATTATTAATTAAGAGATTTTAATGTATCAATTTTTTGATCGACTAAATATTTATTTTGGTCACTAATTTCAATAGTACTTGCTTCTTTTTCAGCCTGTTTTGTCATTTCTTCAATTTTATTTTTGTCCATATCTTTAATATTAAAAATAGAACTTGTTAAAATTGATAAATTATTATTTTTAAACTCAATAATACCGTCCTCGACATAATATTTTTCTTCAGCTGCTTCAGAGATAATTTTAATTATGCCAGGTTTTAAAAATGAAATTATAGAAACATGGTCTTTCAATATACCCATTTCACCCTCAAAAGCTGGAACAACAACTTCTTTAATGTTTTCTTTTGAGAAAAAAGATTTTTCTGGATTTACTATTTCAATTTTAAATTCTTCACTCATTAATCAGCAGCGTCTTTCGCCATTTTTTCTGCTTTTTCTATAACTTCCTCAATTGTCCCTACCATATAAAATGCTGCTTCTGGTAAATGATCATATTCACCTTTGCAAATTTCATCAAAACCCTTAATCGTAGATTCTAAATCCACTAATTTTCCTGGTGAGCCTGTAAAAACTTCTGCAACGAAAAAAGGTTGCGATAAAAACCTTTGAATTTTTCTAGCTCTTGCTACGGTGAGTTTATCTTCTTCAGAAAGCTCATCCATACCTAAAATGGCAATAATATCTTGCAAAGATTTATATGTTTGTAAAATTTTTTGTACTTCCCTTGCAACTCTATAATGTTCATCACCAACTATTCTTGGGTCTAAAATTCTAGATGTTGAATCTAGCGGGTCTACAGCTGGATAGATTCCTATTTCTGCTATTTGTCTAGACAATACCGTTGTTGCATCCAAATGGGCAAAAGATGTAGCGGGAGCGGGATCTGTTAAATCATCGGCTGGAACATAAATTGCTTGCACTGATGTAATTGATCCTTTGTTGGTTGTTGTGATTCTTTCTTGAAGGTTACCCATGTCTGTTGCAAGTGTAGGCTGATACCCCACCGCTGATGGAATTCTTCCTAATAGTGCAGAAACTTCTGAACCTGCTTGTGTAAATCTAAATATATTATCAACGAAGAAAAGTACATCTTGGCCTTCTTTATCTCTAAAATATTCTGCTACAGTTAAACCTGTTAAAGCAACTCTGGCTCTGGCTCCTGGGGGTTCGTTCATTTGACCATATACCAATGCAGCTTTTGAACCTTTTCCTTCAGGTTTAATAACTCCCGAATCTATCATTTCATGATAAAGATCATTTCCTTCTCTAGTTCTTTCTCCAACTCCAGCAAACACAGAAAATCCACCATGTGCTTTTGCTACGTTATTAATTAATTCCATAATAAGAACTGTTTTACCGACGCCAGCACCTCCGAATAGACCAATTTTTCCACCTTTGGCATATGGTGCCAATAAATCAATTACTTTAATTCCTGTAACAAGAATTTCTGTTTCTGTTGATTGATCACTAAATTCAGGTGCAGACCTATGGATAGGCCATTTTTCTTTTGTTTTAACCTCCCCTTTTTCATCAATAGGCTCACCTATTACATTTATAATTCTTCCTAAAGTCTCTGGTCCGACCGGAACTTGGATAGGGGCACCTGTAGCAATTACTTCATCCCCCCTTTTTAAACCTTCAGTAGCATCCATTGCAATTGTTCTAACACTTGATTCTCCAAGATGTTGGGCTACTTCTAAAACTAATCTGCTAGTAGCATTCTTGCATTCTAATGCTGATAAAATTTCTGGCAATTCTCCATCAAATTTAACATCTACTACTGCTCCAATAATCTGTGTAATTTTTCCTTTGCTCATAATTATAAACTTTCTGCTCCTGATATAATTTCAATTAATTCTTTAGTAATTGCTGCCTGACGACTTCGGTTATATTTAATTGTAAGTTTATCCACCATGTCACCTGCATTTCGAGTTGCATTATCCATTGCACTCATTCTGGAGCCTTGTTCACTGGCTGAGTTTTCTAACATAGCTTTAAAAATCTGGGTAGAAATGTTTTTAGGCAATAAATTGTTTAAAATTTCATCTTCATCTGGTTCAAATTCATAATTATCTTCAGTTGATGATTCTTCTTTTGAATCTTTTAAAGGAATTATTTGTTGTTCTTGTGGTATTTGAGTAATAACATTTTTAAATTGGTTGTAAAAAATTACACATACATCAAATTCTTTTTTTTCAAATTTGTTAATTATCATTTGTCCTACTTTTTCTGCATCTAAATAATTAATAGTCTTAGAATCTTTAAAAGATATTTTTTCAATAATTTTATGTTTATAAAATCTTTTTAATTGATCATAACCTTTTGATCCTACAGTTATGATTTTTAAGTTTTTACCTTTACTAGAGATTTGTTTAAAATAGGCTTTAGCTTTTTTAATAATATTTGTATTAAAACCACCACAAAGACCTCTGTCAGAAGTTAAAACTATGCATAAATGTGTTTTATCTTCACCAGTTCCTCTTAGTAATTGAGGGGCATTTTCTTTATTAGCAATGCCATTAGAAAGATTAAGAATAATATTATTCATTTTCTCAGAGTACGGTCTTCCTTTTTCTGCATTTTCTTGGGCTCTTCTAAGTTTTGCTGCTGCAACCATTTTCATTGCCTTTGTAATCTTTTGTGTGGATTTTACACTGGCAATTCTTTTTTTTAAATCGTCTAAACTTGGCATATTTTATGAATTAAAGTTATTTTTAAGTTCTGTTATTGCTTCGATTAATAATTTTTCTGTTTCATCCTCAAGTTTTCCCGAGCTTAAAATAGATTGTAGAATTTCTGGTTTTTCAGATTTACATTTTTCAATAATTTTTGACTCGAATTCTGAAATATCTTTAAGCTCAACATCATCTAAATATCCTTTGACTCCACAAAAAACAGAAATCACTTGTTCGGCAACAGTTAATGGCGAGTATTGTTTTTGTTTTAAAAGCTCTGTTAATTTAGATCCTCTATTCAAAAGTTTTTGTGTAGATGCATCTAAGTCTGATCCAAATTGAGCAAATGCAGCCATTTCCCTATATTGAGCAAGTTCTAATTTCATGGACCCAGAAACTTTTTTCATAGCCTTAGTTTGTGCAGACGACCCAACTCTAGATACAGATAAACCTACATTAATAGCTGGTCTAATTCCTTGGTTAAACAACTCAGTTTCAAGAAATATCTGACCATCAGTAATTGAAATAACGTTCGTCGGTATAAATGCAGATACATCACCACCTTGTGTTTCAATAATTGGAAGAGCTGTTAAAGATCCACCACCATGATCATCATTTAGTTTAGCTGCTCTTTCAAGCAATCTGCTATGTAAATAAAATACATCACCAGGATAAGCTTCTCGTCCTGGAGGTCTTCTTAATAAAAGTGACATTTGTCTGTAAGCTACTGCCTGCTTCGATAAATCATCATAAATAATTAAGGCATGCATTCCATTGTCTCTAAAGTATTCGCCCATGGCGCAACCTGTATATGGAGCTAAAAATTGAAGCGGTGCGGCATCAGAAGCTGTAGCAGCTACAATCGTTGTATATTCCATTGCTCCCGCTTCTTCTAAAGTTTTTTGAATTTGTCTAACAGTTGATCTTTTTTGTCCTATAGCTACATAAATACAATAAAGCTTTTGCTTTTCGTCGCCTGATTCATTTATTTTTTTTTGATTTATAATAGCATCAATAGCAACTGCGGTTTTGCCAGTTTGTCTATCACCAATAATTAATTCACGCTGACCTCTTCCAATCGGAACTAAACTATCGATTGATTTCAATCCTGTTTGCATTGGTTCACTAACTGATTTTCTAGGAATAATACCTGGGGCTTTTACTTCAACTCTGCTTCTTTTTACTTCTTTTGCTAAAGATCCTTTTCCATCAATTGGTTTACCTAATCCATCAACAACTCTTCCTAGCAACTCTTTTCCAACAGGTGTATCAACAATTGATCCTGTTCTCTTAACTATATCTCCTTCTTTGATTGACCTATCGTCACCAAATATGACCACACCCACGTTGTCACTTTCTAAATTCAAAGCCATACCTTTAGATCCATCAGAAAATTCTACCATCTCTCCTGCTTGTACATTATCCAAACCATATATTCTTGCTATTCCATCTCCAACTGAAAGCACTTGGCCAACTTCAGAGATTTCTGCTTTTTCTCCAAATTTTTTGATTTGTTCTTTTAAAATTTTTGTTACTTCGGATGGATTAATTTGCATATTATATCTCTACCATTTTTGTTTCTAATTGTTTTAACTTAGTTTTTATTGATGTATCTACCATAATACTTCCAACTTGAATAACCAACCCACCTATCAATCTGGGATCATAGTTATAATCTATAACAATTGGGGACTTTAAATCTTTAGAAAAATCGTCTTTAATTTTTTTCTGTTCTTCTGCTGACAATTCTTTTGATGATACTAATTTAGCTTTTAATTCACCCTTATCTTGGGAAACTATGTTCAAAAAACTTTTTATGATATTTTCTAAAAAAAATAATCTATTTTTTTTAGCTACGAATCCTAAAAATTTTTTAGATGTTAAAGAGAAATTGTTTTGTTCAGCTATTTTAAACAAAACGCTTTCCTTTTCTTTTGTTGTTGCTAGCGGGCTTAAAATAGTTTTCTTAAAATCTAAACTTTGAGCTAATAGATTATTAATACTTCGCATCTCATTTTCTACAGTGTCTATGGAAGAACTCTCCTTAGAAATTTCATAAAGAGCTAATGCATAGCTTTTAGAAGTCGCATTTGAAAATGTTGATTTTGAACTCAATTTTTGCTCCTTGAAAGACTAGTTTTGTATTGGATTCTGTTATTAAATTCAACATTTTCTATTGTATCTTATTGTCTTATTAACCTAAATAAATCGTCATTTTAGCTGAAATTAACTGGATCTACATCAACCTCAAGTTTTAATCCTGGTAATATTTTAATTTTATCAAGAGATTCTGCTAAATATTTTTGAATAAAGAGATTTTTTGGATATTTTATTAATATTCTGCATCTATAATTTTTCCTTAATTTATTAATTGGAGCTGTTACTGGGCCTAAAATGTTTATGTTTTTAATTTGAGGTAGCTTTGATTTTATTGAAGTAGCAAATTTAATTATTGAAAGTTCATTCTTTCCAGAAATAATTATAGATATTAGTCTATAAAATGGAGGAAGTTTTTTTTCCTTTCTGAGTAAAAGTTCTTTCTCTAAAAAAAATTTTGGATTGTTTTTAGAAATGTTCAAAAGAATTTCATCCTCAGGTGTATATGTTTGAAAATAAATAGCTGATTTATTCCCAGTTCTACCTGCACGTCCACTTAACTGATGATAGAGTTGAACATTTTTTTCAGCTGACCTAAGATCATAACCGTGAGAAGAAAAATCAGCATCTACTACTACTATGCAATTTAATTTAGGAAAATGAAAACCTTTGGATAACAGTTGTGTTCCTACAAGAATATCAATTTCCTTTTTTTCTACTTTTGTAATTAATTGATTTGTAGACTTATTTTTTTTTAATGTATCGCTAGAAAACATTTCGACTCTTTTATTTGGATATATTATTTTTAGTTCTGAAAAAATTCTTTCAATACCCGGTCCGCAAAATATTAAATCACAATTTTCTTTTTTTTTACATTGTCTTATTAAATTAGATTGATGACCACAGTGATGGCAAAGTAACTTATTTAATTTTTGATGAAAATTTAAATTAACTGAACAATTGGGACATTCAAATTTTAATCCACACTTCCTACAAATTACAAAAGGTGCATATCCTCTTCTATTTAAAAAAAATAATACCTGATCATTATTATCTAGATATTTATTAACTTCATTGATAGTTGTTTTTGCAATCCAGAAATTTTTTTTTAAGTGTTCGTTATGTAGGTTTATAATTTTAATTTTTGGTAAATTAGCCTCCTTATATCTTTTGGTTAACCTGGTTATAGAGTATTTTTTATTTATAATATTGTTAAAGGTTTCAATTGAAGGAATCGAGGTAACTAAACTTATAGGAATATTTTCAAGTGAAGCACGTGCAATAGCCATATCTCTTGCGTTATAAGATACTCCTTCATCTTGTTTATAGGAAGAGTCGTGTTCTTCATCGACAATAATTATTCCTAGTCGATTGAAAGGTAAAAAAAGTGAAGATCTGGCACCAATAATTATTTTAATTTTTCCTTCTGATACACCTTTCCAAATTATTGATCTACTTTTTTTGGTCATGTCTGAATGCCAGATAGCAGGTTCTACTCCAAAAAAATCTTTAAACCTTCTTCCAAATTGACTTGTTAAAGCAATTTCTGGGAGTAATATGAGCGCTTGTTTTCCATGGTCAATAATATCTTTAATTCTTTCAAAATATACAAGCGTTTTACCCGAACCAGTCACTCCTTCTAATACCGAAACATTATAATTTTTTCCAAAACTTCTTATAAATGATAGTGATTCTTTTTGTTCTTCGTTTAATACTAATGAATTAATGTTTTTTATTATTTTAAATTTATCAAATTCATCACTAAATGATTTTGAAACAACATCCTTGTTCAATAAAGACATTTTTAAAGACATTCCTAAAGGAACTAAATTATATTTAGAAAACCAAGATATAAATTCAATCATAGTTTTATTTAAACTTTTTACCTTTATTTTTTTAGATATTTTTTTTAATTTAAAATTTTTTTTAGTTTTTTGTTGTTCTGGCCAAATGACACCGGTCAATTCAATAGAACCAAATGGGGCTTTTACAAAGTCACCAGGTCTCAATTTTGTTTTTATATGACTCTCGTAAGTAAATGGAAAATTGAAAATTTTAGGAAAAAGAACAGCTACTTTCATTTTTTTATAATTTTTTTTCTAATTTCTTTCTTGATATTCTTATCTAGTGTTTTTTTTAATTCTAAAAAAATTGGAGAATGCATTCTGGTTTCCATCAATTGCCAAGTATAAGGTATATACTTTAAATATTTATTTTTTTTGTCTCTTTTATATAGTCGAGCAAAAATTCCTAAAATTTTAAGGCTTCTTTGTACTGATAATATATTAAAATCTTGTAAGAAATTTTTGGTTTTATATGCTCTGTTTGCATTTTTTAAATAGTAGTCATACATCTTATTTTTTAATTTTAATGAAGTTTTGATTCTTACGTCGTCAATTAATGACACCAAATCGTAGGCTGGGTTACCAATAAGTGCATCCTGAGTATCAATTATCCCTACATTATTACCAACTTTCATCAAATTTTGAACGTGATAATCTCTATGAACAAAACAAGAATTTGGAAAATATAATTTTTTATAAATCCCCAATAAAGTTTTTTTTAATATTTTTTTAATATTTAGAGCTTTTTTCTTTTTTAAAAATAGGGGTAAATACCAATCAAAAAATAAATTTGATTCTTCAATTAGATGTTCAATAGAATATTTCTCTATTATGTGTTTTTCTTTATTAATACTTTTTATTTTTCTTTTTGGTTTAATTTTTTGAATTTTTAACAATAAATTTAATAACTTTTTATATATTTTAAATTTATTTTTTTTTTAGTAATATTTTATGAAAAGAAGTATTGCCAAAATCCTCAATAATTATCACACCTTTTAAGTAGTTATGCCCTAATAACCTTGGAGCTAATATATGATTTTTCCTTAAAAACTTATTAACAGATGTGTAAGCAATTAAATTTTTATACTTATCTTTTTTTGCACTAACAATAATTTTACTTTTATTATTTAAAATAATTCTATAAAATTTTCTATGTGATGCATCTGCTTTCATTGGTAATATTTTAAATTTCATTAAATTTATAATCTTTCCATTTTCCAAGGCCAACAATTTTAACTACTCTAGAACTTTCTAATTTTGAATATTCGAAAAAAATGTCGATTCTATCTTGAGGCTTAGGTTCAATTAATTCTGGCCACTCTACAATTGTAATATTATTTTCTGATTTTTCGAACATTCCTAATTCTAGAATATCTTTATATTTTTTTAATCTATAAAGATCAAAATGCAGAATTTTTATTTTTTTTATTTCATAGTCGTAAACTATATTGAATGTTGGGCTTAATATATCGCTTTTGTTGATTTTATTTACAACTTCAAGCTGATTAATTAAAAAACGTACAAAAGTAGTTTTTCCAACTCCAATTTCTCCATATAGAAAAATTATGTCATCGACTTTTATAATTTTTGAAATTTTTTCTGAGAGTTTTTTTGTATCTTTTAATGAACTTAAATCCATTGAACTACTAATTAGTTAGTAGCGGTAGGTATCCGGTTTAAATGGTCCATCAGTATCAACGCTTATATAATCGGCTTGGTCTTTTGAAAGTTTAGTTAATTTTGCTCCTACTTTTTCTAAATGAAGTGTGGCAACTTTTTCATCTAAATGCTTTGGCAAAACATAAACTTTATTCTGATATTTATCCGTATTTGTCCAAAGCTCTATTTGGGCAATAGTCTGGTTAGTAAAAGATGCACTCATAACAAAACTAGGATGTCCAGTTCCACAACCTAAGTTAACTAATCTACCTTCAGCTAATAATATAATTCGTTTTTTACTAGGCAATTCTATTTCATGAACTTGTGGTTTAATTTCTGACCATTTGTAATTTTTAAGTGCCTCAACTTGAATTTCGTTATCAAAATGTCCTATGTTACAAAGAATAGCTCTATCTTTCATCATTCTCATATGGTCTGCAGTCACAATATCCTTATTTCCTGTGGCAGTAACAACTATATCTGCATCCTTTATAGCTTCATCCATCAAAACCACTTCGTAACCTTCCATAGCTGCTTGTAATGCACAGATTGGATCAGCCTCTGTGACCATTACTCTAGCACCACTTTGCCTTAAAGACGCAGCACTTCCTTTACCAACATCTCCAAACCCAGCTACAACTGCTACTTTACCCGACATCATAACATCTGTTGCTCTCTTAATTCCATCAACTAAACTTTCTCTGCATCCATATAAATTATCAAATTTAGATTTAGTTACAGAATCATTTACATTTATTGCAGGTATTAATAATGTCTTTTGAGCTTCCATTTTTTTGAGAGCTAAAACTCCAGTTGTTGTTTCTTCTGAAACTCCCTTAATTGATTTTAACATTTCTTTATATTCTTTATGCATTAGTGCAGTAAGATCTCCACCATCATCAAGAATCATGTTTGCTTTCCAATCTTTTTTACCTTCGATTGTTTGTTTAACACACCACCAATATTCTTCTTCAGTTTCACCTTTCCATGCAAAAACTGGTATACCTGCTTTTGCTATAGCTGCCGCTGCATGATCTTGTGTAGAAAAAATATTGCATGAAGACCATCTAACTTCCGCTCCTAGGTCCACTAGGGTTTCTATTAAAACTGCAGTTTGGATTGTCATATGCAAACAACCAAGAATTTTAGCACCTTTAAGTGGAAATTTTCCTTTATATTCTTTTCTTAACGCCATTAATCCTGGCATTTCAGTTTCGGCAATGGAAATTTCTTTCCTACCAAAATCTGCAAGGTTGATATCTTTTACTTTAAAATCTTGTGACATAATTTGCACCTATTTAACAATTTAATATAAAATTATCAACTAATTGCTTTATTTTAATTATTCAAAAATTGGCAGCAAAATCTCGATTCTTGCACCTTTTTTTCCATTAGGTTGATTAGAGGCCATAATTGAACCTCCATGAAGCTCCACAATATTCTTAACTATGTTTAATCCTAAACCTGAATGCTCTCCGAATTTTTCAGGTCTATTGCTATAAAATCTATCAAAAACCTTATTAATATTTTTTTCATTAAAGCCAGAACCTTCATCTTCAATATTTAATTGAATTTGTTTTTTTTTAATTCCATAAGTAACTAATATTTTACTATTAGATGGGCTAAATGAAACCGCATTATCCAAAAGATTTGCAATAATTTGTTCAAGCTTACTCTCTACTCCTAAGACATTTAATTTTGCTCCGTTAAGATCATTGCGATTTATTTTTATTTCAATATTTTTATTTAGATTTGATAAATCGCTGTTAAAATCTTCAACTACAGAATTAACTACATTAGATAAATCAATTTTTTCCATTTTTGCCCTAGATAAGGATGCTTCATCTTTTAGCATTTGCGAATAATCTGTAATCAATCTTTCTATTCTTTCTACATCATGGCTTATAACCTTTATTAATTTTTTTCTTTTTTCGCGATCAAGCGTGTCATCTAAAATTTCTGAGGCTCCTTTTAAAGAAGTTAAAGGATTTCTTATTTCGTGTGCCAAATCTGAAGAAAAAGTTTCAGCAATGTTTATTCTTTTATAAAGTTCTTCTGTCATTTCATTTAAGGATCTTGATAATTGTCCAACCTCATCTTTTCTAAGAAAATATTTTTCATGTTTAACAATTTTTACATCTTTTTCTTTAATTGCTTTTGTATAGCTAACTAAAGCTCTAATCGGTTTTAAAATATATTTATTTAAAAAGACTGAGAAAACTAAAATAACAAGTGCTATTGAAAAAACTGTTCTTAATATAAAATTTTTTCTTTCATCAACAGCTATTAGTATGTCGTTAGCTATTTCTGATACAACTATATAACCTTTATTTTGATTATTAAGGTTTACAGAATTTATAGTTATTACGTAAAAATTATTATTAATGCTTTCACTAATAACTAATTTATTGTTATTATTTTTAGAATATTCTTTTACATAGTTTCTAGTATTGAAAGTTGTATTTTTATTTTTTAAAATTTTTTTATTTAGATTGGTATTTTGATCAAAGATATCAATTGATGTTTCTTGCACGTCTTGATTTTTAACTGAGATATTTGGAGTGAGATCTAAAGTATCTGTATCGGCTAATAAATTAGATTTTAAATCATAAAATTGAACACGATCTAAATTTTGGAACAAAAATCTTGTAGAGAGTAAAAATTCAGTGACATTTTTTTTGGTAAACTCAATATTTAATCTTTTAATATGATCTGATGTATTATTTATAATTCTTAAATGTTGGGTAGATCTATTTTTGACTAAGTTAGGTTTTATGTCTTTAAGATATAAGAATGTAAAAATACTTAAAACTAAAAAAATTATAAGGTTAAAAATTAAAAATTTTTTTAGAATTGAACTTGTGCTAAAAAAGTTAGATTTCATTAACTAACATTCCACCTATAACCACTTCCATACCTTGTTTCAATTGCTGAGAAATTTTCATCTACTTTTTTAAATTTTTTTCTAATTCTTTTTACATGGCTATCGATAGTTCGATCTTCAATATCATTATTTTCTTTATAGGCTATATCCATTAACTGGGCTCTTTCCTTAATCATTCCAGGTCTTTTTGCTAATTCTTTAACAATTAAGAATTCTGTTGTTGTAAGTTTTTCAGGAAGAGGTTTTTCGTTCCATGAACATTCAAGTTGTGAAGGATCTAGAATAAGTTTTCCATGCTTAATAAGATTTTTTGTTTCATCTACGTCAGAAATTTTTTTTCTCAGCTGCACTCTTATTCTTTCAATAAGAATTTTAATTGAAAATCCTCCAGATTTTTTAATAAAATCATCCGCTCCAAGCTTTAGTCCCAGTAACTCATCAACCTCTTCATCTTTAGAAGTCAAAAATAGTATTGGGATTGTGGTTTTTTTTCTTAATCTTTTTAATAATTCTTCACCATCCATCCTTGGCATTTTAATATCTATAACAGCTAAATCAGGTGGATTTCTACTAATGCCAACTAGCGCACTTTCTGCATCAATGTAAGTTTGAACTTTAAATCCTTCGTTTTCTAAAGCCATACTTATACTCGTAAGTATATTTCTGTCGTCATCTACAAGTGCTATTGTATGGCTCATAATTTAAATTAAACTCTATATGAAAATACTAAATTGTCATAAATTGGGCAAGTTTTAGGATTATTAATGCGCTTCACCCCAGTTATATCCCGAATTTATATTAACTTCTAGTGGTATTGAAAACATATGATGTTCAGATTGCGAAACTGAAGTCATTGCTTCTTTAATAGTTCTTTTAATATATTCTTTATTATTTTCCAAACATTCAAATATAAGCTCGTCATGAATTTGTAATAACATTTTTGTTTGAAATTTTTTATCATTTTCAATTAGTTGATTAATTTTAATCATGGCTAGTCTAATAATATCTGCTGCTGAACCTTGAATTGGGGCGTTAATTGCAGCTCTTTCTTGAAAGCTTCTAATGCTAAAATTTTTATCATTAATACCTCTGAGGTGAATTCTTCTACCAAAAATATTACTTACATAACCTTGTTTTCTGCATACTGCTATCGTTGAATTCATATAATCTTTTATTTCAGGAAATTTCTTAAAATAAGCATTTATAAAATCTAAAGCTTCTTGATTTGAAACTGAAATTTGTTTAGCTAAACCATATTGGGTAATTCCATAAATAATACCAAAGTTAATTGTTTTAGCTTTTCTTCTAAAATCTTCATTAACTTTGTTAATAGGAATATTAAAAACCTGGCTTGCAGTTAAACTATGAATATCTTCATTATTTTTAAAGGCTTTTTTTAACTCTTTGACATCGGCCATATCAGCTAAAATTCTCATCTCTATTTGATTATAATCTGCAGAAATTAAAATATTTTTTTTGTCAGCAATGAAAGCCTTTCTAATTTCCTTTCCTTCTTCTGATTTAATAGGAATATTTTGCAAATTTGGATCACTAGAAGCTAGTCTGCCAGTATTTGTTGCGGCTAATAAAAAAGAGGTATGCACTCTTTTTGTTTTTTTACTTATATGATCTTGTAATGCGTCTGAATATGTATTTTTAAGTTTTGAAATTTGTCGCCATTGTAATATCAATTTAGGAAATCCATGCCCTGTAAGAGCAAGGTTTTCAAGCACATTTGCACTAGTTGCAAGACTGCCTTTTTTTGTTTTTTTTAATTTTGCAATTTTGAGTTCATTATAAATAATTTCGCCAAGCTGCTTTGGTGATCCTATGTTAAATTCTTTGCCTGCCATTAAATATATTTCTTTTTCTATTTTTTTTAACTTTTCTGCAAAATTTTTTGAAAGTTTCTTAAGATATATATCGTCAACTTTAATACCATTAAACTCTAATTTAGACAGTAATTTTACCATTGGTTTTTCAAAAATTTCATAAACTTTATTTAATTTTTCTTGATCAAGTCTTTTTTTAAGATAATTATAAAGTCGTAATGTTACGTCGGCATCTTCTGCAGCATATTCTGTAGCTTTATCCAGTGAAATATCAGAAAAATTTAATTTATTTTTTCCAGAACCAACTAACTCTTTGTACGAAATAGTTTTGTGATTTAAATGAATTTCAGAAAGTGTATCTAGATTGTGTCTATTAGTTCCAGCATCTAGTGTATAGGATAGCAGCATTGTATCCTCAATGGAATTAATTTCAATACCATGTTGTTTAAGAACAATAAAATCAAATTTAATATTTTGACCAACTTTTTTTATACTAGAATCTTCTAATATTGGCTTAATTTTTTTTAATACCAATTCTTTTTTTAATCCTTTAATATTTTTGTGTGATAATGGTATGTAACAAGATTTGTTGGGAGCATAGCTAAATGAAAGGCCAACTAAATCAGCTTCCAGTGGGTTTAAAGAAGAGGTTTCGGTGTCCACTGCAATTATTGTTTGTTCATTTAAAATCTTCAACCAAATATCTAAAGTTTTTTCATTTATAATACTTTCGTAATTTTTGGTATTAATTGTAAAAGATTCTTTTTTTTTTTTATTATACTCAATATTTTTATTTCCTATTTCACCATAAAAACTTATAGCTCGACTTAATAATCTATTGAACTCCATTTCTCTCAAAAAATCATAAAGTTTTTCTTTTTTTACTTCTTTTAACACAAAACTATTTAAATCATCTTTAA
>Ga0209091_10001727_pt1 | contig 18955 bp, 28 predicted proteins | sample ArcticOcean_MG_C_6_FD_187438 | JGI IMG/M metagenome (GOLD analysis project Ga0209091, IMG submission 187438) | Marine microbial communities from western Arctic Ocean - ArcticOcean_MG_CB8_128 (SPAdes) (version 2) | ecosystem: Environmental > Aquatic > Marine > Oceanic | place: Arctic Ocean...
TCGAGATGTTATGATCAAAAATCTTATGATTAATGAATCTCCCAAATATCCACCAATTTCAGCGTATGAATATTTGAAATGGAGATTATCTCAATCTTATATAGATAATGAATATATAGAAGACGAAGAAGTAAAAAAAGATGGAAAACAATATTTACCAGAACAACAAAAATATAGTAAAGGATAAAAATGAAAAAACTTTTTGAAAAATTGAAGAATATGTTCAAGTCCAATAAAGAAGAACCTAAGACATATAAAGAAGAAAAAAAGAAAGCAAAAGATAAAGTGAAGGCAGTAGGAAAAAAAGTAAAGGGCTTGAAAACCAAAAAGAAAGCAAAGAAGTAAAGTTTAATGGCTGCGAGGGTAGGATTCGAACCTACAGATTCTCTGCCAACAACAGATTGCGTTTGCCAATTTCGCCACCTCGCATTAAATTTACTTTTTCTAATTCTCTTGCTTGTCTCTGTAATTCTCTTATTAAATCATGTATGCCGTGACCATTTTTATAAACAGGAATTATTTTGTCACTAGTGATCATTTCATTAATTCTGCACTTTTCATTGCACTAATTAAACGAGTTATACCAATTCCACCTCCGTATCGTGGAAAGAAATCATGCGCAAGAAATTGTTCAAGTTCTACTTCTACTCTTTCCTGTCCAAATAGATCAAATAATAATTCTGCATATTCACCATCAGAGATTGTATAAAACTGCTCTTTCATTTCTTTTGAATCGGCTGATCTTTCTGCTGAACCTATAGTTTCCATTCCACCTATGATAACATCACATTTTTTTGCTGTTTCGCCATTTTTTTTCATATTCCAAAATGGTGATGTGGAATAAGGAAAATCGGTAATAAATCCTACACCTGCGGAAACTTCTTGTCCTTCAGCGAGTGATTTTGAAATTAGTTCCTCATGTTCATGATCTAATTCATCAGTTGTATTGAATTCTTTTTGCCATTCAGTATATTTTTTAATAGGATATATACATGGTCTAAATCCAAGATGACAACATAAGTCTTCTTCCAGTTTTATTAAATCATCAAAATTCCCAGGAGCTTCAAATTCAAACATTGGGAAGATTAATTCATGTCTACCTTCTACTGGATTTTGTTCTTGTCGATAAGATGTGGAAACACAGAAACAACCTTTAAGTTCAGGTCTTGTCAATAGTTCATATTCTAACCACATTTGACCAGTTTGAGGAAGGGGCCAAATTTTATTTGAATAATCGTATGTGGCGACTGTTGTTGGGTCTTCACATGCTGCTAATATGGATAATCTGTTTTGGGTGTGAACTTCTAAGAATTGACGATCAATAAAAAAGGATCGAAGTTTGTGGGTTATAATAGTAAAATCATATGGGGATATAAGTGAGCTCATTAACTCCTTTCTCAAAAAAACCTCCGAAGCTAACAGAGATTTCTTTTTATTTATAAAATATTAAAACTTGACACTTGAAAATTCCGTGATATAATATAGGTATAATTAAAATTTGAAGAATTAAAATATGAAATATAAAAAGATACTCGATTTAAGGTCCTTTATTAAAGATGAATCCTTAATCATTGACAAATATCATTGGCAGGAATTAAATAGTTTCTATTCTAAAGATGAACTAAAATATGCAATATCAGACGCCATTGAAGGTTTACCCTTACCTTTACTCCCGATTACTGAAGAGGACGCAAAAAAGGATTTTAAAAAGTTGCAAGATTTTAGTAGTAGAAAATTATTGAGAAAGTCTGAACTTTACACTAAAGCAGAATATCAATATGATTTAGTGAAATGGTATTTAAGTAATGCTCTGGTAGGTAGAGCTTCTTCTAATTTTTTTCATCAAGAGGCTAGATGGAATGTAAAGCATGCAAAATTTTCTAGTCCTGTGGCTTCATGGACAGAAAAAAAATTACATAAAGAATTTTTAGGGCCATTATGGTCTATGAAAATGAAAGAAGTGAATGACCATGCTTTACGAGAATGTATAGTACTGCGTAAGTACATAGCTTCACAATTTCCTCCAGCAGTAGCAAAAGAACTTTATAATTTATTCGAAGCAAAACATGTTTTTGATTTTTCTATGGGATGGGGTGATCGTTTATCAGGATTTCATGCATCAGATGCAGAAACTTATTATGGAACTGATCCGAATGTAGCAGTATATAAGAATTATGAAAATCAAAATGTATTATATGATACAAAGAAAAAAACTGTTTTCAAAAATAGTCCTGCAGAAGATTTAGATTTGAGTAATGAAAAATTTGATATGATATTTACTTCTCCTCCATATTTTGATGCAGAACAGTATTCAACAGCTGAAACACAATCTTACAAAAGATATGGAACAGATATAGAACTTTGGTTAAAAGATTTTTTATTTGCCACTATAGATAAATGTTGGAATAGTCTTGAAGATAAAGGAACAATGATTGTCAATATTTCAGATATATTTAAAAATGGAAAAGTTCTGAAAATATGTGATCCAATGAATGATTATATAAGTAAATTACCAAATGCACATTATACAGGATGTACAGGATTGAGATTGTCAAAACGACCTAATAGTAAAACTTCTTCTCCTGAAGCAAAAAATAAACAATCAGTAGAGCCGATATGGATATGGAAGAAAAATGATAAAAGATCATTAGAGCAAATAATTGAAGATAGATCACCTTTTAGTCAGTTTTGGAGTAAATAAAAAAGGTGGGGTCCCAGATAGGGGTTCTGGCCCTTAGACCTCATCTTTTTTACCTGCCACACACAATTAAGTTACGTTTTTCATTATGTATTTGAATTTTTAACTACTTGTTATTGTTACATATTTAAAAACGTACATTTTAAATATTTTTTATTCTTGTAAATTCCCTGTTTTTAACGTATAACATACTGATATTATTTTAAAATAAAACTTTGAATAAACACTTGACTTTTTCCTCAAAATAGCTTAAACTATAAGTGTAGTTTAAATAAATGGGAAATGTTTCCCAATTTCAATCTCTAACGAGAATATATTATGAGAAATGAAACTGTTGAGGAATTCTTGGCCAGAGGCGGCCAAATTAAAAGATCAGAAAAACTCCTTGGCTATGCCAAGTTAAATAAACAATACGGCGGGAATCTTTCCGCGAAAATTGGTAAGATCATTGATATAAATGGAAGAAAAAGAAATGGTAGTATTGGAAATTGTAATGAGAAATTACAAGTGCCAGGAGCTAAACAAGTTGGTTGGCAGGATAGTAATGCAACTTGGTTAGGAATAAAATAAATTTTAATCACACACCAAATGGGAAATGTTTCCCAATTTTAATCCTAAAATAATGGATGATTATGAATGATTATGAAAAAGTGAAGATAGAGATAAACGAATCCATAACCTCTGATAATTTCAAAGAACATCTACGGAAAAATTATCATAATTCCTATGATGAATATTTGGATGATACTAGGGGTATTGATCTGGATGTCTTCTATGAAGAGAACAGTATTCCAATCCATGAACTAGTCCCAAAGGGTATGACCATCAAAGAGTATTTCGGAAGGGAGCAGAGGCTCCTAAGAGGTGAAAATATCAGTTACGTGAAGTTCGATAAAGATGGATATCAATGATTAAAGAAATTACAATAGGTGAAGAAACGTTAGAAATTGATTTGGAAGGAGCACCACTATGGAAGGTGTGGCTCCTCCACATTGTTCTGCTTGTTCGTTTCGGAAAACTCTTGAGAGAACAAAAATAAATGAAAAAAATTGAATAAACACTTGACTATTCCGCATAAACCATGATACAATGGTAGTGAAAGATGAGAAAAGATTCTCTTCTATTTGATCAATCTCTAACGAGAATATATTATGAGAAATGAAACTGTTGAGGAATTTCTTGCCAGAGGTGGCAAAATTTCAAAGATTACAAAAGTCTTGGGTGAAAAAAGTACTGTTTCCGCCAATTATCGAGGTGGACACGGTAAAACCCGAATGGGTAAAAATGGTTCTGGAAAATATAAAAAGTCAGAATCATATGTTTGTCTATCGGGATCAAGTTATGGTAAACCTTGGATAAATAATCCACATAACCAATAGAGACAATTACTAAATTGGGGAGACTGAGCAAGTGGCGAGCCCAACGCACTGTAAATGCGCCGTCTGAGACTGTGGTGGTTCGACTCCACCTCTCCCCACCAAAAATAAATAATTGAGAAATGATTATGACTAAAGAAGAATTTGTTGCTAGTATTCTCGCCAAGAGGGCAGAGAAAAAATTGAACAACTATGTAGAGGGAGTTCTTGTAGATATGAGTGAGAAAGACCTTAACGGAAAAATTGGAGAAAAAGATGAAATCTTTGACTTCAGGGTTACGGATAAGTCCTAATAAAAAAAAGTGAAAAAATATGAAAATAGTATCAACTAAACAATTCTGGTGGAGATTCAACCACCTCAAACGAAACGGTGGCGAGATAACCGTAACAGATAGAACACCAGAGATGGATGTGAAAGAATTTAATCGAATTGAACTACTGGTAAACAAACGTGTTCGCTGGGAAATCGGTTCAGAAGGTATGGCAATCTGGAATGCTTGTGGAGTTAAAGATATTCCAACATTAGCCAAAGCATACGGAATAAAATGATTTGTTCTTATTGTTACGCATCACAAATTAGACAAAAACACGATGTAGGACATTGGTGGAACAATCCACCTGATCATGCTTATGTATGTTCAGATAAATGTTATACTGAACTTGAAAAACTTGTTAAAGATGGAACATGGATGGATTACAAACCACCGGCTATTTTTGGAAGGAAGAAGAAAGTTGAAGAGAAAGAAACAATTGGAGCAATAACAGATAAACAATTTACTGGAAATCTTGAATAAACACTTGACTTTTTGTTGATTTATTGATATAATGGTAGTGAAAGATGAGAAAAGATAACCTTTAAGAGAAAAAACATGGAAATGAAATTAGCCAATAAAGAGTCAAAGTCAATTCTGGCGAAACTTCTCGCCTCAGAGAATTTGACTGTTGAACATGGCAAATTTAATACAGCATCATTTGATGTAAAGAATCGCGTTCTGAGACTTCCAATTTGGAAAGAGATGAGTGGAACTCTTTACGATTTACTGGTGTTACACGAAGTTGGACACGCCTTGTTCACTCCTGCTGAAGGATTTCATGATGCAAAAGGTTATGGACGAGGTTTCAAATCGTTTCTTAACGTAGTTGAAGATGCACGAATTGAGAGAAAAATCAAAATAAAGTTTCCTGGAGGACGCCGTTCTTTTATTGACGGTTATAAAAATTTAATGGAACGTGATTTCTTTGGTGTTAAAAGAACAAACATGACTAAGTTGGGTTTGATTGATAAAATTAATCTTCATTATAAAGTAGGAGATCATATCAATCTCACTTTTTCTGATGAAGAAAATGTTTTTGTTGATAGAATTGATAAAGCTCAAACTTGGGCTGATGTAGTAAAGATTTGCAAAGACCTTTATGAGTATGCAAAAGAAAATGAATCTGAAACCGACATGTCTGACCATGAATGGGATGAGATGCCGGATGATGAAGATTGGGATGAAGATTATGATCCTAGTGATTCTGAAGATTCTGAAGATAATTCTGAAGAGAATAATGGAGAATCTGATTCTGGTCCTAAAGGTGATAATGAGGGCGAAGAAAATGAATCGAGTTCGGATTCAAAAAATTCAAATGAAAAAAATGAATCTGGAGAAAATATTCCTGACTCAACTACAGAGGGAGGTTCTTCTGGTGCCGAAGGCGGAATGGATGGAGCGTTTGATCCTGAATCAAAAACTGATACTAACTTCAGAAATAATGAAAATGAATTAATATCGGAAGAAGCCAAGCCTTATCGGTATATAAATCTTCCAAATAATGTTAATTTGAAACGTGTTATTATTAATTATTCTGATTTGTACAAAGATAATTACAAAAAATACTATACAGGAAATGATTCCGGACAATATCACAATACTAATTGTACCGGAGATGAAATGATGGAAGCAGCAACGAAATTGTTCAAAGATTTTCGTAATAAGAACAAAAAAATTGTTGAATATCTTGCAAAAGATTTTGAACTGAAGAAAGCAGCAAAAGAACATTCAAGATCAGCTACTGCCAATTCTGGAATTCTTTCTTCCGAAAAACTTTATACTTACAAATATAATGAACATATTTTTAAGAAATTGACAATTACTCCTGATGGAAAGAATCACGGATTAATAATGTTTGTCGATTGGTCTGGCTCAATGTCAAGAAACATGAAAGGAACTATTGAGCAAATGATGATTTTAGTTATGTTCTGTAAGAGAGTGAACATTCCTTTTGAAGTTTATGCTTTTAGTGATTCTTATACAAGACATTCTGATGACACAAAAGATTGGATTGATTCAAATGGATATATGTTTGGAGAGGGAATGAAAGATTATGGAACGGTTGCACTTAATCGTTTCAATCTTTTGAACTTGTTTTCTTCAAGAATGAGAGCAAAAGAACTTCACGAAGCATATATTTATATGACAGCAACATCAAATTACTATGGCGGACGGCAGTATTATTCTGATGATGACTGTATTACTTTTTTCCTTCCTGATAGAATGCATTTGGGTGGAACTCCTTTAAATTCAACTCTGTTTACATCATTTGCAGTAATTAGAGAATTCATTAAGAGGAATCAAGTTGACGTTATTAATAGTATTTTTCTTACAGACGGTGATTCACATTCTAATAATCAAACATGGGCGTCTGAAACTGAAACCAACCATTTTGAGCCAAATAAAGAAAATGTAATTATTCGAGATTCTATTTCTAAAAAAGAAATGCGGATTACGACTTCACAAAATAGATATCGCACGAATGAAAACGTAACTTCCGCTTTAGTTAAATTTTCAAGAAAAGTTTTTGATATTAATATTGTTAATTTTTTCTTAGTTAATAGAATGAGACGGTGGGACATGGCTGATTATTTACAGCGAATACAATATGATGATGAATGTGATTCAAGAGCTGAACATGAAGATGTTACAGCAGCATTGAAAAAGTTTCGTAAAGATAAATTTCATATTGTTCCTGAGATGAAAGGCTTTAATGAGCAATATACAATTTTGGGAGGATCAAATTTAGAAGTTCGTGATGAGCAATTAGTAGTAGCCGAAGGCGCGACTGTTGCACAAATGACTAGAGCCTTTAAGAAATTTTCCGGCGGGAAATTAGAAAGAAGAAGGTTATTGTCCCGTTTTATCGATATGATTGCAGCATAAATAATATTGAATAAACACTTGACTTTTTGCTGATTTATTGATATAATGGTAGTGAAAGATAAGAAAAGTTCTTGTCTATTTTTAATTTTGTTATGAGAAACCTGATGACATATACGACTAAACAAACACAATTTCTTGAGACGGCTGTTAAAGCCCACGGCGAGGAAGCGATTCTTTCGAAAGCGGTATTAGCCGAAGTTGCAAAAGAAGCTGGTACGGGATTTCCGTATTGGATGACTAATCCAAAACTCATGGGATCATTAACTAAAGTATCAAAGGGAATGTATAAAATTCCTTTACTTTCTGGTGAAGCAATTTTTGATCCAGTAAATGATACAGAAGAAATAACTCCTGTAAAAGAAAGTGATACTCTTGATATGAGTACATATTTTAATCCAGAAGAATTGATTCCTAAAAAAGATCCTTTGTTCGTGGCCCACGGACATTTTAGTGATTTGATTAAAGTTTTGAGTTCTAGAAAATTTTATCCAGTATTTGAAACTGGTGAATCTGGAACTGGTAAAACTTACATGACTGAACAAGCCTGTGCAAAACTCAAGAGAGAATTTATCAGAGTTAACATTACTGTTGAAACTGATGAAGATGATCTTTTGGGTCACTACGCGTTGATTGATGGTAATACAGTTTGGCAAGATGGCCCTGTAGTTATCGCCATGGAACGTGGTGCAGTTCTTCTCCTTGATGAGATTGATTTGGCATCCAACAAAGTGATGTGCCTACAACCTATACTTGAAGGTAAAGGTGTTTATCTGAAAAAGATAAATCGAATGGTTACACCGACTGAAGGTTTTTCAGTTGTCGCAACCGCCAATACTAAAGGTAAAGGTTCTGAAGATGGTAGATTTGTTTTTACCAATATTTTGAATGAGGCTTTCCTTGAAAGATTTCCTATTACAATGGAAGTTGGTTATCCCGCAGCACAAACAGAAAAGAAAATCGTGAACAAAGTTCTTGATTCTCTTGGAGTTTCCGATCCTGATTTCTGTGAGAAATTAGTGAATTGGGCAAACGCCATTCGTAAAACATTTTATGATGGTGGAATTGATGAAGTAATCGCAACTCGCCGGTTAGTTCATATATCAAACGCATTCGCAATTTTCGGTGATAGAATGAAAGCAATCGAAATGTGTGTGAATCGTTTTGATGAAGATACTAAAACTTCTTTCTTGGATTTGTATTCCAAGATTGATGCAGACGCATTACCTGATGACGAAACTGAAGCTGAAGAAGCTCACAGAATGTTGGATGAAGAAGCATCTGAGTATATGTAATTTAACCCTATAATTATAAATTGTTTATGAAAAAAATAAATGTTGAAACTCTAGTGCCGAATACTTTCAAATTCGTCGCTAGAGATATGGACGGCAAAGTTTTTGCTTTTGAAAATAAACCAAATCTCGCAACTGATATTGCTTGTGATACTTGGGATGTCAAAGAAGGTAAATTTATACAACTTACAAATCCAGTTTTTCTTTCAGAAGTTGAAGGAATTACTCATTCAGAAGTTAGTTCTGAATTGGGAGATTGGAGAGATTCTTTAATGGAGTTAAATGATGAAAATTTGGTTTGAAGAAATTTTTACAGCAATAATTTTATTTGGTATGTTATGTGTTGTAATAGTAGCAATGTTTAGTCTATAGAAAAAAATATGGCAGATTTCCTAAAATTAACTAAAGATGAAACATTTGATATATTAGATAAGTTTAATGCACATTATGGTTCTTTTAATGATATTGAAGCATATTATCGTTATAAGAAAAGGAAACGTTTAGAAGACTTACCTACCTCACTTTCACTTTTTGGTATGGGTCCTGAGGAGGATTTATTTAATTTTCCTGATATTGCTCCAGTAGATATGGAATTTGAGGTAGTAACTACTTCAGATAAAGCAGAAGAAGGTAAAATGCTAGGAAAAGATTATACACATCTTTTAGAAATTACTGCATCATTTAATGTAGAAAATAATCCTGGTAGATCAAGTAGATTTGGTATTAGAGAAAAAAATACAGGAAAGTATGTAGGTTTTATTAAATTAGGTTCACCTGTATTGAACATTAAGCCAAGAAATGCATATTTTGGAGTTTCGAAAACACCATTAGACCTTGCTAATAAATATTTTGTTAATGGATTTAATATTGTTCCAGCACAACCGTTTGGATTTAATTGTTTGGGTGGAAAGTTATTAGCATTATATTGTTGTAGTCATGAACTTAGAAAATTTCTTAATGAGAAATATGAAAAGATGGAAGCACTGTTTTTTGAAACAACTTCTCTTTATGGTTCAATTAAAAATGTAAGTCAGTACGATGGATTAAAACCATTTTTACGACATAGTGGAAATACAGAAAGTAAATTGCTTTTAAATCTTTCAGATGAATTATATGCCCAAACTAGAGATTTTTTACAAGAAAAAAACGGTGGGCCCCTTTATGTTTCAGATCAAGAAATTCCAACAAGCGTAAAGATGAGAACACAAGACAAAATTTATTCTATCTTAAAGAATAATTTAAAAGTGTATGATCTTAATAAGTTCGAAGCTTTTCAAAAATTAATTAAAGAGAAGATGGCAATTACAACTCAAAAAAGATATTACACCTCTGATTATGGTTTTGAAAATACAAAAGATTATATTTTTGGTAAAACGGATAAGCTAATTAAAAAACCTAATTATGATAATTATTCTTTTGAAAATTTAACGAAATGGTGGAAGGTGAAAGCACAAAAAAGATGGGAAAATGTTAAAGCAAATGGAAGACTCCGAAGAGAGTTAGAATTTTGGAATACTAACAATATAGATAAACTGGATATTATTAGATGAGAAAAGCAACAATTGAAGTCCTTGAAGAAGGTGAACTTATTTTTGGTTCTCCTACTACAGGCAAATGGTTTGTACGAAGATACGAAGATGGAAAAGAAATGGGTGGTGGTTTTTTTAAGACAAAAAAAGAAGCAATAGTCCATGCAAGAGAATATCGGAATATCACATCCGAATAAATATATATATTAATGTGAGATAAAGTTGAGTAAATGACACTAAAGCCAGGTGGGAGTGACGGACTTCATACTTGAGTGTGATTAAGTGACTCTACTTAGATGAAGTTAAGAGGCCCCTCCAATAAGACCAGCGGTAACGTGCCATCGGGTGAGGGAGTGGAAAAGCTTATGACTCCGGAGAACGCGACGCGGTAACGGAAGATGAGTCTAGTACTGTGGGATAGTCTAAGCTCTACTCAACTTTTTTATTAATAATTTAACCATAATAGTGAAATGAAAATTGAAGTAAATATTACAGAATTGAGAAAAAAGAAAATATTTGTTGGTACTCCAATGTATGGAGGACAATGTACAGGAATGTACACTAAAGCATCTTGTGATTTGGCAACTACTGCCACAAAATATGGGATGGACGTAAAATTCTTTTATCTTTTTAATGAAAGTCTAATTACAAGAGCAAGAAATTATTTGGTAGATGAATTCCTTCGGAGTCCATATACACATTTAATGTTCATTGATGCAGACATAAATTTCCAACCTCAAGATGTGTTAGCACTTGCTACTCTTTGTGATGATGATCATCCAATTATTGGCGGTCCTTATCCTAAAAAATGTATTGCATGGGAAAAGGTACGAAACGCAGTAGATGCTGGATTAGCAGATGAAAATCCTAATGATCTAGAGAAATATACTGGAGATTTTGTATTTAATCCAACTGCAGGAACTGAACAAATTAAAATTGATACACCTTCGGAAGTATTAGAAGTGGGCACCGGATTCGTAATGATCCAGCGAGAAGTTTTTGAAAAATTCAGAGAAGAATATCCACAATTTTCCTACAAACCAGATCACAATCGTTCAGAACATTTTGATGGTTCTCGCTACATTCATGCGTTTTTTGATACTGTTATAGATAACGAAGCATATGCGGGAAAAGGATCAAATAACTCAGATCGTTATCTATCTGAAGATTATATGTTTTGTCAATGGGCGAGAAAGATTGGTTTTAAAACTTGGTTATGTCCGTGGATGGAAGTAAATCATGTAGGTGCTTATGTCTTCAACGGAACATTAAAAGATTTAGGAAGACTAGATTTTGCTTCTCATGGAGCAGATTTGGATACTAGACCTAAAAAAGAAGAAAGACAGACAAAAAGAAATAAGAAGAAAAACAAAAAATAAAATATGATAACAATAAAAATTAGACATGGACAAGATCCCAATAAAGCATTTCAGAAGCTCAAAAATATACTTATCAATGAAGGACTTTTTGAGGAACTAAAGAAGCGAAAATCTTTTGTAAAAGCATCAAAAAGGAAAAGATTAAAAAGTGAAAATGCGGCAAAACAAAAAATAAAAGATTTTCGTAAACTGGTAAGAAAGGCGGAGCAGGAAGATCAATATTAAATAATATGACTAGTACCTACTATAGGAAAGTTGAAAATTTTTATCCTATTGTCGTTGATGATTTTTTTGATGATCCTGAAATACTTATAAATTATGGTAAATCTTTGTCGAAGAAAGCAGCTCCCAATGGCCATTGGCCGGGAATACGTACAGACGAACTTTGGAAGATAAACGAGGAGTTACATAATGCTATACTGACAAAAATAATGAGTTGCTATTTTAATCTAGATCATAGAGAAATAACTTGGAAATATAGTGGAATGAATTTTCAAGAAATTCCTCGTTATTCTGAAATTAAAAATGATGTAAAAAACAAGGGTTGGATACATATAGATAATGTTTCTGAAGATTCACCCTATGAATTAGCAGGATTGATCTATCTCACACCAAAAATTGATCCTGATTCGGGTACATCATTATTTAAGCTTAAAGATTCGGTAGTAGAAAGTGGCCTGAATATTTTCGAAACGTTTAATCAAGATCAAGCGAATATGTTATATAAAAGTGTAAATTTGGGTCAGAAGAGTAATAAATTTGATGAACAAAAATTTATAAAGAACTGGACTGAACAAGATGAACTTTTCATTGAAAAAACTAGATTCCAAAATATTTTTAATCGTGTAATAATGTATGATACTGCGGAATGGCATAGAGCTAACAGTTTTTTTAATGATGATGGAGAAGATGCTAGATTAACTTTGGTATTTTTTGTGGGAGGAATAAATGAACATGCTTTAAAAAGGGTAAAACTTGACAAATCAAAAATACATGATATAATAAGATATAACTTAATACGATAACATACAACACCATACAAGGAATACGATGAAATTAACAGCAGAAACAATCGCGATACTCAAAAACTACGCAACAATAAATCAAAATATACAATTCAAAGAGGGTAATGAACTCTCAACAATTTCTCCCCAAAAAAATATTCTAACAAAAGCAGAGATTACTGAAACGATTCCTAAAACGTTTGCTATCTATGATCTTAATAGGTTATTGGGAGCATTAAGTCGTTTAAATGATCCTGATCTATCTATTGGAACAGACCAATTAACAGCGGGTAATCTTAAATATACTTTTGCTGAGGCGGCAATGCTAGTCTTACCACCAGAAAAAAAGTTAGACTTTCCCAACCCCGAAATTGAATTCGAAATGTCAAAAGATGATTTTGAATCTTGTGTAGGAATGGCACAAGTTTTATCATTACCAGAATTAATTGTAGAAGGTGATGGTACAACAATTTCCTTAGTGGCAATAGATACAAGTCTTCCTTCTTCAGATAGGTTTCCAGTAGAAGTTGGAACTACAGATAAGGAATTTAAAATGATTTTTAAAATTGAAAATATGAAACTTTTAAGTGGAGATTATCGAGTACAAATTTCAGCTAAAGGCATCGGAAAGTTTGATAATAAAAATTCAAAAATTGAATATTGGATAGCAACCGAACAGAATTCAAATTATAATGGATAAAATTAAAATGAATAACTTTAAAGAGTATCCGGCTCGCCCCTCATGTTCTAACTGTGGTAAGCCATGTGATATGGACAATAAATTCAAATCTGGTGAAATAAAATGGCGTGATATGTGTTATAAATGTCATGACCATAGAACAGATCCTGTTTATCTTGCAAGTGTGTTTGTAGGTAATCCATTACCATTTTCAGAGTTGGAATCAACTGCACGGTTTAATTAATGGAAAAATATTTGTGGGTTGAACAACATCGACCCAAAAAAGTAGCAGACTGTATTCTCCCGATACACATTAAAGAAGTGTGTCAAGGGTTTGTTGATGATGGTCGTATTCCTAATTTACTACTATCAGGCGGGCCAGGAGTAGGTAAAACTACAGTAGCACGAGCCATGTGTGATGAAATTGGTGTAGATTATTTAATGATTAATGGTTCGAATGAAGGAAGAAATATAGATACTGTTAGAACTACATTACAACAATATTGTAGTTCAGTTTCCATGACAGGCGGAAGAAAAGTCGTTATAGTCGATGAAGCAGATTATATGAATGCTGAATCGGTTCAACCAGCACTAAGGGGGTTCATTGAAAAATTTAGCGGTAATGTTAGTTTTATCTTTACTTGTAATTTTCGTAATCGGATCATTGATCCTATCCATTCACGTTGCTCTGTAGTAGAATTTGCAATTCCAAAATCAGACAAGCCAAAACTTGCTGCATCGTGTTTAACGAAATGTAAAGATATTTTGGTATCATATGAAATACAATTTGATGAAAAAGTTCTTGTTGAATTGATCATGAAACATTTTCCAGATATGAGGAGAGTGTTAAATGAACTTCAAAGGTATTCTTCTGCAGGAATTATTGATGCCGGAATTCTTGCACATATTGGAGAAATAAATTTAAATGAATTGATGAAGGCATTAAAAGAAAAACATTTTTCTGAAGTTCGTAAATGGGTCACTCAAAATGGTGATAATGATCCAACAACAATATTTAGAAAAATTTATGATGGAATTAGTAATCATTTAAAAGATACTTCAATTCCACAAGCAGTACTTATTATTGCGGAATATCAATATAAGTCTGCATTTGTCGCTGATCAAGAAATTAATCTTGTAGCGTGTTTAACTGAAATGATGGTAGATTGTGAGTTCAAATGAAAAATATCATATATGAAGAAAATGGTTGTAATTGGGTTAATATAGCGGATTTGAAACCTAATCCACTTAATGCCCTGTTATATGGAGATGAATCAGCTGAAGAATCTAAACAATTAGAATTAGCTGCTTCTATGAGAACGGAACTGGACAGGGGCTTTCCTCCAAATAAAGTTCCTATTTCTATTCATCCTGATGGAACAATTAGTTCTGGACATACCCGTTGGGAATCAGGAAAACAGATTGGTGCCACTCGATTAAAGGCGGAGTACACAACTGATGATTTTCCAAATGGTAATGATCCAACATATGATGATTTATCCAATATTGCGGATACAAATATCTATAGAGAGATGTCTTATTCTGTAAAACTTAACTGCTATTTGGTACTTAAAGATGCGTGGGAGAATCAACATGATAAGAAAATGACAGGCAAACCAAAAGAAAGACTCCTTAAACAAATATCAATACATGAACAGACTGTTAGAAGGTTATCGGAGATTAAAGATTTTCGCCCAGATTTATTGAAAGATATTGATAAGGGTGCTACTTCTATTGAGTATGCTTGGAAAGTTGCAACTGGAAGAGAATTAAAAGTCATACCAGCAAAGGAAAATGGTATGAATCTTTATAAATTATTTACTTCAGAAATGAAAGTAAGAGTGAAATCTTATGCTGTAAATGCTCTTAAGCAATATCGTAATGCAAAAGTTGAAACTCAGGATGGACTACTTTCACCTATTGAAGATGATTTGGGTTGGGAACCTGTTAGATTTACCGGTGTTGTATCTGATACTTTTATGTGGGCAATGGGGGTTGTGTTGCGTGAAGAGGGATATCAAGTTGAAACTGCAAATGGTAGCCCAACAGATGCCGATGTTTATCTGGTTAATGAAAATGAAAAAATAGAAATTAAATGTACTGAATTTAAAGGATCCGGATCCAAGACTTCTTGGAAAGGTGGTAACGGTATTCGTGAGGGTGAATTTCTTTTAGTGGCACATGCTGATAATTTTACAAAGTTGTTTATAACATTTACATCATTAACAAGAGATGATTGGAAGAGAATGGGTAATGTTGGAACTGAACTTACTTTGAAAACATGGTGTGAGAATCACGCAGAAGATCCTGAAACTAATGAATTTTGGAATGGTAATGTTTATTTCTCTTCATCAGCAAACACAACTATAATGGAATTAGAGTCTATTTGAAATGTCACTAACCGCACATCTTTATGATTTTAAGCCTCAAAAAACATTACGAATTTTAGTTTATCCTAATATTACATATGCTAAAGATTTAGAGAAAGATAGTTACATTCAAGTAATTCACTCCATGATCACAGAGTTGAATAAAATTAGGGATGATTTATTTTTCTATTTGGTAATGCCAAAGTATTTGTCAATGTTTTCGGACTTTGCTAATGTACATCAATTCGTAATGTTTTTTCCTAGTTACCCTCAAAATATGAGGGTACACTTTAATGCGAAAGATTGGGAAGTCATTCGCCATAGGAAATGGGATTTTGATTTAATATTTTCCCACCTACCAGAACATACTCTTAATATTAAAAATATTTTATATAATACCTCAAGTCACAATCCACCGGTCGTGGGTTATTGTCATTGGTTTGATATTAAAGATGTGGTGGTTTCTACTATGCATACTTTCAATTATAATTTAATGGGCATATTAGAAATGAAAAAATGTTATTTGAACACTCAGGCTCAAAAAGAGTTAGTATTAGAAGAAGCAGGTAAAATTTTGAGTATATGGAATTGTAAAAAATTAGATGAGATTTTGACAGTACAACATCCTGGAATCAAAAAAGAAGATATAGTAAAAGAACCATTAAAGGAGACCGAAAAAACAATTGTATTTAATCACCGACCAGCTGCATACAAAGATTTTGATAATTTCATAAAGACTATGGATGAATTGTGGAAACAGAGACAAGATTTTAAGGTGTGGATTCCACTTTTAAAGAGTTCAACTAGACCATATATCACTATCAACAAATACGATAAGAAAGATTATTATAATGAATTAAGAAAATGTAGAGTTGGATATTCTCCGAAACAAGAATATGCTGGATGGTCAGTAGCAACTACTGATGGTATTATGAACGGAACACCATATATTATGTATGATGCGCTATACTATAAAGAACTTAATCCTACTGCAGATTTTTTTAAAACAAATGAAGAAGCGATTAAATTACTAAATTTATATTTAGATGATGATTGGCATCGGCACGAGCAATCAATTATGGGATTAATGCATTGTATTGACAATTTGATATATGAATATGAAGATGATATGCAACAAATGCTTGATTATTTTGATAAAATAGTTTCTGAAGAAAAATGTATTACAGATCGGTCTGGTCGATTTAAGGAAATGATAGAAATAGTAAAAAGAGAGGGGACCGTTTCTAAATCTAAATTAACTGAATGGATGAATAATGATAGACCTTATGGTATAGCATTAAACCCATATAGACGAGCATTACTTAAACATCCAAATATCTATGATTCTAATGTTGCAGAGCCCCACTATATATGGAAAACTTAATTAATGATGATTGCTTCAACATTCTTCCTAATATTGAAGAAAGTTCGGTACAATTGTTATTTACAAGTGTACCTGACATAAATGATTTAGGATTTGATGCGAATCAAGGACAATATATTGAATTTTTAAATAGAGCCCTTTTACAATTTTGCAGAATAACAAAAAATACAGGTTTTATTGTATTATGTCAATCTGATAGAAAAATGAAAGGAAAAATATTTTCGAAACATTCATATATTATTAATCAGATGCAAGACCTAGATTATATATTAAAAGATTACAAAATTGTTGTTAAAAATAATATTGAAAGTAAAGATCAATACATTTTTCCGTATTTACATTTATGTGTTTTTACTCGCGAAGGAACAATTTCAAGGAAAGGTGATTGGTTAAGAAATATTTTGGTCTATAAAATGATAAAAAGTGCAATAGGATCTCATCATGATTGGCCAGAAGAATTTGTAAAATTAGTGATAAGTTATCTTTCAAATGAAGATGATTTAGTTGTTGATCCATTTGCGGGTTCAGGGGTCGTTCCCTGTGTAGCAAGAGATATGGATAGAAAATATTTAGGAATTGAACTAGATAAACCACAATATGAAGAGATGTATCAACGGTGCAGTACATCTACACTTCCTTTTTAGTATAAATAATATTATGGGACCATTTGATTATATTAAAGCTATTAATAAACATGAAAATATCATGAAAAATGACCCTTTTGCAGAGAAGGATTATACTCCTTTTCTCGTTAATAGAGGTCTTTCCTTCTTTCAAGATACAATTCTTCAAGTAAATGAAGTAAATAGGTTACATTTTCTTGATAAACGCCTCCAATTCGATTATTTACTAAATAATATCAGACCAAGAAATAGATGGTCTAAATGGTTAAAACCAGATAAAATAGAAAATTTAGAAATAGTCAAAATGTATTTTGGTTTCGGTAATGAAAAAGCAAAGGATGCTTTGGAAGTACTTTCTGACAAACAAATAGAAAATATCAAAGCACATTTTACAGAAGGTGGAGTGGAAAGACATGATAAATATTGAAGACATGATAGAATGTACATTAGCAGAACCTGATGATTTTTTAAAGATCCGGGAAACGCTTACTAGAATAGGTGTTGCATCTAGAAAAGATAAAACATTATACCAATCTTGTCATATATTACATAAACAAGGTCGGTATTTTATTGTACATTTTAAAGAATTATTTGCCCTTGATGGTAAACCAACAAATTTTTCAGAGAATGATCAAGCGAGAAGAAACACTATAGCAAATTTACTTGCCGAATGGGGATTAATAAAATTAGTATCCTCAGAAGAATCGGCAGAATTAGTTGTACCCCTAAATCAATTAAAAATCCTTTCATATAAAGAAAAAGATGAGTGGATGTTAACTGCAAAATATAATATTGGTAATAAGAAAGTAGAATATGAGCAAAGCGAAAACACAAAATCTGACGGACAAGAATAAATCATTATCAAAATCCCCAATGAATGAGGAAAAACTAAAGTTTTTTAAAATAAATACTGAAGTACAATTACCAGTATTTGCTACAAGAGAGTCAGCATGTTTTGATATATATGCTAATATAGTTAAAGATGATAATATAGAATATTATGGTTCCGTCCAAAACAAAAAACTACCAAGAAGAGTATCGTTTGATATAAATAGTAATAGAACTTATGTTCAGCTTAATAATTTGGAAAGAATGTTAGTTCCTACAGGGCTTATTGCAGATATTCCTGTCGGATTTTCAATTCGATTACATCCAAGATCCGGTCTGGCATTTAAACAGGGAGTTTATCTCACAAATTGTGAAGGTGTTATTGACAGCGATTATGTTGATCCTATTTTTGCAATGGTTACTAGTATAAGTAACGTACCTGTGAAGATTTTTAATGGAGATAGAATATGTCAAGGAGAACTAGTTCGGTGTGAAAAATATACATTGAATGAGACTGATGAAGCCCCTTCTCAAAAAACAGATAGAGATGGAGGGTTTGGTTCAACGGGTGTGTAATTAGTACGCATCTGTATATTT
>Ga0209091_10001728_pt1 | contig 18943 bp, 13 predicted proteins | sample ArcticOcean_MG_C_6_FD_187438 | JGI IMG/M metagenome (GOLD analysis project Ga0209091, IMG submission 187438) | Marine microbial communities from western Arctic Ocean - ArcticOcean_MG_CB8_128 (SPAdes) (version 2) | ecosystem: Environmental > Aquatic > Marine > Oceanic | place: Arctic Ocean...
CGATGATCCTGCCATCGTCACTAGGGATGACCTCCCAATTGCCATACTTCTTGGCGTTTCCCTTGCTACCAACGGATGTGATCTGCACAGGCGACCTTACTGTCGGAGGAGGAGGCATCGGACTCGGTGGCAACGGAGGAGGAGGTAACGGAGGAGGAGGCTTCGGAGGAGGAGGCATCGGACTCGGTGGCGGTGGAGGAGGAGGCAACGGAGGAGGAGGCATCGGACTCGGTGGCGGTGGAGGAGGAGGCAACGGAGGAGGAGGCATCGGAGGAGGAGGCAACGGAGGAGGAGGCAACGGGGGAGGAGGCATCGGAGGAGGAGGCTTCGGAGGAGGAGGCATCGGAGGAGAAGGCGGCGGACTCGGTGGCGGCGGACTTGGTGGCTGAAATACCGTGTCAACCTTGGCGTACAACGCGTTGAACGACGCGCGGAGGTTTGCGTTCTCCGCTCGAAGGATCGCATTTTCGTCTAAGAATTCTTTCGTCAAACTCTCCATTTTCGCAAAGATAGTTTCCAATCGTTCGCCAACCTCGATTTTGTTGCCTTCCTCGTCGTTTCCAATGTATAACGTCTCTCGACACTGCACGTCTTCCCAAAATTGGTAATCAGCGCTCGTTTTGACACGATGCGAATTGATTTGTAACTCTTCACCGTTCTTCCCTCCCGTGTTTACGTTAAATATGCCGTTCGCATACTCTGTGCGTTTTGGGCCTCTTTGAATCCCGACTAATCCAGAGCCGCGAGGCTGCGTCTCTTCCTCCGTAGACGTCGTCTGTGTTGGGTTCAGTTCAACGCCTTGCCCTGAACACTTTTCAAAGGTGAAAGTGTCGCCATAATAGCCTTTCGCGGAGTAGTCATCGGTACCGCAACCGCCAACACTTCGAATGTTCGTGTTGGACGGATCCGGACAAAAATCTTTTTGATTCGTACCCGGATTAGACGCTTTGCCTCCCGCTTTTCTGCACGACCAAAACGAATCGCCAGAGGACGTTTTCACGCTCGGGTTGCCGCCAGAACCTAAATCTCCAACCCATCTGCAGTAATCTTGGCAAATACCGCACCCGCTCGCGTCGTACCAGCCGCGATAGTTATCCGCGTAACCGTCGTCGCCGGTACCGCTGATCGGACACGTTGAAGAGTCGAGAACTTCCCCACGGGTCGAGAGAGAAGTGAACATATGAACCCACGATGTTACGCAAAAAAAATAAAGTAGAACATTCTTCTTCTTTCGCGCAGGACCGAACAACACGCCATTTCGCGATGATGTCCGTCTCCCCCGTGGTATCTTCTTCTTCTTCATTATTATTATCTTCTTCTTCTCTCAGATCTAAAACCTTTTCTCATCGTCGTCGTGAAATGTATTAAAATCCGAACACAAAAAAGGCAATCTCTCCGCCTGTGGGTCTGAAAAAGTCGCCACCCCTGGGTGGCCTTTTTTTTGAAGCTTTTTTTGTTTTGTGGTGGCAAAATCCATTCAACAGCTCCTTCCTCCTCCTCACCACAACTCACAAAAAAGAAGCGTCACACTCTCTTTCGTCATTAGTATTCGCGCGCATAAACACACTACATATACTCTTCGTTCGGGCAAGCAACCGACTCTTTAAAAAAGGAGTCTACGCGAAGAAGATATTTGTGTGCACAAATAATGGAGTCTTTACGTACTGTTCCAGTCGCGTCATCAGTTGTCGCACGTTTGAGTCGTACGAATAATCGAACAAGAAGGAAAAATAATTCCTCGTCCGAATCGACGACGACGACGAGACGGTGTTTGCACCGCTCGAATTCGCACCGAACGGCGTCGTGTTCTTTTTCTTCCCAAAATGGAAGTTTTCAGAGGCTTTCAGAGAATAAAGTCAGCAACTTTAACGCATCACAATACCAACAACATCGTCTCTCTTGTGGTCGTCGTCGAAAGAACAGTTTGAAAGTGACTGCTTCGTTACCGTCATTCGGGAGTGCCCAGTGGCTGGTTGAACAAGGCGCGCTTTCCGCCGTCGCCGCGGGCGCCTTTCTCTTTCGGGACCGCATCAAAGCGTTAGTCGGGGGAAGCGACAAATCGCCTAACGGACAAACGAAGAACTTTTTCGGGTCAGGACGGGAAGATTGCCCCACGTGCGAAGGGACTGGATACGCGACGTGCGCGTGCACAAAGTGGTCAAACGACGGAGAGGGGTGCGGGACGTGTAACTATACGTGTCGAACGATTTGCCCAAGCTGCAGAGGTGGCGGTAAAGGCGTACGCGCGACATTGGATTTGAAAATTGACGACGAAGAAACGGACCGAGAGAACATGAGACGACAGAGGGAGCGAGATACGCACTCGTGGAAAGCGTGGAATAATAGCAGTACGAAGAGTAGCGGAGCAGCAGCGGCAGCGGCGGCGGCAGCAATGACGACGACAATGAACCCATTGACGACGCCTTTGATTTGTCTCCCGGTAGTTTCGGCTCCAGAATCAAACGAAAGCGGAGGGCGACGCTCGGCATCGTCCTCGGATAACGGCGATGGATCGAGCAACCAGAACAAAAAAGAACCAGACGACGAGTTCTACGCGCAGTCGGGCGAAGCCATTCGTACCTTGCGCGAAGACTATCCGTTTTTTCTATCAAAAGAACCACGGTTTTCGATATTCAGGGAAGACGTTGGATTAGTCGACGCGACGTGTACTTTTGGACGAAACCGAGATCCAGACAGCTTGATCGGCGGAGACGGAGGATACGTCATGGCCAGAGGTTTGAATCATTATAAAAGAGTTTTCAAAGTCATCAGAACGATTGCGGCCATCATATTCAGTTCGTGTTCGGTAAAAGTGACGAGAATTTGGTCGCCATTAAGCACGACCGGGAAGCGAACTATTCGCGTGCGATGGAGCGTACGCGGTCATATTCGTCTCGGAGCGGCGATTGGAGTCGACGTCGCGCAGTTCGACGGCATTAGTGAATACAAATTGGACAAGGCTGGGTACATCTACGAGCACGTGATTACTGATTTGGATTGGGACGTCGCTCAACTGAGAGAAAGAGTTGTCGCGATGATGGGTGCGGTGAATAAAGCGCCCGCCTCGATTAGTGGTCAATTTTAAAAAGCGCGTATAATATAAGAAAGCGATTGTTGTAAATTAAAAAGTAACACTGGTACATACGTAATAATAGAGTAATGATATACTGGTATATAGAAATCAACGCAAACGAGCAACGCGAGCAACGACGAAACCGCGAGCGAGCGCTTTCTACTCGTCGTCCTGAACGCTCGATAGCTTTGAAGCGGCGGCGAGATCCAAAAACCAAATCGTCGAAAACGCGTCCACCATTGCTCCCGGTAATTCACCAAACTCCAAATCTTCCTCCAACGCTTTCTTTACAGTTTCGGCTTTCCCGGCGCCCGTCGCCGCGACGACCACGCGATCGGCTTGATTTATCAAGTGTAAACTCATCGAAATCGTTCGCTTCCCTGGCATGTCCACGGCGAAAACGTTCGTGGAGATGTTCTCGTCTTTCGCTTGCGGAGAATTGGGATAAATAGAACCCACGTGGCCATCGGCACCCATCCCAAGTAAAATCAAATCGAAAACAGGCGCTTTCGTGTATTCGTCTCTCGGCAACACTTCGTCTTCTGCCAACGCGAACATTTGCTCCTCGTAGTCTTTGGCGACTCCGTCCAAATCCTCCGCGTTTTCGCTCACTTTGTGTAAATTTCCCAATTTAAATTTCCCCTGTGCGATGAATTCATCCACCCACGTCTTTCTCGCCAAATTGTAGCACTTTTGTTCCTCCGGTCTCTCGTTGACGAAAAACACGTGCATTTTGCTCCAATCCAGACCTTCGTCGTTTAATTCGCACAATCCTTTCAGCGCTTTCGCCACGCTCCCGCCTGGGATGGCTAACGAGAACGCGCCTCTGTCCTCGATGCACGCTTTCGCGTTTTCAAACACTTCCAAGCACAACGCCGCGGATAATTCTTCCTCCGTATCGAACGCTTCCACGATAAACTCTCCCTCGTCTATCTCGAACATTTCTTCATCCTCATCATCCTCATCCGCCCCCTCCTCGTTGTCGCATTCGGCTGCCGCCGAAAGCGCCACAAAATTTTGTACGAATTGACTCCGATTAGTAGTCCTTTGTGTTTGTCTTCTTCTTCGAATACCCCCAACGCCGCTGCTGCTTTTACTGCTTTTACTGCAACACCTCTTCTTTGAAAGAGGATTTGATGCGACCAAAGCAGCGCGCTGAGTCCCGAGAAGAGAAGAAACACTTTGCATTCTCTTCTTAATTCAGTACGAAGAAGAGTTTGTTGCGTGTTCTGTTTGTTTTGAAGAAGAAGAAGAATAAAATTCTGCTTTTTCTGCATTCTCGAATTAATTTTTTTTCTTCAAAATTTTTTCTCTTTTCTCTCGAGATCTGTTCCCCTCTTTTTTTTAGAACGAACAAACAACACTTTTTCACAAGGAGAGAGAGAGAGATGAAATGAATGATGATGTTACGACGAAGAAGACAACAAAGAAGACAAAGAAGAAGAAGAGAGAAAATGTGTAGTACTATTACGACGACGACACGATGACGAGCTTTTGCGAAAAGGAGTAAAAATGAGTTTTTACGACGAGGAGGAGAAAGAGACTTTGACGATGAAAAAGAAGAAGAGGAAAAAGGACGACGGGAGAGAAACGCTCTCGGAAATAGGACCGTTCCGGATTCCGAATTTCGAGGAGGAGGAAGCGCTGCTGACGGCGAGAACAGTCGCGCACATCGTTCGAGAGATTGTAAAGTTTCTGCTCTTCAACAGAAACCAAATTCCGCTCATGTTTGCAGATTTGGTGTCGCTGCGGAGAGTAGAACAAGAAGAAGAAGAAGAAGAAGAGGAGGATCCAAACGAAGAGAATGCAAAGGAGAAAACGAAGAAGAAGAGGAAAAGAAAGAGCAGCAAGAGATCGGAGAAGAAGTTATTCAATCAGATTGCGCAAACCGAGCGCTTGATGGAGTCTCTGAGCGAAGAAGAGTTCGCGTCGAGACAACCGGTGAAGCGAGTGGCGGTGTGTTTTGGCGCGACTGTGAATCGACCGGTTGAAACGTACATCATCGATTTAGAAGACGTGAGATATAGTGCGACGAAAGGAGAAGGAGGAGAAGAAGAAGAAGCACAGAGCGAAAAGAAGACGAAATCGGCGGCGAATAGAATAGTGAGAGCGGTGATGCCGCACGTCGCCGGCTTGCGAACGAATCCTTCGCGCACTTCGCAAAAGATTTGGATATTTTTAAAACACGAAGACGCCGCTGATAATGACGATGAGAACGATGATCAAAAGAACGCACTAAGAGCAGAACTGAGCAATCGCTTCGCGATGAAGAGAAATCTCAACGGCCTGTTCGAAGCAGAAGAAAAAGAAGAAAGAAGAGGAACGCGCAAAAACGTAAAAGGAAACGTCTTCGCGAGGATCGTCTTGAAATCCTCCTCGAAGCCGTCGTCGTCGTTGTCCTCGGTCGTTCCCGCGTCTTCTTGCTCGTGGTACCAAAGTCGTCTCGTTTCAAAAGGGTTTTGTTTCAAAGAAACTGCTGCTGGTTCTCTTCGATGAAAATAGGAACTTATTAGAAAAACAAAGTTATAGAATAGCTTTAGTTAGACACACACACACACAGACAATTTTTACGCAAATCCCACACTTCAGATTTTCCTTGAAAGGGGAGAGAGATATCATGGGCGCCCAATCTTCCAAACCAGCTCGTCGTGGAGAGGAGTCTCTGGAAAGAAGGGAGCAAAGAGCGGCGTCTCTTTTCGCTAAAGTCGCCAGTTCTTCTTCTTCTTCTTTTTCTTCTTCTTCTGCGCGAGAACAAGACAACGGGAAAACAACGACTTCGGAGGCGAACTTTATGCCGAAGAATTTGGACGACGGCGTCGACGAGGACGATGACGACAGAAGGAAAAAGATAGAGGAAACGAGAAGGAGATCTTCATTCTCGTCGTCCTCGTCGGGAATTTCGAAACTGAGTAAGCTGAGAGAGACGAGTTCGATTCCAATTTCTCAGCGCGCGACGGACCTTCCCAAACACCAACAAGATGAAAAGAGCAGAACAAAAAATTGGACGTATCCTTCGCCGAAGATGTTTTACGAAGCGATTAAACGGAAAGGGTGGCAACCACCGGAAACAGACATCGACAACGTGGTTAAAATTCACAACGTCGTCAACGAGAGGTGTTGGCAAGAAATTCTAAAGTGGGAGAAAGAGTTTCATCCGAAGACGCTTAGCGGAGGAGGAGGAGGAGGAGGAGGAGGAGATCCAGGCGAGGAAGAAACAAACAACGCGTCTGTTTCTCTTTTGCGGTTTAAGGGGAAACCAAGAGATTACTCCCCGAAAGCGAGATTATTGAACGCGCTCGGGTATAAGTTACCTTTTGATAGACACGATTGGATAATCGATAGGAACGGTGAAGACGTTCGGTACGTCATAGATTTCTACAATGCCAAAGTTCCTCCGCGAGGCGAGGGCGATTCTTCCTCTCTCGAGGTTGGACCGATAGCAATGCACGTAGACGTTCGACCAGCGCTGGATTCTCTCGAAGCGTTCTACGAAAGAGCGTACATGCAAATGAAATGGATTTCCAGCGGGAGGTGGATGCGATAATATAGAAAAATTTGATGATGATGATGATGATATAGTTTTTCGTGATACAAGTGCGTGTGTTTAATAGCGTCCCGGCCACGTTCCATTGTCGCGTTCTTCGTTCCATTTGTCCACCCATTCTCCCGGACAAATAGATCTGTACAATCTCGCCATAGAAGCGCACTCTTCTTCTCCCTTTTCAGCCGCGCACTTGTGATACTCGTTGTATCGCGTGTAGCAATGCTTCGCTTGATTTTGCTGCGGGAACCTCGGGTCGAACGGCGTAGTTTTAACCACAATATCTTCAGACGATGCTTCTTCCTCTTGTTCTGGCTCTTCCTCTGCTGCTACTTGTTCTTCTGCTGCTACTTGTTCCTCTTCGTTCTGTTTTTGAATAGTATATATGAGAGAGAGAGAGAGAGAGAGAGAGAGAGAGAGAGAGAGAGAGTTTGAAAAATCGTGTTAGTAAAATAAGTATGGCGCATTTTTCTCCTTTTTGGAGGAAGGAAGCCCTTTCTTCTTCTTCTTCTTGTTTTCGCCCAAAATCACGATTCCTCCTTTCCCTTCGCGGAGGAGAGAGAGGATTCGTTTCTCTCTTTCTCTTTTCTACTTTGCAACAAAAGAAACAGACCACTCCTTTCTACTCATCGTGGACGAAGAAGTGCTGCGATGATGTCTTCGCGTAAAAGAAAGCCTTTGGATGATGATGATGATGATATTGATGCGCTTCTTCTCTCAAATGCTTTCAAAAGAAAGAATAAAAAAAGAGAGAAGAGGTTGAAGCGTTTGGATCCATCCCTGATGGGACAGAGAGGAGTCATAGCTTCCTCCTCGCTTTAAAAAGTCGCGTTATTGTCGCGAAAGAGAGAAGAAGAAAAGCAAAAACTATCTTCAGCAAAAACGGTCTTCCGTCGTACCTTTTCCGGTGCTTCTTCGCACTGCGCGCTCGTCAGCCATTCCGTCATCAGTCTTCCCAACATTTTCTATCTCTCTTTATATTTTTAGTGCGGTTTTTGTCTCGAGAAGAGATTGATTTTTCTTCATTTTTTCATCCTTTTTCGGGCCGCTGTGTTTGGCTTCTTCATTCTCTGCAGAGCAAAATTTCCCTCTCTCTCTCTCCCTCTCTCTCTTTCGATTATATATACACACACAAATACACGAGAAGAAGAAGAAGAAGAAGACAAAATCCTCTTCAAAACCGGTGGTGGTCGTTTAGAAGAGAGTTTATTCTTTTCTTTTTTTGGTAGAAGAAGAAGAAGAAGAAGAAGAAAGTTTGCGCATCATCGAAAATTGAATTGAGTACAACACGCGCACCATAAAATTTACAAATTGAGCAATAAAAACGAGAGAAAGAGAGAAGATTTTGGAAGATGATCAAAGCGTTTATCGTGGTGAATAACCACGCGATGGTTCGACTGTGCAGATTTTACGAACAGCTGGTACGTCTCTTTTAGTATATATGTGTTATAATCTCTTTGTTGTGTTCGTCATCAGAGAAAGAATTTTTGTTTTGCACACAGCACGTAAAAAACGTTCTCTCTCCTCTCTCACTGATATATATATCCACTTCTTCTCTTCTAAACAACAACAAAAACAGGCTGTCGATAAGCAATCCGAGCTGTGTCAAACCGTGTATAAGATCGTCACCTCGCGTCCAGACCATTTGTGTTCGTTCGTGGACGATAGCAATACCTTCGGCCCAGATACGAAGCTCGTCTACAGACACTTTGCGACTTTGTATTTTTGCATCCTCTCCGACCGATCGGAATCTGAATTAGCCATGCTCGATTTGATTCAAGTGTACGTGGAAACCTTGGACAGAGTATTTGAGAACGTCTGCGAGTTAGACTTGATTTTCAACTCGCCGAAAGCGTACACGGTTTTGGACGAAACCGTCGTCGGCGGTTTAGTCTTGGAAATCAACTCTCAAAAGATTTTAACCGTGTACGATCAGTTACAAAAGCTAGAAAAGATGCACTCGAGCTTAATCGATAAGTTACAAGTAGGAAGTTAATCCTCGCGTTGTTGCCTGTTGTTTATGCAGGGATGCGTTTTGTTTTTGTGTAATAAAACTAATAATAATACTAATAATAATAATACTACTACTCTCTCGCGAAACTCGTACATATTTTTCTCCTCTCTCCGTCCCTTTTGTAGAAAATTTCCAATTTTGTGGGGTTTTCACCCTTTTGATGAAACCCCCAAAAAGTCTTTCTTCCTCCTCATAAAAGCATTGACGACGACGGACGACGAATAATAAAGAATAAAAATAGATAGAAGAAATGCTCCGATCATCGACGCTTTTGAGACGATTATCCAGCCACGCTTCGGCGTCGTCCTCAAAGTCGTTGTGTTCTTCATCGTGGATCAGCAGCTCCTCCGAAAAGAGTCTTCTTTATTCCAACACTAATTTTAGTAACGAGAAGAGAAGACATTTCTCTTCCTCTCCGTCGTCATCGGCTTTGAAAAACGATCAAAAAAATAATAATGAGATCGTCACGCCGGAACAGACGAAAGCTTTGTCGGACAAACCAGTGGCGACGGATTTAACCTCCATCGTGGACGCGTCCGCGAACACGTTGTTCTTAACCGAACTTTTTCGAGGGATGAGTTTAACGTTGAAATACTTTTTCGATACCAAGGTGACGATAAATTACCCGTTCGAAAAAGGTCCTCTCTCGCCGAGGTTTCGCGGGGAACACGCGTTGAGAAGATACCCAACCGGGGAGGAGAGATGTATCGCGTGTAAATTGTGCGAAGCCATCTGTCCGGCGCAAGCGATTACCATAGACGCGGAAGAAAGAGAAGATGGATCGCGAAGAACGACAAAGTACGACATCGATATGACCAAGTGCATATACTGCGGTTTTTGCCAAGAGGCGTGTCCGGTAGACGCGATTGTGGAAGGACCAAACTTTGAATACGCGACGTACAGTCACGAGGAGCTTTTGTACGATAAGGAAAAGTTGTTGGCGAATGGAGACAAGTGGGAAAAAGAAATTGCAAAGAACTTGCAAAGCGAGTCTTTGTATCGTTAAATCGCTTTGCCCTCTCCGAAGCTTACTACTAATACACACATAAAAATAGAGAAATTGTTTGGAATCGATTGGGAGGGCAGTATTTGTAATATATATTTAAACAACACAAACACAGAACAAAAATAATTTTTGATCTTCTAATAGCGTCCTCCTCGGCCTCCTCGGCCTCGACCTCTGCCACGACCTCTTCCCCGACCGTGAACGCTCGTATGCGTCGCGCCTTCTCTTCCAAAAGTCTCCGAATCAACTTTTCTTTGTTCCGCCATTCTTTGAAAGTGCGCACTTCTGTTTTCTTTTTGCGTCGCATCCGAGGACATGGTATCAAAGAAGTCGTCCTTTTCATATTTTGCGACGCCAAGATCGTTTGCCGTTTGTTCTCTAGCTTTGTCAAATTTAGAAAGCATGCTTTCGAAATCAAAAGCTTCAGTCGGAACAACCGCGCTTTGAGGCAAGTTTTGGTTCGATACGTTACCAAATCGACCGCCACCTCTGCCACCCGCACCTCTTGGTTGTGGGATTCTTCCCCCAGCACCTCTACCACCTGGCGGTGCTGGTCTATCTGGTGGCGGTGGCTTTGGTTTCGATGTTGGCAAACCAGCTTGCGCGGCAGCGGCGAAACTCGTCGGTTTCACGTATGCCGGTTTCGCCGCTTCCATGACTCTTGCCGGCGCCGGCGCTGACTGCGCCGGAACAGCTCCTGGTCGCGCCGGTGGCGGTACCAATCCAGCTGGCTGCTGCCGCTGTACTTGAGGCGGTGCCTGTCCGAATCCTTGTTGTGGTGGTTGCTGTTGTTGATATCCTTGTTGCTGATACTGTTGTTGTGGCGTTTGTTGTTGCGGGGGAGGTTGTCCCCAGCCACCGTATTGCTGTTGTTGATACTGCTGTGGCGGTGGTTGTTGCTGTTGGAATACCCCCTGTTGAGATTGACTCAAATCATCCGGGACGCCGTGTCTGGTTGTATATCTCTCCATTTCTTGAATCTGAACAATATCTTCGATTTCGTTTTGGAGAAAACGAATCCCCATGTGGACCTCCTGAGAGGGCGGAATCGCCGGTTTCCCCAAACTTCTTCGGTTTTCCGTGCCGTGACTCAACACTGTTTTTAGTAGTATCGTTATCAATCATCATCATCGTGAACAGAGAAAAAGAGATACGTGTGAGTGCGAAAAGAGAGAGAGTGTATAAAGAAAAAGAACAACAACAACGACAACAACTGAGACGATTTATTAGTAGTATTAGTAGTATTCTTCCTCTTCTCCTTTGAGACGATTCGTTCATTCTCTCTCGATCCAGACCAAGAATTTTCAACTACGAAAGAATAAACGCACCATTATTCAATATGATCGATCCGTCGGTCTGATTGACTTCCGCTAAAATTCCAGTGTATCGAACGCGGGCGGTTGAACTAATCAACGAAAACGTTCCGCCGATATATCCTGCCATGTTTTAATTTCTCTTTCTTTAATGCTACTCGATGAATGAGGTGTGAAGAATCGGTTCTTTTGGTTTCCTTCCAGTCTTGAAGAATTATAAAATTTTGGCGGGCAAAAAGCTTGCTTTTTTGGTCTAAAAAAATGCTTCGAAATTTAACCACTACTATTACTACTACTAATACTACTACTACTACTACTACTATTACTCTCTTCTCTTCTCTTCTCTTCTCTTAAGCTCCAACTAAAACACCCAACGCTTCTAACAAACCCTCTAACAAAACATCAAACGCGTCCGTGGCTTCTAAAACAGCCGCAGCATTCCACAAGGCGTGAAGCACGATAGGTGCGACGACGTTTCGAGTTCGGACGTAAAGAATACTGAGCGCTACGGAAAGCGCCGTGAGTGGGAGGAAACGGTCCATCGAAAAGTGTGCCAGAGCAAATATACAGCTAGAAAGACATATGGAGGTGGATACGCGCCACTTTTTCGTCAAAGATGGCATGAGAAAGCCGCGAAAGATTACCTCTTCCCAAATAGGGGCAACCACAGCGACTAAGACGGCGTAGAATAATACGGAGACGCCGTCTCCGCTCATAGCCACGCGCTCAAAATTTGATGGATTTACCACCACTGGAGTGGTTGTCAGTTGAGTACTGGAACCATTACCTCCGAATAAAGATGTTAAGATGCCGCGTAAGCTAAAAATTGTTCCACCGTTTGCAAAATAATCGCACAGTTTTGAGTTCAGTTCCGCGACGAGATTCACGAGAGGAAACGTCGCCACAAACAAAAGAGTCTCTTTCGAACACCGTTTGAACTCTTCGACTGATTCAAACGTAACCCGAAACCAATTCGTATTTTTCAACTCTTCTTGATACTTTCTCGTCCCGAACCACACGCAAAATATCCCAACCACACACGCTGCGATATCCGCAAACAAAGAGTACAGCGCCACGCCTCGACTTGTCAGCGCCTCGGCGTCGAAACCCATATGGAATGTCGCCCAAGGTACAAAAGACTGTCCGACCCACAGAAATGAAATCATCCAGAGCATCATAACCACGACGACGTGCGACAGAGACCACGGTACTGCCCATATTTTTCCAATAGTAATACTTTCATTTCCATCGTCCACATTAAAGAGTTTTCGTTCCCAGTCTTTTCCTTCTTCTCTCGTTTTCTTTTCAAAATCCTCCTCCCCCTCCTCCTCCTCCCGCTCCTCCTTCTCCTCAAGATGTTGGTGGTTGTTACTACCGTCATTAGTATTACTACGAACAAATGCTCTTCTCCTTTGTATTCTCACTTCTATTTTGCTGCTATCGCTACCACTCAGGAGCAACTTTGCTTTCCTCAGTGGCCGGGGGGGAAATGGTTGTCGTTGTTGTTGTTGTTTCCAATTGGAATCGTATCTCGTTGGTTGAGCTGCTCTTCTATCGGCGACGGCAGCAACTCGAGAAGAGGACGAAGAGGAGACAGAGTGACTCGCGAGGCGAGAAGTCAACATCGTCGTCGTCGTCATCGTCCTCGACCTCCTCGTCACAGACAGGACGATGGATGTCTTTTTTCTGGAGAGTTCTTTATCTTCAAAATATCAAATCAAATTACAAATTGCTCTCGTGTTTGTGCTACACGTACACATATATTGAAGCTATAGGCTATTATTGAAACTATAAATACAAATCATACAATTACGAAGGAGGATTGTAGTAATTGTAGCGAAACTTTCTACCGAACGCGCGTTTGCTCGTCACGTCTTTATATCCTCTCCAAACTTTACCGACATCTGGATGCCAACCGAAAGAGTTTTCATTCAACGCCGGATGCCGATATGCGACCGGATCAAACTCAACTCTCGGAGCGACCGCGGCGTGCGGTAAAGGTACTGCCCACTTCAACTTTTCGTGACGCATGCGAAATTTTGCTTTGTTTTGCATTAAAACTGGGACTGAGGTGACCCACAAAACCAAAGAAGGGGCATAAGCTCTCTTTGATAGCAAGACGAAAGAGAGAAAGCTTTGGGCGATCAAAAGTGCATATATCGTCAAGTCCGTAACAGTTTGCCACATCGATCCACTCGATTCATACGTCTTGTCGTAGACGTATAAGATGTGATAACGCCAAATTATAAAGTTGAAGACGAAGAAAATCGTCGAAAGTAGCGAGATCATCGGCGCAACTGGAGCGAAAACCAAACCGATGAGCATCACCATGACGAAAACGCCAACTTCTCTTCCAGCTCTAACTGACCTTGGCGAGTACTTCACCGTCCGGTCGCGTGGTGTGACCGCGCAACCCAAACAACAGCAAAACTTGTTCACCGCCATACACAGCACGCCAGGATGCGGGAAGATTAATCGTTGCGATGGTAAATAAATTCCTCGAAATAAAATCCAAATGAGGAAGAAATTTGACGTCAAAGGTAAGGATGAGCCAAGCAACGTTAACATTTCATCTGGACCTTCGGTTTGCAACGCCGTCAAGTAACGTTCAAACGCGAACCCAGAAACAGTACCGAGGAATATATTCAAAAAAGCCCACAGAAAGTAGAACTTGGTAAATTGCTGATCCGTCTTTGATAACGAAACGTGAGTCGTTTGCGCTTGGACGAGATAAAGTAATCCAAAACTCATGATGAATGTCTCCCATAGCGTGAGCAAGATGGGCGGTAAAATCGATCCCACGATTACTCTTACGACTCTTGCATCTTCACTTTTGCAATACCAGTTCATAAATTCTAACGTCGTTGCTTCTGATGCGCTTGATGATGTCACGTCGTTTGCGCAGAGTGTATTCAGAACACCGGCGAGCGTTCCCATCGGTATAAAAATAATAATCGCAATCAGAGGTAGCACGAATAATGACCTGCGATTACGCTCCTTTTTGCGCAGTAAGACAGTTTGCCAATTGATATCATCCGGTCCAGGCGCAGGTTGGATTTGGAAGGATCCTCCTCGAGAAGTAATTCTACACTGTGCAGCGCATGCTGCAGCGTATTGAGATCGAAACGCAATCACGCACGAAGGTCCAGGGCCTTTGAATAAGGCTGCTCTTCTCTCGCGCAATATTTCAGCATCTATCGTTTTTAGCCTTTTCGTGAGTTGTTCGCGTCGATTTGATGCTTTTGATCCGGTGCCGGCTCTTTCGTACATGTCTCCAATTCTCCGCGTCATCATTAATCGATCTCGGGAATTTTTGATTTCATCGCGCACGGTGAGCAAATAATCGACGCGTTCGTGGTCGTGCAAGGGAATGATTCTGAGAAAATCAGCCCCAAACAATCCGCGAAAGAACTTTTCTACGTGTTGAAGATCATCCCATGGATCCCCTCGACCTTGCGAATCACCAACATCTGTCATCAACACGCAATAATTTTGGACGAGTACTGACACGATTCTTTCTCGTTGTTGTTGAATATTAATGTCTCCGTTGTTTTGAAAGTCACCTTCTCCCGCAAATTCTTCCTCTAATTCATCCGCGTCAACAAAATGCACTGCCGATACGAATCGTCTGTCGTCAACAGATGGTACTGGACAGCACTTCGCAAACTGATAAGTATCATCATAAACTCCCGCCGCTGCCTCCATCGTTTGCGTTTTCACTTTTTCATTCTCGAAATCCATACCACTCGGTCGTCTTCTATGCGTCTTACGAGTAGGAGTATTTTGAGCAGATGACGGATTTGGAAATAAGAGATTGCTCGCAGCTTCAGCGCCTTTCGTTGGAGTGACCACGTGATGCGAAATACCCTTAGATGGCGTAGGATGTGGACTCGTTCGAGAGGAAGAAGCATTATCGTTCATCATAGCTTTTTCTGCGAGATCTGAGAGATCTTGTCCATAAGAATCATCAGAACGAATATGAGGCGATAGATATTGCAGTTCAATATCTTTTGAGCTCGATTTATGCATGAGTCCTCCACCGCGCGCTCGAGTTGGTGTGCACGGGATATTATTCTCGCCATCTTGACCGCAAGTTCCACATTCGACATCATCCCATAAATTTTCACTATTTTTCACATTGCTATTGTTAGCCCACACTGTTTCGGCAATATCTAATCCCACCCACCAGTTATGCGCGATCGAATGCGTATCCTCAAGTTCATCGTAATCAGTGAAATCTTCAACGATTTGAGAAATATTTTCTTGCAGAACTTGCAGTTCAGTTCTCACAACATTACCCGAACTTTCTAAATTTTCAAAGGACCCGCTTTTATTAGTATTATTGAATCCTTGAATGATGCCTTCGTTCAAATTTTCAGCTGATGGCATTCTCAGAAACGGATTGGGCGATTCTGGTCGTCTCAATTTCAGCGGTAAATCACCGATTGACGCAGTAGTATTGTGCACATTTTTCGATGTAAACGAATCTGGAGTCGCCTCAAGTGCATCGGGTGGCGACAAAGGCGAAAGCGGACCCATCGAGGACGCCGTTGATAATTCACCTGGCGTTTCAGATCCTGACTCGCGGCCAGTTGGTCTTGGAATCGCAATTGGTGCCGGAATCACTCTTTTCCTAGTGCCAGTGCTGTAAGTATCGCTGTCGTTTTCTTCGTCTCTTTTTGCTAACTCTTGTCTCTCCTGAAAAAGCTGCCTCTTTCGTCTCTCTCTTTCTTCTCTTTTCGTCAGATGCTGTTTCTCACTTTTATGATACCGACTCGCTACGTCAGAACCTTTCGGCCGCGTTGTGACGTAATTTGACAATCGCAAATCCAGAGACGCTCTGGGCATGTTGAACTTTGCTCCGCTATTTTTCGTGTTTTCACTTCCTCTGGATGCGTCGCTGGAAACCGATGTAGGACTTGCATTCGATTCAGGGCTATTTAGCTTGCTGCTGATGTTCTTTCTGTCGTCGATATTTTTCTCAGGATGACTTCTTTCTCGTGCGCTATTTTCCATCATGGTACCAGTCGGCGACGTCGGGAGTGACGATCTTCGATTGAAATTATTTGGATCCGCATTAATTGATGCCACTGGAGTTGAGAACCTATTTTCGCTACCCATCGGAGTAGGAAAATCACCTCCTCCGCTAGTTCTTGGCGATATCACGGATCTACTTAGACCTGGACCTAACATTGCTTCTAAAAGGATAGGCCACGATTCATCGGCAACATTCGCGCTATTATTTTTGACTGCACTTCTTCTTCCCTCACTTCCCGTACTAAAATTAGACATTCCCGAACGCTGTGTCTGCAACTGATCAATAATACCACCACGACCATCACTTCTTGCGCTAAACTTACTATAATCGTTCTCTTCGTAATCGCTCGGCCCGGAAACGATATCTGCAATCTCAGCGAGCGTTTTTGACACCGTCGATAAAAATGGGTTTGTTACTCCTTTTCTCACAGATCCATCACCTACATCCCCACTACTTGTTTTGTCAAGACCGCCTTGATCGCCACTCATCCTATTTTCTACGTCGTATTCTTCTTGTTCTTCTATTGGTCGGAGCACGTTGATTCCAAATTCCGCCGTTTCGTTCGTTCCTTGTTGCAACAAACGTTGCAAAGTCGTTTGCGGCAAATGCATTGTTCTCCATACATTACACTCTCCCGTGGAACTTCCATACACTTGCCTCAAAAATTCGTAAGAACGATAGTGATGCTTTAATAACCATAGCGTATACAACGTGACGAGCCAGGAAAACAGGACGTGCACCCAAAATATACCAGACATAGGCTCAATATTTGCGATGGTCAACCCCATCAAATAATTTTCACCTGAATTCACCGCATCTGTACTATTCACGTACGTCTCTCTCAACGAGTCTATATAAAACGACTGAGAATAATGGATCGGACACAGCATAATAAGTCCTAAAACGGTAATCGGTAGAAACAGTTGCGTTCCAAACTGTGCGACTCGTAAAAATACCAAGGCGTCCAGTCCGCTCGAGTTCACCAACTCGGTATCCGAAACGTTCATGACGTGAGACACCCAACCGAACACGTGCCCAAACCAGTACTTCAGTATGTTTCCTTTTTTTCGCTGCTTAAGTTTCGGCAAAGGCGGCGGCGCGTTTCCAGCCACGTTCAGCGAACTCAAATAGCACCTCCCAGAGTATATGGGTATATTATGCCTCAGCAGTCCGAACGATGCGAGGAGGAGAAACGCGAGAAGGATGTAGACCGCGAACGCGGTGATAACGTCCGCATCTTTAACGTTCGTATTCACGCATGCGAAGTTATACTTATCGAAGCACGTCGTCGTTCGTACATCGCTGCCTCCCGACGACATTTGTTCTTACAGTTGCGGAAGCAAGTCAAACGTAACTAACTTTTTAATAACGAACGGAATATTGTAGCGAAAGATAAGCCAAAGAAGAGAATTTTAAGCGCATTTTTTTCTACCCTCTTTTAAAGTGTTTTTTGCCGTGTTATGGGAACGATACCCCGCAAAAGGCGTTTCTCAGTAATCCTCGTCGCAAACAAGAGGAGGAGGAGGAAGAGAGTGTATGTCACCGATGACGTGAGTAAGTATCGCGCGCAATCAAATCAAGAATCAAACAGCAATCTTTGAAAGGAGCCGTGGCGAGAGAAGTCAAAAATTTACAAAGTACTCAAACCTAAATCTCTCTCAAAAAACGAAAAGTACTTTTCTCTTCTCTTCTCTTCTGCTATGCATACTTGTTATTTATATCGTCGCATTTTTTTCCTCCCCTCTACTCGTACTGGACGACCCCTGAACGACGACGAGCTCTTCGTCGTCGAGGAAGTCGTCGTCTTTCTTCTTATCCAAGAGCAACTCGCCGTGATAATACACGTCTACCGCGACGGCGGCGATTAAACAACCCAAGACTAACTCTATGCGAAAAGGCTCGCCAAATTTTACGATGGATAACGTGGCGACGATAAACATCGCCCCGGTCGCCGCAAAGGTCTTTGCAATATTATCCAAAAACTTCATCACTCCACTCGTCGCTATGCCTACGAACGCGTAATTACAAATCAACATAAACGTCAACGCGGTGTGACCTCTAAATAATACCTCCACGCCTTTGCTGAAAAGCTCGCCGTCCCACACCACGGATACGGTCGTAAAGAGTACCCCCCACGAATATAACAACACGTTTTGAAAGTGAAAGTTGTTCGGCAAGTGTTTCAGAAACTTCTCGCAGAAAACGCTACTCATCGCGGTTAAACACGCGTTGCATACTTTCAATCCGTATCCTAGCGCGCTCCCGACCAAGACGTGTCCGTCCTTGCCTTGGCCGAGTTGCGACACCGTGCATCCTATCGTTAATAACACGAGCATTCTCCATTGTAATTTATTCAAATCTACTTTCATGATTATGCGAAAGAATATAGCCGTCGATAATATTTTCAAGTTGTTCAACAGTTGAAAGTTCGTCGCTCCGAGCTCGCGTATGATGATAAAGTTCAGATTGTTCGAGACGAAGTACAACAACGCCGGGACAGCCGCAGTTAACACGGTTTGCGAACTCCTCTCGATTTGTAACTGCCCGTTCGATTGGACGTAATCGTTGTAAAAGAACGTGGAAGACAAGGCTAACTTCGTCACTTCCGCGAAGAATGGTATCGTGACCGTCTTATACGCGTATTTCCCGTTCGGAGATATCGTCGCGTGCGTCAAAAGGGAGACGGAACATGTCAACACGAGTTGCGCGCTAAACGCCGCCGCTTGGAGCGAAGTGAACCCTTTCTTCGCGCTGAATACCATGATGATGTTGTTATCTTCAGTAGTGTATAAATATATATGTGTATTATTATGTGTATTTGCTGCGTTTCTTCTTCTTCTTCTTCTTCATTCGTTTTGTAAAGTGTGTGTTGTGGTTTGTGGGCAATTTGTTTTGTGCGAGTGGTGTGTGTTCGTCTGTCTGTCAAAATTGCACTCAACCCCCCATTGCAAGTTTCTT
>Ga0209091_10001731_pt1 | contig 18931 bp, 14 predicted proteins | sample ArcticOcean_MG_C_6_FD_187438 | JGI IMG/M metagenome (GOLD analysis project Ga0209091, IMG submission 187438) | Marine microbial communities from western Arctic Ocean - ArcticOcean_MG_CB8_128 (SPAdes) (version 2) | ecosystem: Environmental > Aquatic > Marine > Oceanic | place: Arctic Ocean...
CCACAACCAACCCCACAACCAACCCCACAACCTCAACAAGAGTGGAATCAACAGCAACAACAGCAATCTCAACAACAGGGTTGGAATCAACAGCAACCTCAACAACAGGGTTGGAATCAACAGCAACCTCAACAAGGTTGGAATCAGCAACCACAACAAAACATACAACCAACCATACGCTCTGGTATTTTATGCCGTAGTTGTGGAGTTGGCCTTGATCCATATTGGAGATTTTGTCCAATTTGCGGAATGCAAAATGCAGTTCACTGATCCTTCCAAAGAACGAATTCTCCTTTGGAAATAAAGAGTGTATCATCAAGCCAAACACTGGCATTTTTGAGTACGCCTGGAATATGAATTCCAACCGAAGAATTACCACCCAATGCCGTGTTATCTCCAACTGAGAAATAGCATGTGCCAAGTCGCTTTTCATCTTCAAGAACATTGCCAGATAGACGAGCTTGAGGATTCATTCCGAAACCAAATTCAGCCATCGTCCATACATTTTCTCGATCTTTCGTTCGAAGACGTTTTGCAGCCTCACCGAATTCTTGTCGAATTGTTGCAGCAATTGTGCCTCCTTTGACATCCATAACCATTCCATTCTCGATAACGAATGTAATTGGTTCGTCAACCAAGTTCGATTCCCATGAACCATCGATGACTACGGTTCCGTTCATTGTACCTTCTCGTGGCATGATGAACGCTTTTCCTGCAGGGAGGTTCGTCAGCATTTTTGGACGATTGCAAATACCATTGTCATCGAGTTTCCATTCACGCCAATTGACTTCGAAGCTGACATCAGTTCCCTGTTCAGATGTTACTTTCACAATTCTTCTTCGACGGAAATAAGACCCAAGGTCGCTGATTTTTTGTTTGATGAGTGAGAAGTCCGCCGACATTCCTCCTCGACTGAACATTTCATTCGACATTCCAGGCATTGTTGCGACACGCGCTCCACCGCGAAGAGATTGACGTATTGCACGAGTATGTGTTAATGAATAGCGAGTTGGTGCGATGACCACTTGTTGTTGGCGCATCAAATTTGCCACAGGTGGTGGTGGTTCTTCTCCATGATGACGAGCTTTTGGCATGACGATGAGCAGAACGCGGTCGGAGCGTTCGTTTGCTGCTTCGTGCAATGCTTGACCAATATCTCCAGTGGTTGGGTCGCAGACAATGAGTACATTTTCGCCTCTTCGAATGTCCATGCATGTTTTGATTACTGTTTGTGCACTGATTTTTAATTGCACAGCAACCTCTTCTATAGAAAGTTCATCGAAAGGAATTACTTCCTCAAGGGCTTCAGTATTTGGTTGACCCATTTGATCAACGGGTTCCTCGCCAATAGTTTTTACTTCATCAACCACTTCTTCGAGCTCTTCATCTTCAGTGTTTAACGGTTCAATCTTCTTCTCTTTACCGGAAAAAGGTCGCACCATACAACGGCGAGGGGGGCTTATACTTTCAATGTGTGGCAGTAGTTCTGAAATAAATCCTTTCAAATCCTTCAAACAAAGGTGAGGTACAAGCGTTCATGACTGAGGGACGAGTGGCTAAACCATGCAAGCCTATACCGTATTCATCGAGCGAGTCAAAGATATTCACCGCCTTGGAGCGCTACAAGGGCATTTAGGTTGGGACCAAGAAACAATCATGCCAACAAAAGGCTCAGAGGCACGTTCAGACATCCTCTCTTGGCTTGCTGCAGAACGGCATAACCGTTTGATTGACCCAGAAATGGGTCAGATGCTGAACGCTCTTGAGCAAGATGAAACATTAAACGATGATCAAAGAGCCAATGTCCGAGAGATGCGTAGATCGTATGACAAAGCGGTGAAATTACCATCAGAGTTTGTCGCTGCATTTGCTAAAGCCAAATCTGAGGCACTCTTATCATGGCAGAAAGCACGATTAAATTCGGACTTCAGTGCATTCCAGCCACAATTAGAAACTCTCATCGGCATGACCAAAGAAAAAATAGCTTATTATGGAGGCCAAGATAATCCATACGATGTACTGCTTGATGAATACGAAGTAGGGATGAAAGTATCTGATTACGATCCTTTGTTCGCAGGTCTTCGTTCCCGTCTTGTTCCACTTCTTCAAAAAATTACCATTGCTCAAGAGACAAACCCAGACCCAGTACTACCGGACGGTCTTCGTTTTTCCATAAAATCTCAAACTGACTTTTGCATCAAAGTTTCAGAAGCGATGGGATTTGATTTTGATGCTGGGCGAATGGATGCATCAACGCACCCTTTTTCTGCGGGGCTTTGGCCAGGCGACACACGTTTTACCACTCGCTTTGATGAACTCGACCCGTTTTCATGCTTGTACGCAGTGATGCATGAAACCGGCCATGCTCTGTATGAGCAAGGGCTTTCGAAAGCATTCTCCATGACACCAAGAGGTGCAGCAGTTTCACTTGGTGTTCATGAATCACAAAGCAGATTTTGGGAAAACCAAATCGGAAGAACCCCTGCGTTTTGGAGTATTGCTTTACCTTGGTTTAAGGAGCACTTCCCAGATGCTCCAGAGTGGGACCCTACGACATTGAATCGTATTGCGAATACCGTTTCAAAGGGCTTTATACGGGTTGAAGCAGATGAAGTGACTTACAACTTACATGTCATGTTGCGCTATGAAATTGAAAAGAAAATATTCAATGAGAACTTACCAATTTCACAATTACCAGAGACATGGAATTCAATGTTTGAAGAATGGTTCGGAGTAAAAGTTCCCGATGACGGCGTTGGTTGTCTTCAAGACATTCATTGGTCTATGGGTGCTTTTGGTTATTTCCCAACGTATACTTTAGGAAACCTCTATGCTGCACAATTACTTGAAGCGATGGAAAAAGACCTAGGGGATATCGATGCTGTTGTTTCATCAGGTGACTGGTCGGTTTTGCTTCAATGGTTACGCCCTCGCATCCATGAACAAGGAAGTAAAATGACACCGGCTGAACTTATTGAATCAGCAACTGGGTCTCCACCTTCGCCCGAACCTTTCCTTCGATACGTAGAAGGCAAATACGGTTCGTTGTATGGTTTGTAATCACTCTTCTTCTGAACCCAGCATCGAATTCATTCGAGCTGTAAGTTCATTGATAGCGTTCATCAAATCATCTGTCCGATCTTCTTCGCTGTCCGTGCCAAATGACAGTCCAAGCATAGTAACCATAGCACCTGACAGCATAATCACTGCCGGCATATAGACATCTGATGCAGACATTACGTTATCCGCTGCTTCCATCCAACCAAGTAATGCGCCAATTATAAACACAGTAAAGCCGATTACGACTTGTTGATATCCTTCTCCAATATTTTCTTCGAGCCAACTCATATAGTATCCCGACGATAAATTATCGGGCCGAGTGTATAATCCTATCCCAATAATCTTTGATATATGTGAAAATGAACACTTATTTCCAAGGTGCCATGATGATTGGAGTGCCAGAAGCACCTTTTTCAACGAGTATTCGACCTTTTTGCCCGGTTGCTTCAGTTCGCTCAAACACAGGAACGCCGGCTACAATTGTAACTTTTGGCCATCCGACTAAACGACGGCCACTGAATGGATTCCAACCAACTCGAGTCCAAGCATGCTCATCTTTGACTTCATGTTCTGTTTCCATATCAACCAATACAAAATCAGCATCAGCACCAATTTCAATACGTCCCTTTCCAATCATGTTGAAGCAATCGGCAACATTGGTTGACATCCAGCGAACAACTTGTTCAATTGTACACTTTCCTTCTTTCGCATGGGTCAACATGACGGCAAGTGAAGTTTCGACGCCAGGCATTCCACTTGGTGCACGAGGGAAGCCGAGTGCTTTACCTTCAAGGGTGTGAGGTGCGTGATCTGTAGCAATACACTGAATCGTACCATCGAGTAAACGGTTCCAAAGAATTTCTTTATCTTCTTGATAGCGAATTGGCGGGTTCATTTGCAAACGTGTACCATGGATTTCAACGTCTTTATCGTTAAAGGTGAGGTGTTGTGGTAGTGTTTCCGTTGTGATGATTGCTCCTTCTCCTGCTTCAGAAGGCAGGGAAGTGATTCCATTCAACCAATCTGCCTCAATGCCGGAGGTGAGGTGTAGAATGTGTAATCGGTGGTTGTAAGTTTGAGCCAGTTCAACGGCCAATTGAGTCGCAAGTAAGGCAGTCGTAGCATCACGCCATTCGGCATGTGCGGCGATGTCTGTGCGATGTTCAAAGTCAGGATAACGAGAGTTCAAGCGCTTTTCATCTTCTGCATGAACTGCGATGAGTCCAGAGGTCTTGGAAAAGATAATTTCCAATGCAGCTCTTTCGTTAACCAACAATGTTCCCGTTGAAGAACCCATGAATACTTTGATTCCACAAATGCCTGGGATTGAGAGAGGTGCGTCAGGAGTTCCAACAACTTCTTGCAAATCTTCTACATTTTCAGGAGTCGCACCGATGAAGAAACCATAGTTATTGATGCATTTTGCAGCAGCAGTATCGAGTTTCATTTGCATTCCTGCCATGTCTGTAATGGCAGGTTTGTTATTTGGCATATCGAGGAATGAAGTTACGCCTCCACTCACAGCAGCAGCAGAGCCACTTTCGAGATCTTCTCTTTCGGGTTGGCCTGGGTCTCGAAAGTGTACTTGTGGGTCAATTGCACCTGGTAAGAGATGTAAACCAGAACCATTGATGAGCAATTCATCTTCAAGTGGTTGAAGTTGTTGAGGTTCAGTTATTGAATCAATGACCCCATTCGAGATGCGAACATCAGCAAGGCGTGTAGAATCTGGCAAGACGACGGTTGCACCAAGAATAAGCATGTTACCACGGCTTCGAACTGACTCCATGAATCGGTTTGAGCGCATCCACTCAATGAACTATCGCATTGTTTTTTTAACGGCGACGAGCAGATTTCGGGCGGAATGCATTGCAGACATGGTCTACAGTATCGATGTAAGGGCCACCGATGAGGTCGACACAATATGGCACAGCCTTCCATATTTCATCGATTGTTTCTCGAATTGATTTTGGTCGGCCAGGTAGATTAAACAGAAGACACGAACCTCGGATTCCACCCATTTGGCGTGAAAGAATCGCCGTTGGAACAAAGTTCAAAGAAATCGCTCTCATTTGTTCTCCGAAACCAGGTAGAATTTTTCCACAGACGTTTTCCGTTGCTTCAGGTGTTACATCACGTGTGGCGGGTCCAGTTCCACCAGTTGTTACAATGACATGGCATCCCAAATCATCACTGAGTTCAATCAAAGTCTGTTCGATGAGTGCTTGGTCATCTGCAATACATCGGTAATGAACCGTCGATGGACTTGCTATACCTTCTTCTAAAAAAGCAAGAACAGCGGGTCCACCTTCATCCTGATAGGTGCCCGAACTAGCCCGGTCGCTTACAGTAACAATGCCAAGAACAGCATGTTCGCCGTGATGGCTTTCAACCCCTGGGAGGTGAGAGATCGATTGCATAGATTCAACTCCATCATTGGTTGCCGTATTTGGCTTTGATGTTGGCGTGGAAATTATCAAGCAATGTGTCTTCGAATAATTCGGTTTGTCGTCGCATCTTTGTTGAACGGATATGCAAGAATGCAGCACCAACAAACACGATAATAATCAGTGGTATAACAGCCTCAAGTTTGTATTGGTGCATGAATTTTACAATACCTTCTGCTGTGTAGGCCCATGTGATTGAAGCAATTGAGCCTCCAATGATTGTAGCACTCAAGACGCGCATGAAATTCATTCGAGACAAAAGTCCAAGCATAGCTCCAACAAGGACGCCGGATGCCATAAACGGAATCCAAACGAAGACAATTAATCCCCAGAATCCCCATTTGTTAATCATTTCACGCTTTTCATTTGCCATATATTCGACGGTTGAAAGGGTGTCTCCAAGAAATTTAGTCTGTAACATTTTACCGCCAAAACCATCTTGTTTTGCGACTGCAACAATACGTTCATCGTTCTTCAAGTCACGTTCAACACGTCCTGCACCTGAACGTTCTGACAATGTCGAAACTTGATTTCGACCTTTGACAATCAACTCTTGTGAGCCTAACAGGTCCGCATTTCGCTTTGAGATGAAATGGTGGAGTTCAGTTTGAACTTCATCGCGGGTCTTCTTGAATCTGAAGAAAGCAAAGCGTTGGGTAGGTCGATAGATCACAGAGACAAAGATGACACGGTCATCGCTTGTGACGACAGCCGCTTCCATATCCAACTCGTTTCGACGTGCGAAAAACAATTCTAAACTTTCTCGGACCTCATCTTCAACCCGAGAGAGCGTGTGTAACTCGGAAAAGAAATCTGAATAATTTTGCTCTTCTTCATCAGTACTGTGGTTTGCGGAAGTCCCGATACCTACTCCAGATTCGAAATCAATTGCCTGGTTGACTCCAATGGTTCGAACAGTGAGTTGGACAGGTTTGAAGACTCGGAATATTGCAAATTCTTCGAGAACTTCACGAAGTACTTCAGCACGTACATCTTTACTATCGGAGAGCGTTGATTCAGTGTTTTTGTACGGTACCATGATGTCAATGGACAAATCTCTTGGTTCAAGTTTATACAATTCCCAATCGATTTCAATGTTCAAACGATGAGCAGTTTTGTTTATTGAGTCTTCTACCAAACGGGAAATATGTGTTCTCGATAGAATGTCGTCACTGTCTTGATGGTAGACTTTGTACATCAATGGATAGATAATTAACAAGGATATTGCTGAAAGGGAAAGAGAAGAAAACGCCATCCACCATGCAGGGATTCCAGCGGCTCCACCTGCAAGCATTGCAGTTTCACGTCCACCGCCAAGTTCGGCTCCAATCAATACATATCCCCAATTGCCAAGGTCTTGAACACCCCAGCAAGATCGTGCACCGGTGTCCGTCATTCGGACCTGATGTTTATTTTCAGAATCTACAAAAGGTAAGAAAGCAAAGGTTTGCTTTGAAATATCAAGTTCAAATTCAACACTTTTGGAAATTTCATCTCCACCCGTCACAATACTCGCATCTGAGATGTTTGATTGATTGTAGACTGCAATACTATAGCTCAATTCATATTTACCTTCTTCAAGGTCATCAAAAGGCGCTGCAAAATACATTCTTCCAGCATCGGATTGGCCTGCAGGTTTGATGAACTTTGTCGAGGAGTTGGTCCAGGACATTTTCCCAGCATCCCCGTCTTCAATTTCTCCGATTGTGTAGGTTCCAAGCGCATATCCACTTGGAAGGTTGTAACCATACATGGAGAAGGTTCCATCATCTTCATTCGGGAATATAAGTATCCAAGGTTCATCGGTGATTTCTTCACATTCTCCACCGATATCAAGGAAAGTCTTCGATGCTGCGTGATCGATGTAGGTTGAATTTCCAAATGTCCCCGATGTCATTCCCAAAATGAGTAATACGTACAAGATGGTGTAAAGGATTCCACCAGCCAAGACAAAGTTTTCTTTCTTTGCAAGGAAGCTTTGTTTATCATCGCCACTTCGTCGATTTCGTATTTCGACGAGTTCTTTGGTGATTTTATTGTGGGCTTTGACCTCATGGTCAATGTGCTCGGTCTCATCACCAGAATCACCTTTCCCTCCGGGCATACTTCGAGCAGAAAGACATAGCACATGAACCCAACGATTGAATTCTATAGATGTGACTCTTTTAGCGGTGAACGAATCACCTTTTCTGAGCCCGAGAAGGCTTTCGCAATAAGGAGTTGAGGTGGGTCAGGCCGGACTTGAACCAGCGACCTCGGCATCTTCAGTGCCGCGCTCTCCCAACTAAGCTACTGACCCGTGCAGTTCGGTCGAGAACCCCTGCCATATCAAGGCTTTCGCCTATGGATGTTGAAGAAATGAAACACTCAAGTCTCATTCAATTCCATCAAGAATTACTTTTTGAGCTTCAAACAAAGCATCGATTCCACCGTCCGCACTTGCAAGCAGAGCAATCAATTCTTCACTTGAGAACGTTGATTCTTCTCCAGTGCCTTGAATTTCAACGTATTTACCATCAGCGGTTTTTACGACGTTCATGTCGACATCAGCATTTGAATCCAATATATAATCAAGATCCAGAAACACTTCACCATCAATAAGTCCAACCGAGATAGCAGCCAAATCGTGAGGAATAACTGCATTCTCATGATTGGTTTTCTCTGTTTCAGAGAGAGTTGGAGCAGTCCAACCGGCTTTGCGTTGGTCTTCTGTAGGTCGCATGTCCAATGGCAGGCATTGGCCTCGAGCAATCAAACGTCGAACCGCAAGTCGCAGTGCGATGTTTGCAGCTGTGATGGATGCACATCGTGTGCCTCCATCTGCATTGAGTACATCACAGTCAACGTTGAGAGCGACTGGTCCGAGTGCTTCAAGGTCGACAGCAGCACGCAATGAACGAGCAACGAGTCGCTCAATTTCTTGAGTTCGTCCTTTAGCACCACGTCGTTCTCTTCGGAATCGAGAATCGGTTGAACCAGGAAGTAAAGAGTATTCAGCGTGAACCCATCCTTTGGTTGAGTCGCGAGGGAACCATCCAGGCAGACGAGCCTCTTTCGTGCAACAAGCCAAAATTACGGTATCACCTTGACGGTAGAGAATTGAAGCAAGAGCGTTGGGTGTGAAATCGATTTCGACTTCGACGTGTCGCATTTCATTTGCTTCGCGGTCAGTATTAAACTCGGTCTTGAATTTGGCCATGATGTCGCCAGTACCTTCACTTCATCAAGTCTTCTCCTCAATCTTGCCGAAGAGATGTGCGCGCACATTGAAGAATACCAGTTGATTAGGCGTGGTATGAGCCAACCTAAAGTCGCAATTTGTGGCGTTGCACGAACTCCAATCGGCAAGTTCATGGGTGCATTAACCAGCATGAGTGCGGTCGATTTGGGTATTCTTGCAGTTAAAGAAGTGTGTGAACGTGTCGGGATTCAGCCTGAACAAGGTGGCGTTGATGAAGTTATATTCGGTCAAGTGTTACAAGCAGGTTCCGGACAAAACCCCGCACGGCAGGTCGCTCTGGGCTCAGGTTTACCCGTAACTACACCCTGCGTAACCATCAACAAAGTCTGTGGTAGTTCTCTCAAAGCAGCTATGCTTGCTGCAAACAGTATCCGTGCAGGTGAATACAATGTCATCATCGCAGGCGGAATGGAAAGTATGTCTAATTCCCCTCACCTTTTGATGAACCATCGAAAAGGCTCGAAAATGGGTGACTCGACCCTTGTTGACTCGATGATTCACGATGGATTGTGGGATGGCTACAATGATGTTCACATGGGGAATACCGGTGAAACAGTTGCCAAGGAATGTTCGATTACTCGTACTCAATCAGATTTATTTGCAGCCCGAAGCCATCAGAGGGCAGCCCAAGCCCAAACCAATGGGTGGTTTGATTGGGAAACATTCACTGTTGAGATCCCTCAACGAAGAGGACCAACCGTACAGTTTTCTCAGGATGAAGGCGTTCGAGCAAACACGGATGCCGAATCACTCTCAAAACTTCGGCCAGTCTTTCAAAAAGACGGACAAGTGACTGCAGGTAATGCGAGCACGCTCAACGACGGTGCGAGTGCAGTTCTTCTTGCAAACGCAGAATATGCCAAGCAACAAGGTTGGGAAATTCTCGCATATGTTGAGGATTATTGCACCAGTGGCGTTGAACCAGAACGGGTGATGAGTGCTCCTATTCCGGCGGTTAAGATGCTCTTGGAACGAAATCAACTCGATGTCTTAGACGTAGATATCTATGAACACAATGAAGCCTTTGCCTCAGCATCATGTGCAGTGGCACAAGAACTGAAGATTCCTGAAGATCGATTTAACCTTCACGGAGGAGCGGTAAGTCTCGGGCATCCCCTCGGTTCAAGCGGTACTCGTTGCCTGATTACTCTTCTCGGCGTTATGCGCAGATGTGAAGCAAATTCTGGAATTGTAACGCTCTGCCTTGGTGGCGGTAATGCTGTTGCTATGCTTATTCGGCGCTCTTGAAGCAACTGTTGAGACCCCTAAAAAACGGTTTTTCCGACTGTGGGTATCAAATAGGGCAGGACAACGGCCTCCAAACGGGGTAGAACTCATGGTATCGTTCGAAGATCTTGGCGTTGAGCCTGTTATAGTAGAAGTCTTGAAAAAACAAGGCATTCTTGAACCGTTTGAAGTTCAACTTGAATCGATTCCACATGGGATGCTTGGACGTGACGTTTGTTGCCGTGCTCCAACGGGTTCAGGAAAGACCCTTGCGTTTGGATTACCCTTGCTTGCACGAACTCAAGAAGCAGAGCCTCGTCGCCCAACATCTCTGATTCTTACACCAACACGTGAATTGGCAGAACAGATTTTCAAGGTGCTTGATCCTCTTGCTTACGAACTTCAATTGTATGTTCTTGCAATGTATGGTGGAAGTTCATACAACAAGCAATTCCGTTCTCTTGACCGAGGAGTCGACATCCTTGTCGCATGCCCTGGTCGATTGATCGATATGATGGAACGTGGCGCAGTCTCTTTGGAAGATGTTGGCGTTGTTGTTCTCGATGAGGCTGACAGAATGGCAGATATGGGTTTCATGGAACCTGTATGTAAAATTCTCGACAAATGTAAATCAGACCGTCAAACAATTTTATTCAGTGCAACTTTGGACGACGAAGTCGCCGACTTGGTACGTGATTACCAGACAGACCCAGTGACAATCGAAGTCGGTCCGAAAGAAGTAACAATGGAAAGTATGACGCATTACTTTTGGTTGCTTCCAAACTCTAAAAAATCAACAATATCCTCTGAAATCATTCGGAAATGTGGCCGAACAATCATCTTTTGCCGAACTCGAAACGGTGTCGACCGTGTAGGAGAAGAAATGCAATACGATGGAATGGCCATTGAAACGCTTCACGGTGGGTTGTCTCAACGCCAGCGTGATGGTGCAATGTCTCGTTTCCAACATGGAGAATGCATGGCACTTATCGCAACCGATGTTGCAGCTCGAGGAATTGACGTTGAAGGTGTCAATTGTGTGATTCATTACGATCCACCGGAAAACGGTAAGGCGTACAAACACCGCAGTGGCCGAACAGCCCGTGGTGGTGCAAGCGGCATCGTCATCTCTTTAGTTCAAAAACCACAAAAAAAGCAATACGGTAAAATCCAACGTGAAGTTGGAATTCGTGTTGAATTCGAACCTCCGGAATTTACAACATTACCCGAGTTCGAAGTCGAATTTATTGCAGCTGAACGACGGCAACGTCCAAGAAATGAAAATTCAGGTGGAAATAATGGCCACTACAGCCAACGAAATGGCGGCGGCGGTGGCGGTGGATACCGTGGCGGTGGCGGCGGTGGTCGTGGCGGCGGCGGCGGTGGATACCGTGGCGGTGGCGGCGGTGGTCGAGGAAATTCAAGCGGTGGTCGCGGAGGCGGCGGCGGATATCGTGGCGGCGGTGGCGGCGGAGGTCGTGGCGGTGGCGGCGGTGGTCGTGGCGGTGGCGGCGGCGGTCGTGGCGGCGGCGGTGGATACCGTGGCGGTGGTCGTAATTCAGATAGCGGCAGCAGTAATAGCGGCGGCGGCGGTGGATACCGTGGCGAAGCACGAGGTCAGAGTTTCAAACCAAGTAAGAGTTCAAGCAAAGAGTTTCAAACCAAGTAAGAGTTCAAGCAAAGGCTACCAAGGTGGTCAGAAGCCACAATCAAGTGGTGGCTATAGCGGCAACAAAGGCGGCTACAGTCGAGATCGAAAGTGAGTTTCACTCTTCTTCCTGAACTTGTGCTTTCGCTGGACTAAAGATTCCATAATCTTCAATGATTTCAGCAGCACCCGGTAAGACCGGTAACACATCGTCGGTCATTAAACCCGTATTTTTGTAAATTCGATTTGCGAGTTGTTCCTTTTTCACTAACCCTGGTCGTAGGATTGCATATCGTTGACAGATTGAACGAATGGTCTCCGGCAATCCTCCCATGAGGAGAGGTACACCGTTGATAGCAACGATTCCGATTCCGATTTGTACATCTAAATCTTTGAACCATTGACGTTGACCTCGAACAATAAAGGCACCCTTTCCAACGTATTCTCCTGTTTGCGCAGTCTTTGAAACTTGAGCAGGTTTGACCGAGTAGACGGTTCCGTGTGCGCCGCCTCCAGCCCATGCACGGCTCCAACACAGTGCTAAAGTAGCGGCCTCCTCGAGTTTTTCAGGCGTAATACGTTCATCACCGAGTTTGTCAATCAGTCGGAAAGCAGGAACATCATCGGGAATGTGGGCGGGCTTGTGTTGGTCAGCAGCAAACCCTTGGGTTGCTCGTAAACTGCAACTTGGAGCGCCGTGTAAGTCAGCGTGAAGGTACATGTCAGAGCCCGAAAGGTGTTTTTTGACGACAGCATCGTTTCCTTTTGCGTCTTTTCCACCGACCAGTAAATGCCCTCCACTGATCATACTCCAGCGGTGGTTTTCAAACCAAAGGCGTTTACTTCGTTTGATTTTGTTGAGTTTACCACTCTCTTGTTGTTTCACTTCTTTCTTTTTTGCACGTTGTAAGAAAAGAGTCGTTTCTTCAAGCGCTTCAACAGCACCCTTTGTTTTGTCTTTTTGCTTGCGGGCCGCTTCAAAATGACGTTGAGCATTCTGATGTACATTCTCATCCAAAGAAAGGGTTGCTTGAGGACCATTTGGTTGACTCTCATCATCAGGTAAAATTGTTACAAAACTACGTCCTGCAGGATTCAGTGAAACAATCCAAGGAATTTCCTTTACATCTTTTTTGACTTGCTTCCAACCTTTCTCTTCAACTGCAGCTGACACTTGTGAAAGTAGACTTTCAATGTGTGTCCAATTATTTTGAATGAGATGACCAAGCATTTGTTGTTTCTCGATTTTCACAGAGAAACCTTCGAGTGCTTTTTCCTGCTGTATTTTTCGGCGTTCTAAACGCTCAACATCTGTCGAGTGACCGCGTCCAGGTGCAGCAATGTCTAATTTTTCTGCTTCGCGTCGGGCTAATGCCATTGCATCATGGGCGCCTTTCCAAGCATCGACAGATTCACACAGTGTTGGAAAGGTGACCTTTGTGAATTGGTGATGATTTGGTAAGAGGGTTGGTGTAGCTTCACATGCAAATTGTTCAAAGAAGCGGTCCCTCTTTCCATTTGGCTCTTGACCCGCAGCTTGTGATTCAAGTTCTTCATTTGAGTGTTCTTTATCTGGTTTGAGAAGTAGAATACCTTCCCGGCTCTCTGCTAAGTCGTTGAGCAGAGACTTGAGTGCCGAATGTACTTTCTGAGCATCAGCCGCTTGAGTGTCGATGTTTGGCTCAATGCCTGCCAGTGCACAGACTGCGTTGGCATGGGTGCCACCGAGATTGACTTTACCACCAAGGGTTGAAACAAGGTCTCGGTCTGAGGATTCAAACATTTCAACGAGGTGTTCTAATTCAATTTCATGAGGGTCCATTGCAGGTGGTGGCGGTTGATAGGTGACACCTTTTTTCAGTGTACGACCTGCATAAGATGCATGGGTCAGAGGCAGAATAATCGTGTCTTCCGCATCGGTGAGAATGATATTACCATCTCGAAATACTTCGACATAGAGGTGGTATTGGCCAAATTTAGTATCAAAATTGAAACACAAGACTCGGTCAAACCCAAGTTGTCGAACACCGATCATTCGAGCATTTTTCAGATGCTTTCGAAGAACCATAGCAAAAGGAGGAGGTATCATGGGCATTGGACGGTCTCTATTCGAAGTGTAGATACGAGCACCACGCACCAGCACTAAATCGAACTGATCCATGTCTTTTGGGTTAATACGCAGAACAATTTGTTCATAGTGCGGCATGTACGCTTTCTTGACATAAGCACCAGAGTATTCATTCAACTCACGGGCAACTGCACGTAAGTCAAAGCCCGACATTGTTGCTTTCATGCATCTCGCCCCCGAACATACCTGTAGCCGACGCTTCTTCAATCCTCACTTGAAACGAAGTAGAACTTTTCCAATGTTTTTTCCATCGTGAAGATATTGATGCGCTTCTGCTACATTCTCGACATCAAATACTGAATCAATAACCGGCGAGAGAGCCCCACTCATTATTCCCTGCAAGATTTTTTGGAGTTGAGCTTGCATTACTTTTTCATCCTTCCATGTCCCCATGTGGACTCCAAACACACCTCGGTTTCGTGTCATCAAGCGAAGCGGGTCGAATGCAGGAGTTTTTCTCCATGCCAAATAGGTTCGAAGAAGAGAGCGTTTCGCTGTTGGGGCAGCAGCAGACATTCCGTACGTATAGAGGCGACCACCTTCTTTGAGCACTGAGAGAGAACGAGTAAGATGGTCCCCGCCGATTGGGTCAAGAATATGGTCGACTCCAGCTCCTTCAGTTTCTTCCTTGATGATACTCACAAAATCCTCGTTATGCCGGTCGATTGCTCGGCCGCCAAGCGATTCAATGATCTTCGATTTCGAGCCAGAGGCTGTTGCCCAGACCTTGGTAACCCCGGCTAATTGGCATAATTGGAGAGCAGCAGTACCTACGCCTCCAGCACCGCCATGAATCAATACGGACTCATCTTTTGTCATGTGGCCTAAATGATGCAGCATATGGTGGGCTGTAAGGTAGGTCACGGGCATGGCTGCTGCAACATCTAATTCGATCTCGTCAGGAAGCAGTAATACACGGCTTTGGTCGACCACGACATGGCTTGCTTGACCGCCGGTGGACATTGCAGCGACCACTCGCTGTCCAACAGTAAACCCAGTCTTTTCATCACCTACTGCATCGATGATGCCGCTGACTTCGTAACCTGGAGTAAACGGATAAGGTGGTCGAGGTTGATAGAATCCGAGACGCATCAAAAGGTCTGCAAAGTTGATTCCAGCAAAAGCCACCTTGACTCGCACTTCACCGGTTTTAGGTTCAGGCATCGGCATTTCAGCAATTCGAATCGTACTCGGGGAGCCGGCTTTGGTGAATTCGACTCTACGAGGCATAAATCATCCGAGGGAGGGGGGTGTTCTAAGGTTTGGTTCATTGAACAGACCACTTTGTGGAATCCTCAACGATTGTACCAGCGCGCTGGTGCGACATCAGGTGTGAGAGCGTTTGGTCGACAGCAAGACCGGGATGTGCATCGGGGGTATCTGCATAGGCTGCTTTGGCAATGTCTGGGAGCGATTGAATCCCCGACTTGACTGCAGCGTAGACCGCATCATGGCGTGCTTTTCGGTGTGATAAATAGTGGTCGAATTTCATTGTTGGGAGGGCTATGACTGGTCCATGGCTGGGGAACAAGAGGTGTGGCTTGAGCCTCTTCAAGCGTTCAAGTTGTTCCATGTAGATATTCATGTCTCCAGTATGAGGTGGAATCAGAATGGTGCCAATACCTGCAACCATATCTCCAGCAATAAGTCCAGCGTCACCAAGTAAGCAGATGTGTCCGGGGTGGTGTCCTGGTGTGATGAGAACCTGCCATGTCTGATTGCCAAGTTCAAGCATCTCGCCTTCGGTGAGTATTCGTTGGCATTCGACGGTACGAGCCGTATATTCGCTGCCCCAAATCGGGACATCAAACGCTTCTCGAAGCAATCCGATATCGCCCACATGGTCGCCATGTGAGTGGGTAAACATCATTGCAATGAGTGTCCCTTTGTGTCGGTCAACTGCTTTGGCCATGTCTTCCATCCCTTCACGTAGATGAGATGCAGGGTCAACCAGAATGAAGTCACCTTCAGGGTCGCCAACAAGATAGCAATTGGTATGGTCAGCAGGTGGGAGAGTGGCTGTTCTCACCGGTACCACTTCAACGCCATGAGCAAACAAGATCGAGCGACGGCTAGGTAATCGTTCACTAATGTCACGGGCCGCTTCGAGTATATCACGGCCTTTACGTTCGAGTGTACGTTCAATTTCCATAAGGAGGGTAACGACTGGTGGAGCGACCTTCATTTCATGACTTGCCCATTTCTGCAGGATTTCATTTGGTGTTGCCCATAGGATTTCAGTGAATTCAGTTTGCGGTTCGAGATCTATTTCTGGTACATCTTTGGCAAGACCGGCATGAAGGTGCATGAAAGCATTATCAAATTGAATTGGGCCAAACGGAGGGGTAATCCGGTGACTTAACACCCTGAGGGAGCGAGTATCATACGGGAATGCCCCTTCTTGTGCAAGTGGTAAGTATCGATTTTTATCAGCAACAATTTCTTTGCGAGCCTCAAGTGGTAGCGCAACCAATCCGTGTTCGGACGGTGCGAGCCCTAATTCTTCACTCATTTCACGAAGAATACAAGCAATGGCTTTTGCTTCAGGACCTTCAAAACCTTCCAATGTCTCAACGGCTGCTGCATCCACGCGTGACAATCCACCACCGGGGAAGGCCCAGTAGCCAGGGAATGCAGCCATCGTTTCGGAGCGAAGACCAAGCAAGACTTCGATACCGCCATCTCCATCACGAGTCATCGTCATGGTAGCCGTTGGCCGAGGTGGCCGACGCTTTTGCGGACCCAGCGACATGCCTTCGGGAACTTCACTCATACAATTCGCTGTTCGCCATTGGCTTCAAGGCTTTGTTTCTCAACCGCTGGTAAGGCGTGAATGTCATGTAGGACCCACCGTTGCCATTATCCATGGCGGCACAATCGGTTGAAGAAGAACTGCAAGAACTCGCAGCACTTGTCCGTGAAGCCGAAGCCTTGGGAATTGACCCTTGGCCTGCAGAAAAGCCCGACCGCCCGTGGGCTCGCTGGGCTCTCGCCTCGTTTATGATCGTCCTCATGTTGAGTGCCGTATCGAAGGTGCTCTTTCGATTCGTCAAACTATGACTTTACCAGGTACATGTGAATCTCTTTACGACGTCTATCGATGACGTACATCAGTTTCCAAGCAGGTGTGAATCACTTCACGAGCATAGCCTTTGACGTCCGTCAGCATCATGTGGATTACTCCACATGTCAACTGTTGTGAATCAAGCTTTGTTTCGGCGACCAGCAATCATTGCAGCGCCAAGCATTGCAAGAACGCCCATAGCAGCAGTGAATCCAGGAAGGAGACCTTCTGATTCAGCGACTTCAATATCGGAAAGGTCAATGGAACCATCGCCAGTTGCGTAAACAGTCAAGGTTCCGCTTTCTGTGTAGTACCCATCAGTCCATGTGACGTCAAAGGTGACGTTTCCGCCAGTTCCTGCAGGGAGTTTGAATGAGATGTATCCCATTGCATATCCGAGGCTTGTGTTGGAACTGTTTCCAAGTGGGCTGGTGATATCAACGACCATCTTACCTTGTTCAGGGTCCCAGCATTTCACATAAATGTCATAGGAAGCATTGTCCACAAGTGTGATCATATAATCGCCACTTTCTGGAGCATCTTGCATCCATTGGTCTTCCATCATTGAACCGTTAGCGAAGGTGACTGCGTAGTACCAGTCACAGACTGGGAACATGTTCATTTCTTCATCTTCCCAAGTCCAGTCGTCTTCTTCTTCAGTAGGTAGAGTAGCGTTTTCGACCTTTGATAATGTGAATATGAGTGACTCCTGGTCATCAAGTGCACATTCATCAGTATGCCAAGCGTTGTTGGTTTCTTCAAATGCGAATCCAGTTGCACTGTCTACATTCCAGGTCTCAGAGTTGTGAATCCAGATTGTATAATCTTGACAGTTTTCTGAATCTTCCATAGAATCATTCATTGTTTCATTCGACTGGTCATCTTCCACGTCCATAACCACGAACGTGTGTGCAGTGGAGTTGTCGTAAGCAGTTGTTGGGAATTCAATAACAGTTCCAACTCGAATAAAGACAACATCATCGCCTTCGAGCAATCCGTCAATTTCAACCCAGAAGTCAACAGCTGTTCCGTTTTGTCCGTCAAGTGTCATTCCTTTTGAAATGTCATCAATATCGAGGTTCATTGCGTAAAGGGCCATGAGCATGTCAACTTCTGACTCGTCGAGCACAGTGTCGTTGTTACCGTACATTGAGTCAGCCATCATTGAGAGGCGTGCAATATCTTCGGCGTTGTCAATGACTGCCAATTCGATAATAACCAATTCCATGGAATCATCATGCCATTGTTCAAACATTACATTGATGTTCATAAAGTCGATTTCATCGCCTTCGTCTTCAGTGTCGGTGTTGTTCTGATCATCGCCACCAGAGGATTGACTCATGTCAGCCCACAGGTAACCATCAGCTTCGCAAGATGTAGCATCCGTGTAGCCTCCGACGACAACGAGGTTTTCCCTGTCGTAGCAAACCATGTTTGCGTCTCCACCGTTGTCGTGGTCTTCATCGTCATCTTGCAAACTTTGAATCTGGTAAAAGAAGTTTTCAAATTCATCATCGTCAAGAAGTTCGTCTCCGTCACGATCATTCATCTTGAAATCTGGTAAAAGAAGTTTTCAAATTCATCATCGTCAAGAAGTTCGTCTCCGTCACGATCATTCATCTTGAAGGCAATACTCACCCATTCTTCTTCAACATCTGAGAGAGGTTCTCCAACATCGTCCATGCTAAACGAATTTACTAGAGAGATGGCTTCAGTGAGGGAGATTTTTCCATCACCATTTAAATCTGCGAAAAAGACCATGAATTCTCCACTAGGTAATGGTTGGTCTTCGGGACAGAATTCTCCATCAAATGAAGCAGTTTCGCCTGCCACAAGATCCATTTTCATGCCCTCGTCGGAGCTTTCCCCGAATTCCCAGAGTTCCCCGTCTTCCATCACATTGTCACCGGCCTTAACCTCATAACAATAACTAGGATCCATATCATCTAGATGCGCCATGAAAATTGTCAATTCAGACAAATTGAGCATTCCATTTCCGTTGAAGTCATTGTGATTGAATACATTGGTTAAGAAGGTGGTCTCCGATTCGGGCTCGACGGACATTACCAGCATCTCAGTGAGGCTAATGTTTCCATCACCGTCAGTGTCAAGCATC
>Ga0209091_10001736_pt1 | contig 18888 bp, 19 predicted proteins | sample ArcticOcean_MG_C_6_FD_187438 | JGI IMG/M metagenome (GOLD analysis project Ga0209091, IMG submission 187438) | Marine microbial communities from western Arctic Ocean - ArcticOcean_MG_CB8_128 (SPAdes) (version 2) | ecosystem: Environmental > Aquatic > Marine > Oceanic | place: Arctic Ocean...
CAAAAAATTTCAAAAAGATTTTCTCAGATTGAGAGAGTAGAGTTAAAAGAAGATCCAAATGAGTTATTGGAATTTGAAGAGGATGATTTAAATAATAAGAAGCAAAAAGATGAAAATTAATATTCTTTTTTTTGCTGGAATTCGAGAGATGTTCGGGATACATGAAAAATGTATTGAGATTAAAGAATCTGAAACTTCCCCGGAAAAATTATTAAAGTTTTTAAGCGAAAAAGAGCAAGGCTCTTGGATCGAACTTTTAAACTCAAAAGACTCAATCAGAGTTGCAATTAACCAAGAGATTTCTAACTGGAGTGACTCTTTGAAGGATGGTGATGAGTTAGCATTTTTCCCACCAATTACAGGAGGTTAAATGACAATCTGTATTCAGAAAGACCTGTTTAATATTGAAAAAATAATTTCTAATTTAAGAAAAAATAAACCAAATATAGGAGCTATTGTTTCTTTTATTGGTTATGTCAGGGACTTTAATAAAGATATAAATACAAAAAAATTGAAACATATGGAATTAGAACATTATCCAGGTATGACTGAAAAAACATTAATTAAAATTGAATTAAATGCTAAGTCTAGATGGAGCCTTGAGGATGTTTTCATCATCCATAGAGTAGGTAAATTACATCCAAGTGATCCTATAGTTGCAGTTGTTGTTGCGAGTCAACATAGAAAAAATGCATTTGAAGCCTGTGAGTTCATTATTGATTTTTTAAAAACAGATGCACCTTTTTGGAAGAAAGAAATTTCTGATCAAGATGAATTATGGGTGGAAAATAGATTCGAAGACCATAAAAAAAAAGCTAGTTGGAATATAAAAGAATGATTAAAATTTTTTTAAGTATTTTATTTATATTAAATATTTATAAGGCTAAAAAATATGAAGCTAAATAAAGTTGTTTTTCCGGTTGCTGGACTTGGTTCTAGGTTTTTTCCAGCCACGAAGGCAACTCCGAAAGAAATGTTGCCTATTGTTGATAAGCCATTAATTCAGTATGCAGTTGAGGAGGCCTTAGATGCTGGATTTACAGAGCTTATTTTTGTTACAGCCAAATCTAAAACATCTATTAGAGATCATTTTGAAAGCAAACTTAATACTGAGTTATCGAATTTAACAAAAGAAAAAAAAGAATTATTAAGCAAAATGAATGAAATTATTCCTAATGGAGTGGTGTGTAAGTATATTTTTCAAGAAGAGCCTTTGGGTTTGGGGCATGCGATTTTACAAGCAAAACAACTTATTAATGATGAACCTTTTGCTGTTATTTTGGCTGATGATTTAATTGACTCTAAAACAGGCGTTCTAAAGCAAATGGTAGATTTATATAATGATACTAACTCCGCTATTATTTCCGTTCAAAAAGTTGATAAAGCTAGCTCTATTCAATATGGAATGGTTTCAATAGATGAAGACAGTAAAAATATGATGAAATTAACTGATATTATTGAAAAACCGCTCCCTGAAAATGCTCCATCTGATTTGGGTGTAGTAGGGCGATATATTTTTTGCAATGAAATATTAAAATTTTTAGAAAATATTTCACCTGGAACAGGTAATGAAATTCAATTAACTGATGGCATTAAATCAATGCTAATAGCTCACCCTGTTTATGCTTATGAATTTGAAGGAACAAGATATGATTGCGGTGATAAATTAGGCTTTATTAAGGCTAATATTGAATATGCCCTAAAAAATAAAATTTTTGGTGATGATTTAGAGAGTTACTTGAAGGAGCGTTTAAAGATATGAAAACTAAAGAATTAATATCTGAATCTTCCCTTATATATTCCAACAAACAAATTGGTGATGCAATCTTAAATATTGCTGATAATTGTAATTTAATTTTAAGAGATGAGGAAGTTACAATCCTCCCTGTTATGAATGGCGCTCTTATTTTTTCTGGACAACTAATTCCAAAATTAAATTTTCATTGTGTATTAGATTATATACATGCTTCACGCTACTCGGATAACAAAGGGCAACCAACTATTAATTGGATCTATAAGCCAAAAATTGATTTAATAAAAGATAAGGTGGTCTTGGTTATAGATGATATTTTAGATGAGGGCTTAACTTTAACTGACATAAAGAAAAATCTTATTGAAATGGGGGCTAAGCAGGTTGTAATTGCTGTTCTATTCGATAAAAAAATAGATAAAATAAAACCAATTAAACCAGATTTCTTTGGGCTAGAGGTTCCTGATGCATATGTTTACGGTTTTGGGTTGGACTTTAAGGGAATAGGGCGTAACATCCCTCATCTTTATGCACACAAATAAATATAATTTAAAATCCTAATGTCAAAAAAGAAAATTAAAGTACGGGATAACGATCCCGAGTCTGAACGAGAGATAAATTTGTATGACAATCCAATTCCTAGTCGAGAATTGATTCTTCAAGTTATGTCAGAACATGGTGTTCCAATTAAGAAAAAAGAGTTACTTGAGATATTGGAAATCAATGATGATGAAATAACTATTATTGAAAAGCGTTTAAGAGCAATGGCTCGTCAAGGACAGATTTTAATTAATAGAAAAAATGTTATTTGTATTTCAGATAAGCTCAACCTAATTGCTGGAAAGATTTCAGGACACCCAGATGGTTTTGGCTTTCTTATTCCCGAAGATAAAACACAGAAAGATATCTTTCTAACACCTAGAGAGATGAGTCAGGTATTCAACAATGATCGCGTGATGGTTCAAGTTACAGGTCAAGATCGGAAAGGAAAGATGGAGGGTAAAATTGTTGAAATCTTAGAGAGAGTTAACACGGTATTAGTCGGAAGGATTGTTCAGTCCCAAGGTGTAACTATTGTTGCTGCCGAGGATAAGCGAATCTGTCAGGATATTTTAATACCCAATGAATCAGACATGCAAGCAAAAGTTGGTCAAATCGTCGAAGTAGAAATAACTACTCAACCAAGCTTTAAATCAAAACCAATGGGAAAAGTAATTAGTATTCTTGGAGATTATAAAGATAGTGGCATTGAGATTGAAATTGCTCTACGAAAGCATAGCCTGCCTTATGAGTTTAGCAAGAATGTTCTTGATGAGGCTGGTAAATTTGAACCTGATGTCAAGCCTTCTGATTTTGAGGGAAGGAAAGACCTTAGAGATTTGGCATTGGTTACTATCGACGGCGAGACTGCTAAAGATTTTGATGATGCAGTTTATGTAGAACGCAATGGGAAGAATTGGCGTTTAGTTGTAGCAATAGCTGATGTTAGCTCTTATGTTCAATCATCAAGCGAGCTAGATCTTTCAGCAGCTGAAAGGGGGAACTCTGTTTATTTTCCTAGAAGAGTAATACCAATGTTGCCCGAAGCACTATCAAACGGATTATGCTCTTTAAAACCAAATGTTGATCGACTCTGTATGGTTTGCGATATGGTAATAAATCCAAAAGGAAAGGTATTATCTTATGAATTTTATCCTTCAGTAATGAATTCTAAGGCAAGACTAACCTACACAATTGTTGATAAAATTCTAAATCATAACGATAAAACTCTGAAAGATGAGTTTAGCTCTGTTGTTCCAGACCTAGAAAATTTACAAAAACTTTACCAAATAATGTTTAGTGAGAGAGAAAAAAGAGGTGCTTTAGAGTTTGATTCAACAGAAACATCTATTGTATTTAACGATCAAGGAAAGATTGATTTTATAAAGCCGGTCTTTAGAAATGAAGCTCATCGAATAATTGAAGAATGTATGCTGGCAGCAAACGTGTGTGCAGCTAAATTTTTAATTGAAGATAATATTGATGGACTTTTCCGCAATCATGAATGTCCTTCTGAAGAGAAGCTTGAAAATTTAAGAAATTTTCTAGCTGAATTTGGTTTGTCGTTACAAGGTGGAAACAAACCTACTCCTAAAGACTACAGAGATTTGGTTGAAAAAGTATCAAGCCGACCTGAAGCTCATCTGTTACAAACAGTTTTATTAAGATCAATGCAACAAGCTGTTTATAGCAACAAGAATCTAGGGCATTTTGGCCTTGCTTATGATGCCTATACACATTTTACCTCACCAATAAGAAGGTACCCAGATCTTATTGTTCATAGAGCAATTAAAACTAAACTAATAAATAAGCCATTTAAATTAAAAGATATTATAAAGATTGCAGAGCACTGTTCTGGTTCAGAAAGAAAAGCAGATGAAGCAACACGTGATGTTGAATCATGGCTTAAGTGTTATTTTATGCAGGATAAAGTTGGTCAAATTTTTGAAGGTACAGTTGCAGGTGTCACTGGCTTTGGTCTCTTTATAGAATTGGACGATGTGTATATCGAAGGCTTACTTCATGTTACAGAGTTGGGCAATGATTATTTTACTTACGATAAAAATAAGCACGCAATGATTGGTGAGAGAACTAATTTATCATATCGCTTAGGAGATAGATTAAAAGTTAAGGTTGTAAGAGTTGACTTAGAAACTATTAAAATCGATTTTGCTTTAGAAGGGGTGGAAGCTAAACCTAAGATAATAAAATCTAAAAAGAAAAAATTTAATAACCTAAAGAAAGCTAAAAGAAGATGAGCACTGAGCAAATAATTTATGGCTTTCATTCCATCACTAGCCATATAAGGATGGACCCTCTGTCTATAAAAGAAATTTTTATTGACGAATTTAGAACTGATGGCCGAGTCGGGGATTTGATGAAGCTAATTGAAACACATCAAATTAAATATCATTTATCGAGTAAAGATAGGTTAGATGGCTTTATCTCAAATCAAAAACATCAGGGTGTTGTAGCAATAATTCGTGAAGTAAAAAATAAGCATGTAACAATTGAGGACATTATTGAAACTGATAAATCGGAATCTTTTTTGTTCCTAATATTGGATGGAATTGAAGATCCTCATAACCTAGGTGCATGCTTTAGGGTTGCAGATGCAATGGGTGTTGATGCGATAATTTGTCCAAAAGATAATGCTGTTGGATTAAATTCTACCGTGAGAAAGGTTGCTTCTGGAGGAGCTGACTCTGTCCCATTTGTGGTTGTAACAAACCTTGCTAGAACAATCAGATACTTAAAAGAGAAGGGTGTATTTATTTATGGTACAGATGATGAAGCATCTAACACAATAAACCAGATTAGCTTTAACGGCTCAGTAGCTCTTATTATGGGCTCTGAAGGCAAGGGGATGAGGCGACTTACTAAGGAATTATGCGATGATATTTTCTCAATACCAATGTTGGGGCAAGTTGAGAGTCTTAATGTTAGCGTTGCTTCAGGTATTTGTCTCTATGAAATCAACCGACAAAAAAAATAAATTCTTTTAAATAATTTCAAAAGAAAAAAAGCCCAAATTATTGGGCTTTTTTTTGAATTTGGCTCCCCAACCTGGGCTCGAACCAGGGACACATGGATTAACAGTCCATTGCTCTACCAACTGAGCTATTGGGGAATATCATTGAAAGCGAGCATTTTAGCACAAGATTGTATTTTGATTCTAGCCTTCTACCGCTTCTTTAATTCTTAACAATGCTTCTCTTAAATTATCCATTGATGTAGCAAAAGATATTCTAAAATAACCTTCGGCTCCAAACGCTGATCCTGGCACAACAGCAATTCCTTTTGAATCAAGTAAATACTCACTAAAAGCTATATCATCATTATTTTTTATTTTACCTTTTTTATAAAGGTTTTCAATTGCATTTTTAGCATAAGGAAAGGAGTAAAAAGCACCTTGTGCTTTTATACAATCAATTCCCTCAATATTATTAAATGCATTTACTACAAAATCATGTCTTTCTTTAAAAGCATTGAGCATAGGTGTGATACAAGATTGGTCTCCTAATAATGCAGCCTCTGCAGCCGCCTGAGAAATTGAAGTTGGATTAGATGTTGATTGTGACTGCAAAATACCCATAGCGGCAATAATTTTCTGTGGTCCAGCTGCAAAACCAATTCTCCAGCCTGTCATTGAGTATGCTTTCGATACTCCATTTATAATAATGCAACGATTTTTTAATTTTGGTTCCACCATAACTATATTATTAAAAGGCTGTTCGTCGAGTCTGATGTGCTCATAGATATCATCAGTTACTATGTATATATCTGTATATTTTAATAATATATCAGCTAATTCTTTAAGTTCAGTTTTAGAATAAACAGAACCCGTTGGATTAGAAGGGGAATTAAGTACAAGCATTTTAGTTTTTTTGGTGATTGATTTTTCTAGCCGTTCAGGGGTCATTTTAAATGAATGCTCTATTCCGCACTTAATTAGTATTGGAGAAGCTCCAGTAAGCTCTACAATATCAGTATATGAAACCCAGTATGGAGCTGGAATGATGACTTCATCTCCGGGGTTCAGTAATGCTAAAAAAAGATTAAAAATACATTGCTTACCTCCTACACCAACAATCACCTCATTTATTTCATAATCTAAATCATTATCACGCTTGAATTTTTTAATTACAGCTTTTTTTAGAGACGGGAGGCCGGAGACGGGTGTATATTTCGTCAACCCATCTTTAATTGCTTTTATTGCGGCTTCTTTTATAAAGTCTGGTGTGTCAAAATCCGGCTCTCCAGCAGCAAGAGCAATAACATCTTTACCTTCAGATTTTAATTTTGCAGCTTTAGCAGTTATTGCAAGAGTTGGGGATTCCTTTATTCGATTGACACAATTTGATAGTGTTATATTAGGCAAAATTTATTCCAGTGACCATTAAAAATTTGTTAACTAATTTTACTTAAAAACTCAACAAGTACAAATACCTTTTTACTGAATATTAAAATAAATTTTGATTTCAACTCAGAAAATTTAACGTAACTTTTCTGGTAACACTTTTTCTTCTAGAGACTTAGCTAACTCAAGACCTTTAATTTCATCAATTACTAATAAACTTCTTTGAATCTTTTTAGCTTTATTTAAATTACCATTTTTATTATATAGAAGCGCAGACCTATACATTGAATCAGAATTATTTTTATCCAAATCAATTGATTTGTTATAAGCAGTTAAAGCAGCTTCCAAATTTAATAGTTTCTCGTTAACAAATCCATATTCGTACCATGCCTCTGAATTTTTTTCTTCTTTCTTTATCCATTGCTTAGTAATTTGAAATAAATTATCCCAATTTTCTTTAACTTTTGGAATTGCAATTTGTAAGAAATATGGTTTTTTGTTTTCATCTTCTTCCCATAACGCCTTACCTTTGACTAAAAATTTCTTTTGCGTATCTTTTTTTCTTAAATTACTTAGCCAGTCAATTGGCATCGCATAATACGAACCATAACCTGTCGTTTTAAATGTATTAATTCCGACTAAATTTCCTTTCATGTCAAATAAGCCACTACCACTTGCACCTAGACGAAATTTTGCCGAACTCAATATAATTTTCCCTTCATTATAGTCATAAGTAGAAACTACATATCCACCAGTAGTTAAGGGAACTGGCGCCCCATTAGAATGGCCTATTGCAGCTAAAGATTGACCTTTTACAAGATTTCTACTACTCCCAATTGATACTGGGTTTTTATTTAAATTATGGATATTAAGTAAACATAAATCATGCCAAGTATCAATTCTTATGTCAGTAATAGAATAGCTATCCTCACCTTGTGAAATCCAAGGGGCTTCGGTCCTTCTTAAAACATGACAATTAGTTATCACCTCACCTTTTCCTACTATAACTCCAGAACCATAAGCAAGACTCCCACTTTCTGTATAACCCCGAACCATGACTATTGAGCCAAATGCCTTCATTAATGCAGATCGATCAAAAGCGTATATAAAAGACGTGTGAATTAATAGTGCAAGTAAAAGAAAAATTTGTTTCATAGTTAATCTTGTAAATTAATTTGATATTATCTCGACTAATTGTATCTATAAAAGTTCTCAAACTGTTAAAATAAAATTTTTGCCTTATAAGTTTAAATTTTGAACCAAAAGTTTCCGAATAGCCCATTTGATTTACACCAACCATTTCTCCCTGCCGGCGATCAGCCTAAAGCTATAGAGAAACTAACTCAAGGTATCAATGCGGGAGAAAAATTTCAAACGCTTCTTGGCGTTACTGGATCGGGTAAAACTTATACTATCGCTAATGTTATAGCAAAAACAGGTAGACCAGCTATTGTTATGGCCCCAAACAAAACACTCGCAGCCCAACTTTATTCTGAATTTAAAGAGTTTTTTCCAAATAATTCTGTAGAGTATTTTGTATCTTATTACGATTACTACCAACCAGAAGCATATGTTCCAGGACGAGATGTTTTCATTGAAAAAGATTCAAGTATTAATGATCATATTGAGCAAATGAGGCTTTCAGCCACTAAAGCATTATTAGAAAGAGATGATTCAGTTATTGTTGCTACTGTGTCAGCTATTTATGGCATTGGTGACCCTGTCGATTATCAAGGAATGGTTTTACATATACAGGTTGGAGAAAAATTACTACAAAGAAATATAATTTTACGTTTACTTTCTATGCAATACACGCGGAATGATTTTGATTTTTCACGTGGTTGTTTTAGGGTTCGGGGTGATGTTATAGATATTTTTCCTGCTGAAAATTCAGAAACTGCAATTCGTATAAGTCTATTTGATGATGTTATTGAGTCAATTAAAGCATTTGATCCATTGACTGGTCAATTGTTTGAAAAAGTTAAACGTTTTACTATTTACCCATCTAGCCATTATGTTACCCCTAGGGATAGTACATTGCGGGCAGTTGAAAGTATAAAAGTTGAATTAGCAGAAAGAACTAAAGATTTTGTTAGTCAAGGTAAGTTGGTTGAGGCACAGCGCATAGAACAAAGAACGAAGTTTGATATTGAAATGCTCAATGAGATTGGTTTTTGTAAAGGTATTGAGAATTATTCTCGCCATTTGTCAGGAAGAAAAGCAGGTGCCCCAGCACCAACTTTACTAGATTATCTTCCAAATAATTCAATAATGATTATTGATGAGAGTCATGTAACAATCCCTCAAATAGGTGGAATGTCTAAAGGGGATAGAGCAAGGAAAGAAAATCTAGTTAATTATGGATTTCGTTTACCATCTGCACACGATAACAGACCATTAAGATTTGAAGAGTTTGAAGCAGTAATGCGCCAGTGTATTTTTGTTAGCGCAACACCTGCAGATTATGAGGCTAATCATTCAAAAATAATTGTTGAACAAGTTGCTCGTCCAACTGGTTTAATCGATCCTCAAATTATTGTTAAGCCTGCCGATAGTCAGGTTGATGATTTATTAGGGGAAATCAAAAAAAGAGTAGATCTAAAAGAAAGAGTACTAGTAACTACTTTGACCAAGCGTATGTCCGAAGACTTGACTGATTATCTTACAGAGCATTCTGTCAAAGTCAGGTATCTTCACTCTGAAATTGATACAGTTGAAAGGGTCGAAATTATTCGTGACTTAAGAATTGGTAAATTTGATGTCGTAGTCGGAATTAACCTTCTCAGAGAGGGTTTAGATATTCCAGAGGTATCATTAGTTGCTATTCTAGATGCAGATAAAGAAGGGTTTTTAAGATCAGAGCGATCCTTGATTCAAACAGCTGGAAGAGCAGCAAGAAATCTTAATGGGCAAGTAATTTTTTATGGAAACAAAATAACTAAAAGTATGAAGGCAGCAATGGATGAAACAGATAGGCGAAGGAAAAAACAAATAAAATTTAATCTGGACAATAATATTACTCCTGTTGGCATTGTAAAAAAAGTTAAAGATATTATTGAAACTCTTGAGGATGTTGATGAACATAAAAAAGAGCGAGCACTAAGAAAAGAAAATAGAAAATATGAAGACTTAACTGAGCCTGAGATAATTAAAGAGATAGCAAAGCTAGAAAAATCAATGCAAGTTGCTGCTAGAAATTTAGAATTTGAAAAAGCTGCAAGTATAAGAGACCAGGCCAAATATTTAAAAGAAAAAATATATGGTGCTAACATTAAGGATAGAATTTAATTTTTAAATGCCATTGATTTTATTATAAAAAACAATATAATATCTATTCTTTAAATCCTTGCTTCACAACGATTTTAATGTTGGAAGCTTTAACCATAGGGAGTTTTATGCGACACTACGAATTAGTATTTATTGTTCATCCCGATCAAAGCGAACAAGTTCCAGCCATGATCGAAAAATACCAAGCATTAATAAAGGCGAGCAAAGGATCAGTCCATCGCTTAGAGGACTGGGGCAGACTCCAGCTTGCATATCCAATTCAAAAAATTCATAAAGCTCATTATGTTTTAATGAATATAGAATGTAATTTAGAGGCTTTAGCTGAGCTTGAACATACTTTTAAATTTAATGATGCAATTATCCGTCATCTTCTTTTTGGAACAAAAACTGCAGTGACTTCTCAATCACCAATGATGAGAGAAGAAAAGTCTAAGTCACTAGTCGGTGATAAAAAAATTGAAGATTTATCAAAAGAAAAGCCTGTTGAGGTACCTGTAAAAGAAAAGCCTGTTGAGGTACCTGTAAAAGAAAAGCCTGTTGAGGCACCTGTAAAAGAAAAGCCTGTTGAGGCACCTGTAAAAGAAAAGCCTGTTGAGGCACCTGTAAAAGAAAAGCCTGTTGAGGCACCTGTAAAAGAAAAGCCTGTTGAAAAATCTTTAAAAGAGGGGGACTAAAAAATGGCTAGAGATATGTATAAAAGAAGACGTTATTGTAGATTTTCTGCAGAAGGTATTAAGGAGGTTGATTACAAAGATGTCAGTCTCTTGAAAGATTTCATTACTGAAAATGGTAAGTTAATACCAGCTAGAATAACTGGAACTAAATCAAGATACCAAAGACAATTAACAACCGCTGTAAAACGTGCAAGATTTTTAGCACTTTTACCATTTACTGACAAACATTAAGGAGCTCTTATGGAAATAATTTTATTAGAAAAAATCATAAACCTTGGTGAATTAGGCGAGATAGTAAATGTTAAGGATGGCTACGGTCGAAATTTTTTAATTCCTCAAGGTAAAGCTAAAAGAGCAACTGATTCAAATAAAGCTGAATTTGAAGTTAAACGAGTAGAGATAGAGAAGCAACAAGCTGCATTATTAAAATCTGCACAGAAAAGGGCTAAAGCACTCGAGGGCTTTGTTCTCGAAGTTAAACAAAAATCAGGAATGGACGGAAAACTCTTTGGTTCAGTTACTAATATAGATATTACTGAGGCTATAAACAATGGTGGTCATGAAGTTGTTAAGGCAGAAATCAGAATGCCTGATGGGCCAATAAAGAATACTGGTGAGCATATTGTCACATTAAACCTACACCAAGAGATTAATGTTGAAATAAAAGTAAATGTAATTGGCGAAGAATAAAGTAATTATTTTCATTTTTTTAAGCTGCCAATAGGGCAGCTTTTTTTTTATTGGTTATAATCTTATTATGGCTGATGATCAAATTAAAAACTTAAAACTACCCCCTCATTCTATTGAGGCGGAACAATCATTATTAGGTGGGTTACTAATTGATAATACAGCGCTAGATCAAGTAGCGGACACCATCTCCACAAAAGATTTTTATAGACAAGATCATCGTTTAATATTTATTCACATAAATAATCTTATTAGTGCAAGCAACCCAGCTGATGTAATCACTGTTGCTGAGTCGTTAGAAAAAAATTCTGAACTAGCGTCAACTGGGGGTATCGCTTATCTTGGAAGTCTTGCCGAGAATATGCCTTCGGTTGCTAATATTCGAGGTTACGCGAAAATTATTCGTGATAATTCAATATTAAGAAACTTAATTACCGTAGGCTCAGATATTGTTGAAGGTGCTTTTTTGCCCAAAGGAAAGAGTGCTCAAAAATTGTTAGACGAAATGGAAGCTAAGTTATTTGCTATTGCTGAATCTGAAAGTAATAGATTAGGTTATAAAGACTTTCAAACTGTTATAGCTGACGTTGTAAGAGAGCTTGAAGAGAGAGGCCAAAACCCTGGGACTGTAACTGGGCTATCCACTGGGTTTACTGATTTAGACAACTTAACTACCGGGCTTCATGGTGGTGAGCTGGTAATTGTTGCCGGAAGACCTTCTATGGGTAAAACTGCATTAGCAATGAATATTGCTGAAGCTTGTGGAGTAGATCAAAATAAAGCAGTAGCAATATTTTCGATGGAGATGGGTTCTGAGCAGATAGTAACAAGACTGCTTGGGTCAGTATCTAAAGTTAATCAGCAAAAAATGCGAACTGGAAAAATGGATGAAGATGATTGGGCCAAAATCGCTGATGGATTAGGCCGGCTTAACGAAGCTCCACTTTTCATCGATGAAGGATCCGCACTTAATTCTTACGAGCTTAGAGCTCGTGCAAGAAGGCTTCATCGCTCTGCAGAAGGTGGCTTGGGGCTTATAGTTGTCGATTATATTCAACTTATGTCTGCTTTGGGCGGGCAAGGTGAAAATAGAGCTACAGAAATATCTGAAATCTCTAGATCACTAAAGTCTCTGGCTAAGGAGTTAAATGTTCCAGTTGTTGCATTATCTCAACTTAACAGGAATGTAGATAGCCGCCCTGATAAAAGACCTCAAATGTCAGATTTAAGAGAATCTGGCGCTATTGAACAAGATGCAGATGTAATTATGTTTATATATCGCGATGAAGTTTATAATCCAGACTCAGCTGACAAAGGAATTGCTGAAATAATTTTAGCTAAACAAAGAAGTGGTCCAATTGGCACAGTGAAGCTAACTTTTGTTGGTGAATTTACGAGGTTTGAGAATTATGCTAATCCTGGATACGAGTCTCCAGGCTATTAAATTCAATGCGACCACTTAAAGCAACTATTAATCACCAGGCGCTATTAAGCAACCTTGACTATATAAAAAAATTAGCAAATAAAAGTAAAGTAATGTCTGTTTTAAAAGCAAATGCATACGGACATAATTTATTAGATGTTGCCAACACATTAAGCTCGTCAGATGGTTTTGCAGTCCTGTCCATCAATGAAGCAATGCAGCTGAGAAAAAATAACTTCAAGCAAAGCATACTATTGTTAGAAGGTTTTTTTGATAAGGATGAGGTTAATATTGCTTCAGAATTAAGGATTAATGTAACTGTGCACAACCAAAAGCAAATTGAATTAATTAATCAAGTAAAACCAACATTTCCAATTAATATTCATTTAAAGATTAATACAGGAATGAATCGATTAGGATTTATGCCAGACGAAATAAGCTATTTACTCGAGTCTTTAAATAGCAATCCATATATTGATGACATTGTTTTAATGACTCACTTTTCGACTGCGGATGAGGAAGAGGGAATAGAGAAACAGCTCGGCATCTTTAATTTAATTTCTGACAACTATAATTACCCTGCCTCGGTTGCAAATTCAGCTGCAATTATAAGATACCCAGAGTCTAGGCTAGACTGGGTAAGGCCAGGAATTATGCTCTATGGTCTCTCTCCATTTGAAGATAAAACTTCAAAAGATTTGGGGCTAATACCAGCTATGTCATTAATATCGGAAATAATCGCGGTCCAAAATATTAAAGCTGGAAATTCGGTTGGGTATGGATTAGGTTTTAAAGCAAATAAAGATATGAGGATTGGAATTGTGGCATGCGGCTATGCAGATGGTTATCCGAGACATGCTAAGAATGGAACGCCTGTTGCAATTGATGGATACCTTTCTTCTTTAGTGGGCCGTGTATCAATGGATATGTTGTATGTTGACCTAACAAAAATTCCAACTGCAAATATTGGCTCACAAGTAGAACTGTGGGGCGAGCAAGTTTTTGTAGATTCTGTTGCACAGTCTTCAGACACAGTTGGTTACGAGTTAGTCTGTGCTATTTCAGCATCCCAAAGAGTCCCATTAAGGAATATCAATGCCCAAAAGTAAAATTGTTTATCAATGCACGGAGTGTGGCGGTCAGTCAACAAAGTGGCAGGGGCAATGCCTTCATTGTTTTGGGTGGAATACATTAGTTGAAAGCCTTATAGAGGGTAAAGGTGTAAAGAGATATGCTTCTTTAGCAAAATCTAATGAATTAACAAAATTAAGCGAAGTTGAAACAATAAATATTTTAAAAAGACAAACAAAGATTTCAGAGTTTGACCGGGTTTTAGGTGGTGGATTTGTTCCTGGCGGAGTTATTTTATTAGGAGGTGATCCTGGAATTGGCAAGTCAACAATACTAATTCAGGCTTTATCAAAAATAACACAAGACCCAAATGATCCTTGTAATGTTATTTATATTAGCGGCGAAGAGTCTTCACAACAAATTGCGATGCGAGCAAGACGGTTAGAGCTTGAGGTTTCAGATATTTCAATTTTATCAGAGATTAATTTAGAAAAAATAGTTCAAACTATTGAAAAGAATAAGCCTAATGTAGTTGTCATTGATTCAATCCAGACAATCTACTCTGAAGAAATTACTTCAGCACCTGGCTCAGTAACTCAAGTTAGAGAGTGCTCAGCTCAGCTCACAAGAATTGCTAAACAATTAGATATTACAATGATTCTTGTTGGACACGTTACAAAAGAAGGTACTTTGGCTGGCCCAAGAGTTTTAGAGCATATTGTTGATACCGTGCTTTATTTTGAAGGTGACCCAAGTTCAAGTTTTAGAATGATTCGTGCATTTAAAAATAGATATGGTGCAGTAAATGAGCTGGGTGTATTTGCAATGACAGAGAAAGGCCTTAAAGAAGTAACTAATCCATCAGCTTTATTTTTATCTCACCATCATGAACAAGTTAACGGGTCATGCATTACTTGTATTCAAGAAGGTTCAAGACCTATGTTAATAGAAATTCAAGCATTAGTTGATGGCTCACATGGGCAATCCCCTAAAAGACTTTCGGTTGGATTGGATCATAATCGATTAGCTATGCTATTAGCCTCTTTAAATAGACATGCCGGGGTTGCTTGTTTCGATCAAGATGTCTTTGTAAATGCTGTTGGCGGTGTAAAAATAACAGAGCCAGGCGTTGATTTAGCTATTTTATGTGCGATCGTATCATCCTTTAAAGACCAACCATTAGACCAAAAAACAGTTATATTTGGGGAGATTGGTTTAGCGGGTGAAGTCCGACCAGTTCAAAGGGGCCAAGAAAGACTTAAAGAAGCTGCCAAATTAGGATTTACTCGTGCGATTATTCCAAAAGCAAATCAAGCGAAACAAAATATTAAAGGAATTGAAATATTACCAGTAGAAAATCTTTCTCAGGCTTTAGATTTGATTAAACAATAATTATTTAATCCATTGGTAATTAAAAGATGTAAGCAGAACGATCCAAAATTTCCTTAAGTTAGATAACCCTATTTTTTGGTTCAGTATATTTTCCGGACTATCCTTTGCAATCTTAGATAACATTACGTAGTAAATATTTCCCATCATTAACCCTGGCTTTTGATTTATTTTATCCTCATCAGGTAAGCTATTAATTGCAAGCTTATAGAAATAATGCGCACGTTGTGTTTGATTTTGAACTAAATCTTTTATCTTTTTTTCATTAATATATTTAAGAATTTCTATTTCAGTGATATTAAGATTTTTAAGTTCATCGAGTGGAATATAAATTCGACCTCTTTTTGCATCCTCACCGATGTCTCTAATAATATTAGTTAGCTGCAAGGCAATACCAAGGTTGTGTGCATATTTTAGAGTCTTGCTATCTTTATACCCAAAAATTTGGGCGGATAATATGCCGACTGTTGACGCGACTCTATAACAATATAGTTGAAGCTGTGTAAAGCTATCGTAGCGATTAAGATTAAGGTCCATCTCCATACCATCAATAATCTCAATAAAGTAAGTCTTATCAAGTTCGTAATCTTTTATATAGGGCTCTAAAGCTTTAGTGACCGGGTGTCGAGGCTTGTTATTATATAAGCAATCAATTTCAAATCGCCACCAGTCTAATTTACTTTTCCCAATATCATACCCCTTACATTCATCTGCTATATCATCAACTTCTCGACAAAATGCATAAAGTGCAGTTAGGGCATTTCTTTTTTTTTGGCTTAGAAATAAGAAGGCAAATAAAAAGCTAGAATGGCTTTCTTTAGTTTTTTGTTTGCAATAATCTTGGGGGCTCATTTTGTAAGGATACATCGACAGAATAATAGCAACCAATCTATTTTAGATAACTTAGGAGGCTTATTGAATAAATCACATTCTTCAATGTTCATCCTACTCACTAATAAATTTGCTGCACTAAACATAATTTTGACTTGCAATCTAAGTCTTCCTTTTGTATTTGATATTAAAGGCTGCCCTTGTTTTAATAATCGATCAATCCGCTGCAACCAGAATTCCTTAAATATTTTCCAATTAGCATTAAAATTTTTATCATGAATATCAGATATCTCTAGGTTAAACTTTTTCATTTCATTCATTGGAATATATAACCGATCTTTTAATATATCTTCATAAAAGTCTTGGCTAATTCCAATAAGTGCTAAAGCATGACAGATTGAATTTGAATAAATAATATTTTTTTTTGTATTTTCCCTAAATAAGCCTAAGATTATTTCTCCTGCTGGGGCAGCAGCCTTAGTTGAGTAACCAATAAATTCATCAAAATTTTTATAGCGATTATTAATGATATCTTGTTTGAATGCATCGATAAATCTTTGAAGTAAATTTATAGGAATTTTAAATTGATTAATTATTTTATAAATATCAAGAAATAATGAATCTACATTTAAATTATTTTTTTTTATTTTATTTAAATTTATTTGATAGATTTTTAAATTTTCTAACCTTTCTTTTTTAGTAAAACTACCTTCATCTGCTATATCATCAGCTGTTCGTGCAAATTGATAAAAAATTATTGCAGCCTCTCGAATTTTTCTTGGGTATAGGAGGGTTGCTACAGGAAAGTTCTCATAGTGTTTTTTACTTTCTTTTCCTGACTTCAAGGTAATATAATGACTCATAAATAAAGTATGACATATTTGTTAAATTATTTTATAGCATAGGAAAAAAAATATGTTTGGAGTTATCGGCGGGACAGGTTTATGTAAAATTAAGGGCTTAATAGTTGAAAAACACGAGGCTATTAAAACTCCTTATGGACAGACTTCAGAACTCTTAACTTTTGGAATACTTGGAGACCACAAAGTCATTTTTATGGCAAGACATGGAAAAAATCACTCTATTCCTCCACATCTAATTAATTATCAAGCAAATATATGGGCTTTACATTCGGTAGGCGTTAAAAATCTTATTGGGATCAATACTGTTGGCTCTATTGAAACAGAATTTAAGCCTGGTGATTTTGTATTCCCTAATCAAATTATTGATTACACTTATTGTAGAAAAAATACTTTTTTTGATGGAATTAAAAGCCCTGTTAAACATATTGACTTTACCTTTCCTTTTGATAATAATTTGCGCAACAGTTTTTTAAAGGCATCGAAACTTTTAAAACTAAAATATCACATAAATGCTGTTTATGCATCAGTTCAGGGGCCTAGGCTTGAGTCAGCTGCTGAAATTGACCGCTATGAGAATGATGGAGCAAATATTGTAGGAATGACAGGTATGCCAGAGACTTCTCTTGCAAGAGAGATTGGGCTAAATTATGCGTTAATTTGTCCAGTAGCAAATCATGCCGCAGGAAGGGGACTTAATAAAGATGGAGTAACTCATCAAGAAATTAGTGCTAATTCTGAAAAAATGGCTTTAAGTATAACTAATTTAATTAAAGGAATTATTGAATCATATGTCAATTAAAGAAATAATAAAAATGGGGCATCCATTGTTGCTGGAAAAAGCAAATTCTGTAATTGAATTTGATACCCCAGAATTACATAAGTTAATTGAAGACATGATTGAGACTATGGAAGAGGCGAGTGGTGCAGGTTTAGCAGCACCTCAAGTAGGAGAAGGAATTCAATTAGTTATTTTTGGCCATGACACTGATAGATACCCAGACGATGATTCAATACCTTTTACAGTCCTAATTAATCCAATTATTACTCCTTTATCCGAAGAAACTGAAGATGGTTGGGAAGGTTGTTTGTCTGTTCCTGGAATGAGAGGCTTGGTCCCAAGATTTCAAAAAATTAATTACAAAGGTTACGATCAGTTTGGCAAATTGATTGATAGGGATGTCGAAGGTTTTCACGCTAGAGTTGTTCAACACGAATGCGATCACTTAATTGGTATGCTCTACCCTTTGAGAATAAAAGACTTAAGATTTTTTGGCTTTGAAGATACATTATTTTCTGAATAAAGCTTCATGTTAGTTATGCCATATGATAAAATTCGCATTCATGGAAGAGTGGCAGAGCGGTTTAATGCACCGGTCTTGAAAACCGACGTGGGTTCATACCCACCGTGAGTTCGAATCTCACCTCTTCCGCCATATTCAACTAGTAATTCCCCTTTATAATCAATGCTTTACAGGGGACTTACTGTATCAAAATCATCAATAGTATACGGTTTGGTATACGGTATTTATAAAAAACCTCTGTTTTATAGTATACGAGAGTCAATTAACCACTAGTTTAGTAACTATTTATATACGCTTGGTTCTTTAGAATCCATAGTTTTTCCTTACACCAACAACATCTAGTTTATATGGGTAATTAAGACCTGTGATTAGTAAACCCTGTGAATCATACCCCACCCATACCCCATGCCACCATTACAAAGTTGGGACTCCATGACGCTATATACATTCAGATATGCACAAACGATTGCATACATTCTCAATACCTACTAGCATAGCAAACCGTATACTCAACCGTATACTTAAATATAAAAGATACCCCCCTTAATAGTATACGGTCTGACAAAAAAATATTTCTAGCAAAAATTAGGGAAAACTTTGAGTCCCATACCCTTTATATAGGCTAGGGGTAGCCACTTCATTTGCCCACTTAATTGTCTGGGGGTAAACTGGTCTTATGAAAAAACTACTCCTACTCTTATTGTTACAAAT
>Ga0209091_10001740_pt1 | contig 18867 bp, 15 predicted proteins | sample ArcticOcean_MG_C_6_FD_187438 | JGI IMG/M metagenome (GOLD analysis project Ga0209091, IMG submission 187438) | Marine microbial communities from western Arctic Ocean - ArcticOcean_MG_CB8_128 (SPAdes) (version 2) | ecosystem: Environmental > Aquatic > Marine > Oceanic | place: Arctic Ocean...
GGAACCTTACACGTAGTCACTACAGAATTGGTGGTAGGAACATTTGCATTAGCAGGGCTCTGCTTTGGCCTCAAACTATTGTATAGTATCAAAATATTATCAAACGATAAAACAAACGATGCACTTGATAGTATTGCACACGGAGCGTTATTATTCGGATTACTTAGTTTACCATTTGCAATCCTATCTGGAATAAATTCAGCCGGAGTTGATGACGGTGGATTCATGAGTGCAATTTTAGTCAATAAATTATGGCTTTCATTTGCCGGTTTTGGACTTGCTATTGGAGTTCTCGTTAGCAGATGGAAGGTCGGTAGTAGCATTTGGAATGAATCAAAAACTTCACTGATCCAATCCACTTTTGGAATGGCAGCTTGTGGTGCAATTTTACTGACTGCAAGTGCAGGTGGTAGATTTGCCAGGGGAGAATCACTATTGGATATGCTTCATTTACCATATGATTTGATTTTACTAATGCCGATTTGGTTGAGTGTTCTATTGTTACTTTCTGGATTAACAAATCTGGTAATCGGAATAAGAGCAAATAGTAGTCAGTGAAAAGATCCACTGCCAAACCATTAATTCAAAAATTCTAACTCAAGGGTACCCTCGTAAAGCACCCACTAAGAGCCCATAAATTCACCAAGTTTGAATCAAAGGGGATTATGCACTCTAACTCTTTCCTTCAATGTTAAACAAATTGAACAGGGTTAGAATTCTTGTAGGGTCAATTTTAATAGTTAATCATCAGATTATTTTACATGACGCGACGCCTCTGTTTGATTACCACATTTTTATTGCTGAGCCAAGCGCTTTTCTTCACTATACCTAATGTCATTGCTGATGATACCAGTCAGACTGCTAACGCCATCTTGGATGGTGAGACCATAACTGAATGGATATGCTCACCTGATTGTGGGTCCGAAACAGTAGATGCAATTGATTGGTACACGATAACTCTCCAAGCCAATCAACCAGCACAAATATTTATTGAGAATCTGGATGATTTTTCTGCCGTTGAATTGAGCGCATCATTATTTGTTGGGAATGATTCCAATCTAAATTCGTCAGTTAATATTGGATCAAATGATAATAATTCTCTTAGCATAAATGTTCAACAAGAAACTGAATTATTCATTTCAATTGAAGCAAATGATGGGTTTTCACATGATGGGACAAATTATTCCATCACGTTGTTGGTTGAAACTGATAACCATGCTACTTCAGCAACTCCTATTGAGGTTGGAAACTTCCTTGATGTCGGATATGTTTGCATAGCAGATTGCCCTGGTGGTGTCGTAGATTCTGAAGACTGGTACTACTTTTCAGTTAATTCCGGAGACCAAATTGGTATTGTCGCCGAAGAACTTACTTGGTTCAGTTATCTTGATTTTGAACTCTACGTCATGGATAGTCAAAACAATCCCGTTTTACATACCTACGAGTACCATGGAGGTAGTGCAGGAGGGCCTCAAGATTACAGTGTTCGTGCTTGGTTTAATGCTACTTCAGCACAAGACATTTATGTTCGTGTTTTCACTAACCAATCCGATGATGTGTTATACAATTTATCAGTTAGTAGGGGTGAGTGGGTTGATGTAACCGAAAATGATTTTCATTGGATTTCATTCCCTAATTTGAATTTTGGTGACACATTGCGAGTACAGGCAATTAGAACAGATGTCCCAAACGATTTGGATATTTTATTGTTCAATGCAACCGAATTTGAATTATATCGCAATGAGGTTGTCAATAACGAATCTTCATCACCTGAGGAATTAATGGTAGTGGAAGATTGTCTAGTCTGTTCATTCAGTTTCACTTTATCAAACGAGGTTGCTGGATTAACAAATGCAAAACCAGAATCTTCGCATTCATCAACACAGACAATCACATGGAACCCCTCTCTCTACTTTGTAGCAGATTACACTGATTACAGAAGCAACCCTCCAGCAAACTCTCAAATTGATAGCGCTAGTGTTTTCCTTTCAGTTAGTCTGCTTGATTCTGCATCAGTAGTAGAGAATTATGAGTTATTTGTAGCTAATGAAACTGGAATGTGGGCGATTATTGATTCTGGAGCCGTAGCAGATGGCTACATCTCACCACCAAATGGTGCATGGGAAATGGGTCAGACTTCGATTACAAATGAGAAGTCTTCTTCTACATTTAGATTAGTAGTAACTGATTCTTCTAACGGAGAAGTACACTCTGATTCTCAATTTGAAATATATAATTACAGGCCTAAAGCCTGTGTAACAATTTCAGGCGATTTGAACGGAGATTATGTCGAAGGACTACCGATTTTATTTGATGCCACCTGCTCTTATGATTTAGACAATGATGATCTTTCATATTCTTGGAAGATTGGTGGTATTGAAGTCAGCACGAGTGAAAAAATGAGTGTGAATGGAAGTTCCGGACAACTAGATGTTCAATTTGAGTTATCAGACAATTATAGTTCCAACGATACTGTTGATAGCTCAATTGGTGTTGTATCATTTCCAACTAGCCAATACCCCACCATAGATTCGGTGGAATATGCTCTTAATGCTAGTTATACTATCAACTCTCAAAATGTTCTTTATGATAATAATACAATATCACCTGAGTGGACTGATTGGGAAATAATAGGTAGCCAAATTGGGATTGGATTGGGCATAGAATCGAGGATTACCCAATATTCAGAAACCACTCTATTATTCGATCATGATAATGCGAGTAAGGAAACACAAGTTATTCTTTCACAGCTTAGTTCTAGGACTGAAACCGCGTTAAAAGTAAATCTCATTCTAATTATTCGAAATGTGGATAATGGGACAGAGACAATTTATGATATGCCGATGCCGACATCCGAAGAGATATATGAAAATCAAAGTTCCATACTGATTCCACAATCTTCCTTTCCATTTTTCAAAACGGTCTATTATTGGGACAGGTTAGCAGTAGTTGACGATGGCATATGGATTGATGGTATGTCTAGTAATACTCAATTAGATTTAGAAATGCCAACTCTTGACTTGATTAAGTATATTGAACTAGTAATTCAAGCAATTCCTGGCTCCCAATTACCTTTGATTTTCCTTGGAATTGCGGTTGATTACAATCTTTACATAGATATTGACCTTGATTTTGACATTAACAACGAAGGCGATATTCAGATATTTTATCGACCCGAACCAACATCTAATGGACTATATTTTGATAGTACTTTGACAGTTGACCAACAAGACAATGAAACTTGTAACCTGTACCCATTCAGCACACTTGATTCATCTATTGATATATATGGTTCAATCGGTTTGCGGTTACGAATTGCCCAACCTGGTTGGTTGACCTTCGGGTTAGGTTATCTTGTGGATGACCCTATGTTCTTAGAAGGAAATTGGGAGGCTGGGGTGGTGAATTCCGAAGGGCCATTGGCGACATCTCATAATACCCAGTATATGCTCAGCAATGCATCTTTGGGTGCGACAAAAATCGTTTTCATCCCTGAAGATGAGCCACCAATCGTTAATCAAAGCAATGATGATCCTATCATGAATAATACCGACACCAATAACGATACTTCTATCGTGAATAATACCGAAACCAATAATGATGGAAATTCTGGAATAACCAATAGTTCAAGTGATGAAGAATTAGATTCAGAATCGTTGAATGAAAATGCTCCAATTTACATTGGAATTAGTTGCCTAACTGTTTTATTTGCTTCAATGATGTTTGTAATGAAAATTAGAAAAAGAAGAAGATTGAAAAGCGAAGTCGGGGAAGTAATTACTCCAAAGACAGACAATTTTTGGGATGAAGTTCAACCATAGTCCTGAAAGATAGTAGGACAAGAATCAAACCGACCTCTTCACAGGCTCAATCTATGGTGCTACCAGCGAGAACCTATGCCGACGTCGTTTCTGCAATCGGAGATACACCGTTAATCAAATTAAATCAAGTCACTTCTCATCTTCAACATAGTGAAATCTGGGTCAAGTTAGAACGATGCAACCCTGGCGGTTCAATCAAGGACAGAATTGGATTGTATATGGTGTTGGATGCAGAACAAAAGGGATTATTAAAAGCAGGTGGAACTATCATTGAAGCTACCAGTGGAAACACAGGAATTGGACTAGCTATGGTCGCCGCTCAGCGCGGCTACAAATGTATTTTTACAATGCCTGATAAGATGTCTCAAGAAAAAGCAGACTTGCTACGGGCATTAGGTGCTGAAGTCCATATCTGCCCTACCGCTGTTGACAAAGAAGACCCGCGCTCATACTACGAAGTCGCAGCACGACTTAGCAGAGAGGTCGAGAACTCATGGTACCCAGACCAGTATTCGCATGCAGCAAATCCCTTGGCCCACATCATGTCAACCGGCCCAGAGATTTGGGCTCAGACAGAAGGTAAAATCACCCATTTCGTTGCAACAATGGGCACAGGAGGGACCATTACCGGTTGCTCTCAATCACTGAATAATCTTTCAAAAGAAGAAGGTAAAACCCCCCCTCAGATAATCGGTGTCGATCCGGTTGGTTCAATCCTCAAAGAATACTTTGAAACTGGTAAAATGGGCATTCCCGATACATACAAAGTTGAGGGATTTGGCGAAGATTTCATTCCTCCGGCTACAGATTTCACCCATATCGATGAAATTCGCCAAGTTAACGATGAACAATGTTTCATAATGGCTAGAAGATTGGCAAGAAAAGAAGGACTATTCAGCGGAGGTTCTGCTGGTGGTGCAATTCAAATCGCCTTGGAAGTAGCAGAAGAATGCGACCAAAGAGAAGAGAATGCAATGATTGTAGTTATTCTTCCCGACGCTGGAAACCCATATTTGTCGAAGGTATACAACGATGGTTGGCTGCGTGAAAATGGCTTTGATGTAGATTCATGGGAGTTTTAATTATGGAAAAAGGAGAATCAACCCGTAGCGTACATGCAGCCATGGACCCTGAACAAGTGACAGGGTCAGTACAACCACCAATTTTTCAAACCTCGACTTATGTCCAAGAAGACTTTTCAGTTCACAAAGGTTATGAATATGCAAGAAGTCAAAATCCAACAAGAGAGGCATTGGAGAAGGCAATGGCTGAATTAGAATCGCCTAATTCTCCAGCGACAGGGATTTGCTTTAGCAGTGGAATGGCGGCGATAACCGCAGTTTCACAATTGCTATCTAGCGGCGACCATATCATCGCATGTGACGACTTATATGGGGGGACAGTGCGTCTTTTCGACCAAGTACTCGCCAGATATGGAATCGAAACAACATACTCTAAACTTTCACCGGGAGACTTAGAAAAAGTAGCCCAACAAAACACCAAAGTTTTGTGGTTGGAAAGCCCAACAAATCCACTCCTTAGTATTCATGATATTAAGAAATTAGCCAGTCAAGCAAAAGCACGTGGCTGGATAGTCGTGGTCGACAATACCTTTGCAAGTCCTGTTTTGCAACGGCCATTAGATCTGGGGGCAGATATTGTTTTACATTCTACAACAAAATACATCGGAGGTCATTCTGATGTTGTCGGTGGTTGCGTAGTCATACGCGATGAACAATTGATTGAGCGGTTAAAGTTCCTTCAAAATGCAGCGGGTGCAATACCGGGGCCATTCGATTGTTTCTTGACACTTCGAGGCATCAGAACCCTTGCACTGAGGATGGAGAGGCACTGTGATAATGCGGAACAAATTACTGAACGCCTAAGCAAAAGGGCAGAAGTAACTCGAATCCTATACCCTGGATTAGCATCACACCCTAATCATCATGTTGCAGCCAGCCAGATGAGGCGTTTTGGAGGAATGATTTCCATTGAACTTGAAGGTGGAGAAATGGCAGCAAGAAAGTTTGCAGCAGCCTTGAAATTATTCTTAACCGCTGAAAGCCTTGGTGGAGTGGAGAGTCTAATCAACCACCCTTGGACTATGACACACGCCGCAATCCCTGAGCAACAGCGAAGAGATGCCGGAATGACACCAGGACTGGTTCGTTTGTCAGTAGGAATTGAGGATGTTGAAGATTTGTGGACCGATATAGTCCAAGCATTACAAGCGTCTTCACAATAAAGGTAAACTCGATTCTAGTGATTGATATCAACCGTATAGCATGGAATTAGGAGTTCCTTGTCCTTCAGTAATTGCAGCAGCACCTTCCATCATTTCCTTCAACTGAAGTTCTAATTGTTCAGCCTCTTTAATTAGAGGAGCATGATCCAATTCAATAGCCGGTAATAGTGCATTTAGGGTTTCAATCAACACAGCAGCAGCTCGAGCGTCAGGAAATCGAGTGTCAGCCTCGACCATGATTGACATTAAACCAAGACCGCGGCGATGAGCCTCACCCAATATTGCAGCATTTATTCCTTTGATAACACCCTGTTCAAGTAGAGGGATTCCCATTTCAATCAGTTTGTCGCGCATTTCTTCATTTGCCCCAATACCAACTAAATCGATACCCTCAGTATCGTCATAATCGACTGTAGGTTCAGAACCATTCAAATTTCCTTTCATTCCAGTCTTAGCAAATGCATCAATTACTACTCCAGCCTTGATTTCCTTTTCTTTTGACCATTCAAATAACTTCCAAACAATCTCATGCACTAGTTGTTCAGGAACTACTAATTCACTCATCAATAAAATGATTTGAGTACAACCTTCAAGGGTACATTTTGGCTCGCCTGCATAGGCGCGAATAGGAGGCAATGGTACACCATTTTGGATGAGTGAAATAGACGGTAGCCGAGGGTCTACTAATCCACCCACATATTCAAGATCTAAGTGGTCAATCAAATAGTGACCAACAATACTCGATACCATTCCTACTGTTGGAAAACAAGTTATTACCATGGCATTATCGGTTTTTACATCTGCGTTCAAACGAAGCATTGGTCCTTCCATGAATCTGCCACATCATGATTAATGTATCAAACCATTGGCGGGCAAGGTCATGACAAAGCCTTCATCATTAGAGAGGTAAACGACATGCTATGAGCGGCGAAGCAAACAAGACAGCACGGCCGCACCAACTCTCTCCATCAGCATGGAATCGATACGAGACATGCCCGCGCATGTATTGGTTGAGCCGGCAAGGATTGCCGCGTAAAGCAGGCATGGCTGCATCGATAGGAACTGCAGTTCACGCATCTCTAGAAGACCTTCTAAACATGGATGTCTCTGCGAAAAAAGATACAGATGCAGGCTGGTTAAAAGGAGAAGGAGAACTACTGCTTCGGGCAAGATGGGAAGAAGAAAAAGCATTATTCTTTGCTACACCAAGGCATCCTCAATGGAAGGAAGACAAGTGGAGTGATGCTCTACGTCAACAAAAAGGTGGTATTATTTTACTATTGGATCACATTGGTGTACGCGGTTTACCGCATGAGAAAGTTACCGCTGCATTATGGAGAAAAATACAATCATTGGTTATCGCAGTTGAAGGTGAATTGAAAACAAGCGATGGTCGTTTAATGGGAAGATTGGATTTACTACTCGCCGATGTTGATGATGAAGGAAAACTCAGTGGGTGGGTAGTTGCAGATTTCAAGACTGGAAGGGCGCCTGAAGGGACACTGAAGAGTGAAGTTAATCGCCAATTACTGATGTACCGAGACATATTATTATCAAACAATCCAAATGCACCACCGGTGATAGCAGAGGGTTGGTACACTAAGACTTCAGCGAAATGGGAAGCGAAAGGAGAGAATGTATTGGAACAGGCTTTTGCTGCATGGGAGAAAACCCAACCAACTGCTTTACCGATGGCACCACAAATCGGCGATGAATCCTGTGGTGGTTTCTGTGACTGGAAAGCTTGGTGTCCACATTGGTGGAAATGGCGTAGCGATAATGGGACTCTTCACAAGGCAGATTTCGCCGACGCAGTAATCCTGTTACATGATGTTGACTTGGAATCTGGTGCAGCCGCAATCGAACTATGCGAGCCACTAGATGATAGCGGCCGTGTATTGCCAAGCGGTGTTCGAACCAGTGCAAAATTCGATGGAAGAGGCTTAGAAGCGTTGAAGGAATTATTGGATACAGGACATCAAGGGCCTATCTTTGTCGGTTCTGTAATGACTCAAGGAAGAGCGTGGAGAATTGGACATTGGTGTGATGTATTACCTTGGAACCCAATTCCAGATGATATTGAATATCATAGAGAATATTGATTCCTAATCAATTCTCTTGTGGCATCATCTTCGATTCCTTTTGGTGATAATAACCAATTGAGATAACCAGGGTCTTCGCTGATGATTTGACTAATTTCTTTACCCTTATGTCTTCCGAAAGCAACGACATATTGTTCACCATCCTTTCTTATTCTTCCTTGTGGATCTACTAAACTTAAATCATCGATTCCCCGTCCAATAACAGAAGCATCGGATTTTATTTCTCCATTGACTAACCACCGCTCAACTTCGGTAATACTCCTTCTAAACGAAGAGGGATGGTCGACGGTAAGTCGCCAAAATAATAACATCGCAGCAGCAGCATCAGCAGCAGCAGTGTGAGCGTTTTCTAATGAGATTCCATAACGTCTGCAGAGTGCCCCTAAATTATGAGGCCGAGCAAGTTTTAGCCTCCTAACAACCTCAAGAGTATCCAAAACAACCTTTGGCTTAGGGGGTAATTTTCCTAAGCGCAGAAACTCCGAATTAATTAATTTCATATCAAAATTTCTGGCATTATGGCCAATGATGACAGAGCCTTCTATCAATTCAAATGCCTTGTCAGCAATAGTTGAAAAGTCCCCCTCTCCTCTAACATCTGAATCATGAATGCCATGAACATTAGTCGCACCATAGGGAATTGGCATTCTTGGGTTAACCAAGGTTTCAAAATGAATTGGCTGTTCATCAGTATCGACTCCTATCAATGCTAATTGAACAATTCGATCATTATTAGTCGAGATGCCAGTGGTCTCCAAATCAAATGCCAAAACTCGTTCACCACTGAGTAAGTCTTGCGCCATAATATCAAACCTGTCACCGAGGCTTCTTAACCAATGTCCTTACTTTGACTAATCCATTTTGAAGTTATAATCAAAATATTACTACACCCACACCCAACAGCATTAGAAACAAGAACTAACCCCATAGGGGTTATGTTGGGGGCGGAAAGGATGAGGGGAACTGCACCTTTACTAGTTCTCACAGCCTTGATGGTACTGACTTCAGGATTGTCGGGATGTATCAATGCCCTTGATTCAACAGTTGATCCAAGAGCAAGCCTGCAAGCCTATCCTTTGCAAATTCAAGAAGGCGAAATGGTAACCTTTGATGCAAGAGATTCTTCTCCAGTCGAAGGACTCATCACCAACTACAAATGGGATTTCGGCGATGGCAGTTTAGCAGAAACAGTTGTTGGATTTACATCACATGCGTATCCAGAATTCGGCGTTTATACGGTCCGTCTAACCGTTGTCAACGACCAAGGCGGAGAAGATGACTCCACTGCAACGATTAGCGTCAATGGTGCACCACAAGTGAATCTCTCTATTCCAGAAGTAATTAGGGCAGGAGATAGTGTATTCCTTGATGCTAGCAATAGTATTGACCCTGAAGGAGGAGAACTTGACTTTGCATGGGATTTGAATTTGAATACCGATAGTGATGGAGACACAAATAATCGCAACGATATCGACGCTAATGGAGCCACAGTCTTAGCCCCTACAGACAAGTCTGGAAATATATCCTGTAGTTTAACAATCACCGATATGCAGGGTGCGACAATAACAGAATCATTTACCCTTGAAATTACAACAAGAAGATTTGAAGTTACTTGGATGTCCCAAGAAATAGAATATAGTTGGGAAGAATACCTTGAGCAGGGAGGAGAATGGCAAGACAATATCACGCCTGGTGATGGTGGCCGAATTCTTTCCTTTGAGGCACTTCTTGAATTGGATCCTGATTTGGTAGCACCTCAAGATAATTTTACTTTGATATTAGCAATAACAGAAGATGGATATCGTAAGAGTGCAAATACTGAGGGTGGGAATTTGACAAATAACGAATCGACTTCAGCAATGATCGAAGGTAAAAATATAAATCCTCTCGGCAATAATGGGACAATGGAAGCCGATTCAAGGGCGCAATTATTAGAGATATTGCTTTCACAATCAGGTGCAAGAAAAGGCCAAGGTAACTGGACTTTGACGGTTATTGCCCAACAAGCAGAACCGGATGCAGTGATTGAGGGATTCCCAGACCCAGACCCTGGAAACGATTGGGAATTAACAATCAGAATCATTGTATTGGTTCCGAAAGTAGTAGAAATTGCCTATTAGAGAACTAAGTGGTTCACAGAAAAAGGTATTGAGTAGCACCCACTGCGAAGGAATGGTCAACATGGTAGACACAGTAGAAATCAGTCGCGTTAACATCCGAGACTCACTGTCAGTTGACCTTTCGGTTTGGATGAATAATCCAGATGATTGGCAGTTTCAACCAACGCTATCTGTTGCAGGAAATACCTTCACTGTGAGCAGCAAAGAAACAGGTGCAGCATTAGCATCCATCGAATTAGATGATGAGCAACTTGAAGCAGTACAACGCGACAGATCAGCAGAATTACGAGTCAAATTCCAAGTTCACGGTATGCACGGTAGACTAAAGGACATACACCCAATAATTGCAGATGGTAAAGCTAAGAAATTAGCAACTGCAAACTGGAAGACACAACAACCAGTTACCTTCGAATAAGGTTTGTTTTGTGCCAATTCAGATGGGATACCCATCATTTCTTTGATAAGGGTAGGGGCCAAATTCCAGCCTATGCCAAGAAGAGAGGGCAAAGGAAGTCAGAAGAAGGCTCGCTTTGATAGATTAAAGATTGAAATAATGAATTTTGTAACAGCCAATCCAGGTTGTTCAGCCCAATCCATAGTTGCTTGTTTACAACATGATAGGGCAATGCGTAACCACGGGCTAACTCCAAGAAAAGTTGGCTTCTTTATTCCAAGGCACCTTGCTAAATCCTTGGTTTGGTGGCAAGACCATAGAGCAGGGCGAAGAGTCTATGGGGAAATCGGCTGTGAAGCTGAACCAATAGATAATAATCTGTAATATTTGGTATTTTTGTCATCTGGGTGGGGCATGGCCTCATGTATGTCGGATTGCCAGCCCATGATATGACTAAGCAGGTTGCGGCCTACTTCGACCTCGATGGCACATTGCTAGATGCTTCAAGCGAGAAGAGTTTGGCATCTACTTTGTCCAAACGAAGACCTTGGAGAATACCATTGTCAATTGGCGCTTGGAGTCTAAGATTCATCGGCTCCTTGGCGACTGGAAAATCCGTTTATGATTCTGCAAGAAACCGAGGACATTTTACTATGGCTAGTTGGGAAAGTCTTGATAAAATATCATTGGAATTGGTCGCCAATAAATTATCACAACGTGTTTCTCCTCAAGCAAGACAAAGACTGGATTGGCATCGAGAGCAAGGACATAGATTGGTTCTTGTTACTGCAACAGTCCTGCCAATGGCGGAGGCGATGGCCAAAGAATTAGCAATGGATGGCGTATATGGCTGCGGTCCAGATAATCGTCAAGGCCGCCTATCAGGTTCAGAAAAGGGTTGGTCAGTTCCAAGGAGAAAGGGTAAGGTGCCGATAGTCGAAAAGGATGCACAGCAAAATGATCATGACCTTTCACAGTGCTGGGCTTATGGAAATACTTTGGCAGATTCTTGGTTTATGAAACTGTGCGGAAACCCTGTGGCGGTCAATCCCGAAACCCCTCTGCGCAAATTAGCCGAGCAGAATGAGTGGACCATTTATTCCTGGAAAGTCTGATTCCTCACATGTATCTCACCTTTATATCAAGTTGAATTAAAGGTAGGTTGATGGATGAAAATATTGCAGATATTAACAGGCAAATGCAAAACAAGAGATTGAATGAGTTGAAACAATCCCTTGACGAAATCATTTTAGCAAATGGTAAGGCAATTGAACTATTGATACAGATAATTTCTACCAACCCAAAAAGAATGTTGATGGGTAAAGAGAATATCGTTATACGTGGCGACCTTGCCACATATTGTGTTCCAATTGAACCAATATTGAATAGGATGAAATCACCATTTTCTAACGGTGATACAGGCTTCGACACAGTAGAAGTGCATCCCAAAGACCACTTTGTCAGCAATGAAAGTAGAGCCTGTATTCAAGTTGATGCATCAGAAGAAATTCCCGCTGGAGATATAATCGCATCCTATCTTTTAGGTCTTTCAAATGATTTAGCCACTTGGACTAAACCAAACATGAGTCCGTTGCGTGATGCGCTCTTGCAAACTTACGGGCTTACTCTCAGCCCCTTGACCGAACCGCTAATAAAATACCTTCAAGAAACACACGGTGCAACAATGGATATCAAAAGAGGATATCTAAATTTAGCTGGAACAAATGGATTTATTTGGCGTATCGGGTTTGGAAATCCCCTCGTCTATGGGTTTTCATTAGAGATGAAAAAGCCACGTCAAAAGAATTGGCAGTTGATTTCTGAAGACACACGCCACCTCCCATCTAGTTACCGTTTTGGCAATCTCATTGATGCAGCAGCATTAGTCTCAGAATTTCCTAAATCATTACTTGAAGACGAATGGAGTTCATTCTCATTGGTGCGTAGAATTGTGGGACAGTATTACAAACCTCTTGCGGCTCAAATTCACAAGGAAAATATAGGTGGAGAGAATCATCACTTGGACCATTCAGATTCACTTAATCAAATATTTTCGCAACTGGATAAGAAAATCGCTAAACTTGCGTCCGCTTGAAGCGATCCGTCATTATTTGAGCGGCCCCACCGCGATTCGAACACGGGTTCGTGGCTCCGCAAGCCACTGTGATATCCAAGCTACACTATGGGGCCTTGGTAATCCGAGCCACCCGCGACTCCTTTTTAATAACGACGGAATTGTTAGGGTGAGGGCAATCTAATTGATAAAATTCAAACGGAGAGTTCTTTTTACATCACTCTGTGGACTGGATATGGCGGTAACCTTCTCCAGACCAGTTGAGTATTCTATGATCGATGCAGCGAATATCGCTTATTACCCAAGAATCTATGATTTGGCTCATAAATTCTTTGAACAATGTTGGTTAGAAATGTGTGGAATTAGCTATTCGGAATTAATCAATACCAATCGGATTGGATTCACAATAGTTCACGCAGAATCCGATTTTTCTGCACCACTACGATTTGGAGATGAGATAACAGCAACTATTTGGATAGACAATATTGGTAATAAATCATTGACTTGGAATTATTTATTTCATAATCAAAATGGTGATTTATTGTGGACTAGTAAACAAGTAACAGTTTGCGTTGATATAGATTCATTAACTTCACAAACAATTCCACAATACTTGCATGCAGGCTTACAAAAACATCTCAACGAGGAGATACTGTGAGTGATGAATTAGGTATTTCTATTATGATGGGTAAGGAAGATTCTATTCCCGAAGGACCACAATTCCCTTCTGATATTTTAGCGGTTAGGGCAGATAATAAGGGACCGCGGACAGTTGCAATTTTGTTGATAATAGGTGCGATACTAATCGCAGGCCAAGCATATGGCGATTGGCAATTAAATTCTGCCCAAGATCTAAGCGATTCTGAAGCCGAAGAGGTTCTTGTAGCATTAAACTCACAAGGCGGGGAAGAATTATCTGTTGAGGATTACCAAGATTTCCATGATGCTGCAAGAGATTCAGGCGGATATTTATTGCGAGCCTCCGGATTAGGATTGGCAGCGGTTTTGATTCTTATTGGAGCTCCATTATTGTTCAAACTAAACCCCCTTGGCGCTAAGTTGTCGATAGCAGGAGCATCGGTCGGTTTCCTTGGCGGAGTTGCAGGGAGTTACCAATTGAATCAAGCAGCGATTGAAACATTACACGGACCACTCTCATTTACATATGAAATAATGATGTATCTATGTGGCGTTTGTATGGCCATATGTATTGCATTAGCAGTAATGCCGCTATTCAATGTCGCAGCAAGAATGGCTTTGTACGGTGAAGATAAAGTGACTCTAATCCAAGGGCAAGAATGAAAATTATTCACTCTTCGGCCGTGGCCATTTCTTTGCTAAAACTTTCTCTAAGTCTTCATTTAATTTAGCATTCCACCAATCGGAACCTTGCCAAATCGCATACCTTCCTCGTATTCCTCTTAGGTCGGCTCCACCCATCTTGCAATTGCGAAAGTTGGATAAATTTAAGCGTGCTTTACGTAGGTCAGTATTTCTAAAATCAGCCCCATCAAAAGCTGATTTCATTAGGTCTGCTCCAACCATCGAGGCCTTACTAAAATCACAATTAGTAAAATCGCCTTCAGTCAAATCAGCATTATCTAAAATTGCTCTTTTGAAACTAGAACCGCAATGTTTTCCACCGCGTAACAAACCATCTGTATGATTTTGGTATGACCAGTCTAAGACTTCAACTTCCCTATCAGGGTCATTTGAGTCCGTGCTTCCACCACCAGACATAACCATACTAAAGCCTCAATTGGATGATCGTTTGTTCAAATGTTCTCTGCCTTCAGTAGTTAAAATAGCAAATCTATTCTTATCTTCAGTTTTTTCTGGAATTTCTAAGAAACCACGTTCCCTTAGCCTATTTAGGTAAAGGGATAAATTCCCTGGTGGTTCAAAACCAGCATCTTCAAATAAACCATTTATTATTCTTGGAGGTGCATCGTTCAATGATTCAACTTCTCTTAAGTAGTGTATTGCACCTAAAACTTGGTCGGGTTTCTTGGTCAATCTACAATTGGATAATAATGCTGCAAAGGCTGAACCACGCTCAGGTAACCCAGAACTTTTTGCGGCAGCCTGAGCCGCTCCTATCGCGGCGATTCTTGCATCACGGAGTCTCTCAAGGAGAATAGTCCATGTGTCTTCTTCTTTCACCATTCCAAGCCTTTCATTGACTTCAATCGCAGCACCTTCTAATTCTATTTCAATATCACCAGCGGTAATAGACACTCGATTTGAACCAGCCATGCTCTCTCCTCATAATGAGCGTAGATTAGCGCCTTGATAACCCTTTAGCGACATAATAATTGCAACTCAAACAAGAAATAGTTATTTTGGAATGAAATTTTTTACGAAAAAATAATAACAATTTACCAAAATAACTCAGTGAGTATAACAAATTATCATTTTTATTCCGTTTTCATTGAAGTTTTTATGCGTAAGTAACTTCAAGGGGAACTATTCCTCGGTGTATAGGGTGGATACTATGCAACGACATAAGCGGGGGGCAGTTTTTCTTTTCATTGCATTATTAGTTCTTAATTCGTGGTCGTCGTTTTTAGTATCTGCTAATGGGCATACAGGCTCACTAAACACCTTTGCTGGTGGTTTTTCTAATATCGATGTCACTTTACAAGGCTCAACAATTGACAATAGTTCTGTTATTGAAATTCCCCGCAATGTAACCTTTGACAGTGCATCTTTCTTCATCAAAGCAGAAGCAGCTGAAACTAGCCCTGGTAGTGTATGGCTAGATATTGATCAAGATGGTAGTAATGAATGGGCATTTACAGGTACAGGGTATGGAAACTTTGCAAATCAAAATACATTTAATGATTCATCTACATACAAATTGCTCCCAACAAATGGACAAAATTGGTCTACCTCGGATCCCATTTTGTTGCCACATGCCGCTTCATTGTATACAGCGGATTTGAATATGTCATTTTCTCCACAAATGGGAGGGGGGATGTTGCAAGTTGGGCAACTTTCTGACATGGTGATAGGCGACTTCAATAATGATTCAAATGCAGATGTAGTACTTCTCTCTCATTCAAATAATACAACGACTGTAGGCACAGCGATATCTTTTGTATCTTGGAATGCAACTAGTGGTTTGACAAATACCTCTTGGACTGCTACATGTGACAATGCAACATATTCCAAAGTAGCAGATCTGAACAATGACGGATTAGACGACGTTGCAACATTTTCCTTAGCCGATGATTTGGCATGCGTTCATGTAACAAATACAACAACTGGAGTCCCAGGTCCACTATTAGAAGTCGATTTATATGCAAGTGCTAGGGATGCAGGGTTTGCAGATTTTACTTCAGACGGGTTTGCAGACATAGTTTCAATTCACCCAAATGGAATATTCTCCTTACGTAAATATTCCAACAAAACTAGTACATATAGTAACAATATGACAAGTACAATCCTAGGAGAGGATCCGCTAACAGCGGCTAATCTTTCCCAACTATTCCTGGGTAGTATCCGCTTTGGATTCAATACTTCAGCAGTTGTAATTGATAATACTGGTTTTGGTGTTGAAGTAAGGTGGGTAGGAAGCGCAATATACGAGTCTACCAACAACTTTGATGGAGTGGGATACAATGTTATTCATGGAGATATTGACAATGATGGAGATATGGATTTCGTCTCGAGAAGAGGAAGTGGCGGGTCAACTATAACAAAAATGGATCAGAATGGTGGGTGGGATTCCGACGATAGCAGTCGTGCCGCACAACTGACCAATGCAACAATTGCAGACCATGATGGCGATGGCAACAATTCGCTGATGATGATCACCCCAGGTGTGCCTGATGGTAATGCCAGCACAATAGAAGGAGAAATCAATTACAAGGATATTTACTATCACAACGGCAATTGGAACAATAGAGGATGGCGAGTAACCAGTTCTGATTCACATGCAGCAACATATCCGTGGTCACATCCTCTGGATATTATTCTCGGGGACATGGATGGCGATGGTCTTGATGAGCAGATAATTATTGCCGGTGAAGGAAATATTACTGGCCTATACATCTCTGCATGGCATACTCTTGAGGTGGACATCAATAAAGATGGAAATAGCGACCTTTCTGCCGCAGGGTATGCAGGTGATGGGTTATTAGGCCAAGAACCGTTAGAACTTTTTGATCCATTTGGGGAGATGTACACAATATTATCTCCATTGATGAGTGTAGGGGGATATACAACCGATGGATATGGAATTTCAATGTCAGAATATACCTTTAATTTCACTGCTAATAGCAGTGGAACTTTCAATCTATCACAACTAGAATTTGGTTATAATGCTGATTTCATAGTTGATACAAACCCCCATTCTTCTGGAAATCTAACAAATGTATTCAATCAAAGACAAACAGGAGGGGTGGGAATAATCAATGTTCCATTAGCATTCAATTCAACATTGGCAGGTAATTTCACAATCTCGAGTCTTGCAGCCGAATACCAAGATGGTGCGCCCAATTTAGCATTGCCACCAACACCAATTCTGGTTCTCGACCAATTAACTTCAGAATTAGTAGTTCTCAAATGGCAAGATACTGCTGACTTTGGGCTTGATTTAGTAGAGTTTGAAATGTTTAGAGTAGACAATGGAAACCAAATCGATCTTAACACAGTCTTTTCAAATACCCCCCTTAACCTCACAATGGATTCTTCCATTACATATGGTGCAACTTATGATTACGCAGTTCGTTCTTTACACACCTATGGAGTCACTAGTAATCTATCGGCAATAGTTTCAGTGACAATACCTTATCCATCTCCGCCTTCAACAATCACAGGAATAACGGCCCAAGATACGCCAAATGACGGAGGAGGATCTTTGGATATTGCATGGCTTGCTGGCGACGATACAATCACACAATACAGAATTTATATTAACACAGTGAACACATCTAATCTTTCCTCAACCATTGGTTTTGCTTCGTATTCAGGAGATACAACTCCAGATATATTAAGCGCAACAGTCAGTTGCTGTGCATTAGATTCACAATTGGTAGATGGCACTGCATATTGGGTTTCAGTTATTGGATACGATGCACTTGGCAATACAACTGATGCAGTCCAGTCATTTGGGCCAGTTTATACTAGAAACGACACCATTCGTTCACCCGATCTAACATGGAGCATTTCTGCTAGTACTCATCAACAACAAATGCATCTTGAAGCATCAGGACCATTGGATATTAATTTGAATTTGATGGCCGATGGATATCCAATAGAGGGTGAACAATTATGGGTAAAGATGGAACATCCTCTATACACACAAAACTTTACTGGGACTACTGATGAAAATGGAAATTGGCAGGCGATTTCGGTAGCTGAATTAAGCGAATTATCTAGTGCTATGTTCGGTATGGTTGGCGATGTTGAATTCACTGCAGGCTATGAAGGGTCCAGCGACAACATTCTCCTTCAACCAATTAGCAATTCAACATTGAATCAGACCATTAGTGCTAAAGTACATTCAATTGTAACGGCCGCTAGTACTATTCAATTAGATGCGAATAATTCATTTTCAACAATTATAACAGTTGACTCTTCAACGGTAGAACAACAATTTTTGTTAGAAGGAGTTCAGTATTCTTGGGAGATTACAGCAGATGGAGATTTGACTTCATCTGGAACTGAAGAGGTTAAGGGCGGAGAAATAGAAATTAGTGGCTTCACAGTAGAAAATACAGTATTGAGGGTTTGGACATTGAATACATCTTCTTGGTTAGATACTGATAATGACAATTTCACCATCACTTTCCTAGCCTGGGTCGACGATACCGTGGTAACCAATGGAACAGGAAATGAAACGCAAAACAATACAGATACTTGGCAACCTACAACGATTAGTTCGGTCACTCTAACCTGCCCTATACAGAACTATTTATGGGCAACAAATGCAACCGAAGGCATAATGCACTGGGATATTCCATTGGTATGTACAATCACTAATCCGAATCCTTTCGAAGTAAGCGTTGAAATTCTTCTAGGAGATCAAGGTGCTATTGAGTTTACATTGGGAACTCAAACACCCTACATATTTGCGGCTAATGAATCTACAACAATGACCTTCTC
>Ga0209091_10001752_pt1 | contig 18784 bp, 10 predicted proteins | sample ArcticOcean_MG_C_6_FD_187438 | JGI IMG/M metagenome (GOLD analysis project Ga0209091, IMG submission 187438) | Marine microbial communities from western Arctic Ocean - ArcticOcean_MG_CB8_128 (SPAdes) (version 2) | ecosystem: Environmental > Aquatic > Marine > Oceanic | place: Arctic Ocean...
AAACATGGTTCGCGCGTTCGCCAAAGACGAACTCGTGCACAAAAAGCTCGCGCTCATAATTTATGTACTATTTATGTCTATAAAATGTCGCAACAACACGCTGTTGTTGTTGTTGTTGTTGTTGTTTGTCTTGTGCGTTCTCACAGCTAAATTTGTGCCCTCTTTTCAGTTTTTTTGCGCAACGTTTCGCCCCCAAAAAAGATAAGAAAAACGCATAAGAGAGATGACGATGAATTTGTCTCGAACGACGACAACGACAACGAGTTCGGCGTCGTCCTCGTTTTCGAAAACCAGACATCAAGACCGAGGAAGAGGAGCAGATTCGCTGTTAGTATCATCACGTCGTCGTCATCAAAAATTGAACCGGAAACGTAGTGATATACTACTAAAAGCGGCGATAATGGATAACGAGAACGACGTCGTCACTCGAAACACATCAGACGACGATTCAAAGAAGAAGAACAAAAATAAAGCCATCGTGGTTGGCGCAGGCGTTGGAGGTCTCGGCGTGGCCTCTCGTCTCGCTTTTAACGGGTATAAAGTGACGATTTTGGAGCAAAACGATTCCGTCGGCGGCCGAATGCGATCCGAACAGTTTGACTCGGAGTATAGATTCGATACCGGACCGTCTCTGTTGCTCTTGCCGGATCGATATCGCGAGCAGTTTACCGCGGTCGGGGAGACGTTTGAAACGCACGTATCGATTGAACGGTGCGACCCGGCGTACAGAGCACACTTTGGGGATCACACGACGTTGGATTTATTATACGACGCGGAAAAAATGAGGAAACAGTTAGACGACGTGGAGGAAGGCGCCGGCGGCGCGTATTTAGATTGGTTGGGAAGAGCGCGAGCGAGTTTAGATTACGGAGTCGCCGCGTTTATCGATAAAGACGTGAATTCGGTGTTAGATTTCGTAAATCCAGGGAGAGTGGTGCCGTTGGCAATGAGGGTGAACCCGGTGGATTTGTTGTTGAGTCAACACCGGCAAATGTCCTCGTACTTTAAGGATAAAAGGTTGAGAGCGTTGTTTACGTACCAGAATTTGTACGTCGGGTTGTCGCCGTATAACGCGCCCGGGGTGTTTTCGTTGTTAGCGGCGACCGAGTTGACCGATGGGGTCTGGTACCCCATGGGTGGGTTTAAAAACGTAGGGAACGCGTTGCAAACGCTGTGCGATAAGTTTGGCGTGGAGACGAGATTGAACTCAAAAGTCACGGAGATTTGCACGCAGGAAGACGCTTCCGTGGACGAGAAGTTTAGCTCCACCGGGAGGAAAGTAACCGGGGTGAAACTCGAAGACGGTACGGTTTTAGACGCGGACGTGGTCGTCGCGAACCCGGACATTCCGAGAGTGTTTGATGATTTATTAGAGTCCGTCCCTGAAGCAGCCGCTGAAGCTTCTCGACAAGAACAAATGGATTACTCTTGTTCCATCATCGAGTTTAACTGGTGCCTGAAGAAACAGATCCCGGATTTGTTACATCACAACGTCTTTTTATCCGGCGAATACGAAACCGGATGGAACCGACCGGCGACTCCGGAAGATTTCGCCGCACCAAAACAGCACAACTTTTATTGCTGCAACCCGGTGTACACGGACAAATCGTGCGCGCCGGATGGTTGCGCGGCGTTGATGATTGAGTTCCCGGTTGCGAACATCCAAGAACAAATCGACATCTGCAAAAAAAGAGGCGTTCCGGTGCCGACGGAAAAGGAAATGGTCGACGCCGCTCGCGAAGCGTTGTTTCGACGTTTTCGCGAAGCTGGACACGGTGAATTGTCCGAGATTATTGAAAAAGAGGACGTTCGCACGCCCGCGGAGTGGAGGGACATGTATAACATTAAAAACGGCGCCGTGTTTGGCTTATCGCACGGACTGTTGCAATTAGCCGCGTTTAGACCGCCCACGCGAACTGGAATTAAAAGTTTGGACACGCCGAGCGTATCTGGATTACACTTTGTCGGCGCGAGTACGAGACCCGGGAACGGCGTTCCGTTGGTCTTGATGGGAGTCAAAGTCGTCGCCGAGGCGATTCTGAAGCAACACGGGAGCTTCAAAAAGTAGTAAAAATATTATTTACTAGTAAGCATACTGCTAAATGTACACGTAAAGGCGGCGCGCAAACGCTTTACAACATTTCATTATTATACATCCACCTTTCCTAAATCGTCTAACATCACCACCTTACCTTCGCCGTCGTTTTCTTTAAACGCCGGCTGTCCTAAATACGGACACCCGGCGCATCGAAACGCGTCTCCCAACGCGCAGTTCCCGCACGCGCTTTTAAACGTCCGGTCGTTCGGGTCGTTCTCTAAATCCATCTTCACGACAGAGCTCGTCGCCTTCGTCGCTGGAGTTGCGTTTTCCTTCATCTCCTCTTCCTCTTTCCTTCCGCAGGTGCAATCTTTGCACGGTTTCCTCGTCGGCGGACATCCAACTCCGTCTTCCGCAGTTGGTTTCGCTTTGTCCTTTTCCGTGAGCAACGCATCCTCGTCGATCATTTCCTCGTCGTCTTCTTCCCACGCCAAGGCCGAGACTGATGATGATTCTTCTCCCTTCTTCGTTTCTTTGTCCTTTGTCTTTTTCTCCAAGCGAAACTTTACGCCTCGCACCCACTCCGGTTTCCTCCCGGAAACCATCGTCGCGTCGACGACGACGTCCTCGAATCCTTCCAACACCAACGCCTTCGAGACTTCTGATTGCATCATCGCAGACGACGATTTCGGCGAACCTTCTTCTTTAAAGATAACGTCTAACCGTCCTCGAGGTTGCAACGCGTCGAAGAACGCGCGCAGCGTTTTAGGAGAGAGATGATCGGACGACGACGACGAGTCGTGTGTCGAGCGTAAAGTCGCCTCGATCGATTCCATGTTTCTTATGTACAAGTCTCTGAAGTCTTTCGTTCGCGTCTGTCTGAAGTTGTGTGAAGGAGTTGTGTGCGCTGAAAAAGAGTACCCTTTACGCACTGAGAAACGAAAAAAGAGTACCCTTTAAGCACTGAGAGCCTGCTTTTTGAGTCCCCTTTAAGCACTGAGAAACGAAAAAAGAGTACCCTTTACGCACTTAGATATTTTCATTTTTAGGGTTTCAGATGCCGAGGGGTGAAGCAGCTTTGGTCCAAAGGAAACAAGAGCAGAGAAGAGAAGACGAGAAATCGCGCACAAATGTACACGCGCATAAGCTTGTATTAGCAGCACAAATAAACGCGCTTCGTTGTTTAAGAAGAATAAAGCAAATAACGCGATTATTGAATATATAGAGCGTATTGATTGTTGTTGTGTGTTATTTACTTTAATACATATATACTGCGCAAAAGAAGGAGCGCGTGCAAAGAATTTTTTCCTCTTTACGATGAAAATGAAAGCGCGGCCCCGAGAGTAACGCAGAGAGACGAAGACTACGCATATGGGTTGGTTCGGTTTTGTCTCCGACGATGACGATGACATCGACGAAAACAACATCGACCAGTACCCGGACGACGCGCACTTGCAAATGTACGAAGAACAACCGAGAGTGATCCCCGGCGGCCATTACGTCGTCGTCGCGAGAGTCATCGAGGCGAAAGATTTACCGTCGATTAAAAGTTTTGATTTGTGGCAAACGGTGACGAGTTTCTCCTTAAAACAAGCGACGGAGAACTCCGACGCGCTTCCGAACGTGACGACAAAAGTGAAGTTATCCAGAGCCGGGTTCCCGCAACAAAAGAGGAAAACAATCGTGGAGAAAGAAACGTCGCAGCCGCTTTGGAACCAGTGTTTTTATTTCGAAGGGATGGACTTGGCCAACGGCGAGTTGGACGGGTGCGCGGTGAACTTCGAGGTGTCGGACAGGAGGAAGTTTGGGAAAGACGCGACGATTGGTCTCGTGGAATTGGAGTGTTCGAAAGTGTTCGAAGAGAATGAGCACAAGGTTTGGCACAGGTGGTACCATTTGACAGATCCGAGCGGGAAGAGGCAAGGGAGTCAAGGACAGGTGAAGATTTGCGTGCAAGTTTTATGGAGAGGCGACGAAGAGGCGACGATGGCGAATATGGACCCCGAAGTTTCGGATTCAGATTCAGATTCAGATTCAGATTCAGACGACGATGAAGAGAAGAACGACAAAGCGAAGAACAAACTGGCGAAGAAGTCGTTCTTAGCCTCTTTGATGGAAAAAGAAACGGATACCCCGGCGGAGGAAGGCGAAATCGAGATTTGGGCGATTAAAGCGAACGTGTACATCGGGAAAGATTTACCGAGAATGGATTGGCCGAATTTAGGTGGCGCCGGAATTGATGCGTACGTGAAGTTGTCTTGCGGGTCGAGCGCAGTTCCGGCAAATTCGAAAGTTCGTCGATCGAAAAATCCAGAGTGGAACCAAGAGGTCATCATGCGAGCGCGAGTGGCTGGAGGGAAGTTTGGTGGCGTCGGCGCGTTGCCGCCGCTGCGCTTATCCGTGATGGATTACGATTTAACCGGCGACGACGACCACGTCGCGTCTACTTCGGTGTTGATCAGAGATATCATCGCGCAACCAAAGGCGCACGCGAAACCGAAATGGTACTGCTTTTACGGCGGCACGAGAAACTTAGAGTCCTCGTTTCGAGGCCACGTCTCAAAATTAGCGAAAAGAATGAACGCTGGGTATTTAGAAGGCTCGGCGTATAGAGGAAGGGTGTTGATGTCCTTCGAGGCGACTCGAGAGGAAACCGGGAAAAGAGCAAGTCGCGCAAAAACTCGGATACCCAAAGTGAGCGATAAACTGAGCCGAGAGTGGCCGTGTATTTTACACTCGGAAGTGTTAGACGTCGAGTTGTTTCAAACCAACTCGAAAGGGAAAAAGTGTTACGTGGAAGTCGAGATGGGATTATCCAAACGCACGTCTCCAAAAGCGACGTTGAAATCCGAGCGAGATCCTTTGGTGAGAGAATGTTACGCCGAAATCAACTCCGCGTTGGCGCCGTTGCAAGTGAACTTACCGATGCCTTTCGATGGCCCACACGCCGGAGAAGGTGCACCGGATGTGTTTATTCGCGTATGCATCTCGGGGAAGTCGATCGGATTTGCCCGAGTTCCCGCGAAAAGGTTAACTCCGGTGGACGAAACCATGGGCCCTTTGCAACCGCCGGATGAGAAAAACTTACCAAACGGATGGAACGTTCAAGGGTGGTTTCAGTTACAAGCGGACGCGTTGACGAATCACAAGAAGGGCCAATCGCGATCTCTCGAGCACGTTAAACCAATAGGACAAGTCTTGATTCGAATGATCATACGAGGTAATCCAAACTTGAGACGCCAAGCGAAACTGGACGCCGAGGAAGGCGCGGAGGAAGACGGCGACGCCGAAGCGTTAGCGTTGAACGAAGAGTACAAAAATTTAGATCCAGCCGATAAAAAACAGAAAGAAGAATTAGAAAAACGAAGGAAGAAAATGGAGAGGAAAATGAGAGGCGCGGTGGACGAGCTGGAAGCGAAACCGTTGAAACCGATGGAGAAGCGGAAGTTTATGCTACACGTGGAAGCGTATCAGGCGATGAACTTACCGGCGGCGGATCCGAACGGTGCGAGCGATCCCGTCGCGGTCGTTCGGTGTGGTCGAGCAGTTGTTCAAACGCAAACGCTCAAAAGTACCGTCTCGCCGTCTTGGTTTCGGGACTTGTTCGTGGAGATTGAGTTGCCGCTGTTGCCACCGACGGCGATTGATCCCACCAGATCGGATTCCGATTCAGACTCGGATTCGGACGACGACGACGACGATTCCTCCTCGGACGAAGACAAGCTTGAATCCAAATTGCTCAAGAAACGAATGAAAGACTATCGGAAAATGAACAAAGCCAACAAATCCGGAGGAGGTAGAAAAGGCGGGGGATTACAAGGTCTCGAAGGCATCGCGTGGTGGGCAGCGCCCGCGATGACCATCTTAGTTTTCGACGAAGACGAAGAGACGCTCATCTCAGGCGCCGATATCGATCCGTTATCGGTTTTGATGGTACCGTTGTTACACCCGTCCGAAATGCGCGCGAAAAACGCTGGATCTTTAGGCGGCTATTCCGGTCTAGCGTCCTCGGTGTCCTTCTTTAGCGACTTTTCGCTCGATCCCAACAAACCCGATCGATACGATGAAGTCTTGGAACACGTGCACCACGCAGCAGAAGATAAACATCCTTCTCCGGAATGGTACGAAATGGTGAAACTGAACCCGAACAGCTCTGATTTGAATGCTAACGGTGGTGAGTTGCTCATGCACTACGAGGTGTTGCCGTTGCCAATCATGGGCGTGGCGAACTTCGTTTTAGGTCCGCAAATCAAAGTCCAGTGGGAAAATGTGAAACCGCGACTCGAACACGTAGCCACGAGACAAATCAAAGATTATTTTGGTTTCGAAGCGGTGGAAGTGAGCGTGTGCTTGATGGGCGTCAGAGGTTTGTTGCCGTATAAGCAATTTGCAGCGCACATGCCCAAGGTTGAATTTGAGTTGACCGGATGCGTTCCGTTGTTCGAAGGTTCCACTGAACACGTGAAATCGAGCGCGTTCAGGAATTTACCGAACGGTCCGAACGCAAACTTCAACGGGCAAACGTTAACGTTGAGAGGTTTAGTACCGAGACTGACGAAGATTTATACCTCGTTATCCATTCGAGTCATCGACGCTCGCCCGATAAAACGCTTAATCGGAACTGGCGAGCAACAAGTTTTCCTGCGACGAGACGAGCTCGCGTTACTCGAGAAGAAAGGCTCGAACTTAGTCTCGGTCAAGCGAAAAGGTACCACCGCAGACGAACGGGAAAAGTTGCTGGAAATCCTCAGAGACGAAACAATCTCGGACTACTCGTTCGACATCGACGATGGCACTGCGACGCTGGTTTCGCAATCAAATACGATGACAGATGCGTCCTCGGATTACGTCGCGAGAGCTAGAGAAGAAGTTTTACGGGAACGTTTGAGACATAACGAAGAGGTGAGAAGTTCAGCTGGGAAATCAGTCCTTTCCAAGTTTTTAGGCGGCGTCGGCGTCGGCGGCTCCTCCGGTCCGCCGGCGGCGTCGGCAAGACAGCAGCAGCAATTCGATATCGAGAGCGGTTACGGCGGTACCAATCGCACGAATCCAACTACGGCGACTAAATTTTTATCCTCGAAGCAGAAGCGAAAAGCGTTGAGTCGATCCATCTCGCAACGGTACGAAGCCGAGCACGTCTCGGCGAATGCGACGAACGTTGAGGAATCGAGGAGCGAAGGCAAATCTTTACGTCAAATGCGCAAATCGCGAAAAGCAGACTTCAAAAAACGCAAAGAAGAAACTCGTCGACAACGCCAAATGTTGCGCGATGGTGTATATTCGTATAAAACGCAGTCACAATACGCTAACGCTCAACACGAAATTGATGACATGATGTCGAGGTTTACGAAATCAAAATCAAGACGGATGAAAACGCTCACGGAAGGAAGAGAGTACGGAGAATCGTCGTCCTCAGATCAGGGCTCATCGGATTCGGGAACTTTGGATGGCTCCGGTGCAGCCACAGACAGCGAACCAGAGTCTGTCGATGGCGATATGAACGCTGTGGATGAGAACGAGTTGAACAAGCGCTCGCAAGAAGAGCAGGAGAAGGTCGAAGAGCAGGAGACCGCGGCGGCGGCGGCGGCGCTCGAGGCAAAAGCTAGTAACGAAGACGATGAAGAATTGAACCGATCTAAGAAGAAGCAGAAGAAAGTGGCCACTTTCGACGACGGTTCCGGTAACGTTCCAGAGTGGATGAACGACCGCATGCTCTTACCAATCGGTACTTTAGAGCAAGAGCTCGGCGACGTGGCGATGACCAACGTTCCGATCTACCGCGCCGAAGGTTTCGAAGATAACTCGTCGAAGCGAGAGGTCGGAGGTTACGTCAAGTTTTGCTACTCGGTGTCGGAACTGAGACGAAAGTATTTCGGCTCTTCCGAAGAAGAGCACGAGTACATTCACGGCCCACCAGAGATTCTCAAACTCGATTACCTCGGTAACCCGAAGAAAGATAAGCCGGCGGTGGCGGCGAAGAAAGCCAAAAATGCCGCCATCATGCAAAACACTCTCTGGACGCCGGACAAGACCACGGCGACAATAAGCGAAGAAGAGTTTCTCAAAATCCAAAAGCAAGCCGGCGGTTATCTCAACGACAACCAACCGATGATGGGCGAACAACCGCGACCGGTAACCGTGAGAGCGTACGTCATCAGAGGGAAAGATTTACGACCAATAGATCAATCCGGCTTGTGCGATCCGTACTTAGTGGTTTCCGTCCCAGGTACGAATATTAAGTTTGGTAATTCGAAGGAGAGAATCGATCGCACGTGCACGCCGTGGTTTTACAAAACCTTCGAGTACAAAACGGAATTACCCGGCAACGGTCTTTTGAAATTTGACGTCTTCGATTACGAAAAGTATTCCTCGGATGTTTTTCTGGGACAATGTTTGGTCGACGTGGAAGCGCGATTACTCTCTGAGCGATGGAACACGGAGATGGGCGATAGGCCTCCCCTGGAAATCAAACAACTCTTGGACAAACACGGCAACGCCGGTTTTGGCGAGCTCGAAATCATCGTCGAAATCCACGACGGTCACGACAACATTCCGAAAGCGTTGGTGATTCAACCGCCACCCGTGGTTGAAGTCGAAATGCGCGTCTGTGTGTTTAAAGCGCGAAATATGGTGAACAAAGACGTCGGTGGAAAGAATGATTTGTATTTCAAGTTGAATGTTATCGGTCTCGATCGAACTTCTTCTCGATTCACAGAAACGCAATCCACGGACATTCACTGGTTTGCCAGAGATGGCGTCGGTTCGTTCAATTACAGAAACATTTTCCAGTTGACTTTACCGTGTAATCGCATTACCTTGAGAGTTTCCGCGTACGATAAAGATTTAATCTCCGGCGATGATAACATCGGCGAAAACAAGATAAACTTATCGAAAATGTGTAAACAGTTGGTCCGAAATGTTTCGACGTTTGGCGAGATGTCGCCAGAGTGCGTCATCGAACACAAATACGACGCGAACGAAGAACCGTTTTCTATGAACCCGTTCAAAAGCATGATGGACGGCCCTATGCTAGGCAAGTGGTTGAAGATGTTCCATCCGACGTTACCGGGTGAGTCTCAAGGGGAAGTCGAGATTATGATCACCTTGTTGCCTCGAAAGCAAGCGGAAGAGAGACCGGTTGGTAAAGCGAGAGATTTGCCGAATCGAGATCCAGAGTTGAAGGAACCTGATCGGGCGCATTTGAGTTTGCTAAACCCGCTAGGGTCGTTGGCGTTAATCATGGGCCCCGATATGGTCAAGAAAGTCACATTTGTCGTCTTAATCTTAGGTTCATTATACATGTTCGTCATGTCGGCGTTTTTCATCATCAACGATATCGTCGACGCCGAAATCACGGCAACGATTAACGAGAAGAGAGAGATGGAACAAGAAATGGAAGTCGAGCGCGAAAACTTAATCACTGGCGCGGAAGCGTACGCAAAGCACGCGGTCGGTTTGGACACGCTAGAGGAAAAGGTGCACAAGACGTTGAACGAAACGGAAACGAAGATTTTAGATGCGACTGGTTTGACGCCGGTGTTGGAAAAGTACAACGAGGTGAAGAGTGAGATTGATCAGTATTCAAATGCAGCGCAAGATGCGGCGGTGTCGACGACCGTACCCCCATCTGCTACTACCGCAAATGCAACAGCCACTGCGGCTACGGCGGTGCCCGTGGCTGCCACGCCGGCGGCGACGACAACCGTCGTCGCTACCGCGGCTACTCCGGCAGTAGCAACGACGGAAGAAGAAACCGCCGCTGCAGCAGCAGTTACGCCAGTCGCGACTGAAGAAGCATCAACGGTGCCAACGACAGAAGCAGTGCCAGTCACCGAGGCGTACATGGGCCACCATCGGTACGATTTCGAGGACGAGCAAGACCGATTGAACCAATCCACGGACGGCGACGAGTTGGACGAGTGGTTCAGTAAGTATTCGTTGCTCGGGAACGAACGAGAACGCGCGCAGAAGCTCGCCGAGCTCGGCAAGAGAAGAGACGCGACGGAACAACCACTAAAGACGCACCAAAAGATGCATCGCAAGATGCTTTTACCGAATCCTTCGGTGAATAAAAAAACAATGTATTGATGTAGAAAAGAATGAATTAGTAGCAGAAATAGCGCGAATAGTGTTGTAAACCAAGAATTACACATGCCTGCAGTAGTAGTCTGATTATATGTACAAAAAGAGAGCTAATAGAAAGAATATCATGCTGTCATCGAATGTTAAATCCGTGCCATTTCCTGGGCGTGAATACTTCGTTCTCAATTGAGTCGTCGCCGTCCAACCCTTCAAAGTCGTCGCCGATGGATCTCGGGCGAAAGAGTTGGTTGGTTATTTTGTTGTTCTTGTTTTTGTTTTCGTTGTTGCTAGTGTCCTCGCCGTCCGCGCCGACGCCGTTTCTCGTTCTCCCACCCGCGATTCCAACGCCATCGCTACTTTTGCTTCGAGAATCAGATGATTTCTTCGGTCGCCATTCGCCTGCGGCGTGCGTTTGATGAAAATTTCTTCCGTTGCGAAAGCTGCCGTTCACGCTCGCTTCGCACGCCATGGCGTCCAACTTCTTCGCCAATTTTTCCACGTCTTTTTCCGAGTATTGCGTGAATCCCATCTTGATGTGTTTCGCGGTTGGTTTTCGGTCGAAGTAAAACGCACCAGGTTCCAGTTTCGCGGCTTCTAGGCAGATCAAATACACGATCGTATCCGCGCCTTGTTCCGGCGTTCGAAGTTTGCCTTTCATGGAGTTGTAAAATCCAGGTAACGAGGAACGCAAGCCAGGCGTGTCCACCCACCCCGGGTGCATGGAAACGTACACGATGTCCGGGACGCGCTTTACCGCGTCTCCCTTTTTGCTGCTGCTATTGCTGCGATTATCGTTATTAACTTCTAGTATCCTTTTTACTTTTCGCGACTTCCTTCTCCGGCGACCAACTTCCGGGCAGTTTCTTCTCCGCTTCCAGTCGCGCCCATCTTTCGGTCAAGGCCACCTGACGCCTCTTATCTCGCGCGTATTGCGATACGCCCGAATACTTTTTCGGTTTCGTGTATTCTAAATCGTCAATCACCAACTCATCCGCTAACATCCCCGCCGACGATACCGTGATCACTCTCGGCACGTACGTCAACGCGTTTAGTTTCCCGCTTTCGCCGTCTAACAAAATAGACCCCGGACTCCCGCCGTCCCCTCCTCCTCCGTTACTCATGCTTCCAAAATACCCACCATTCCTCCCGCTGACGCTGCTATTTCTCTGCGACTCGCTCGTCCTCCCTAAAACCGGTCGCAACGAGCTCGTCAGCAAGTGCGTACCGAGCGTATTCACCGCGAAAGAAGTCTCGTACCCGTCCACGCTTCTCTCGATCGCCTCCGAAGTGCTCAAAGTCGCCGCGTTGTTCACCAACACGTGCAACCGATGCCCAGATCTCGTGAACTCCTCCACAAACGCTCGCACTTCCACGTTCGAGCCGACGTCGCAGACGTGTAAATGCAAATTACACTGCGGTACTGGACTTCCTCCTCCTCCTCCTCCTCCTCCTCCGCCGCCTTCTCGAGAACTCGCCACCGCGTCCAGAATCTCCTTCACCGCTTTCTCGCCTCGCTGCATGGATCGACACAGGAGGTGCACGGTCGCGTTTCGCTGCGCCAGCGCGACTGCGGTGGCAAACCCTATCCCTCCGTTCGCACCGGTTATTAAAACGGAGATGTTCGTTAAATCTATTTTCAAGCAGTCCTTCTCGTCATCTGCGTCTGAGTCGTCTTCTTTGATATTTTTCGCGAATCCATCTTTGGTGTACTGACTGTACCCGTGGATGCCGAAGGCTAAAGAGCGGAAGTACGAGGTCATTTTCGACGGACAGACAGAATACTAACGCGCCTAAAAACACTTTATTCTCTACCAAACAACTTTATTTCCTCCTTTTCCCCTTCTCTTTCTTAACAACAACGCGAGAACAACAACACCACCACCCGATATAAAGCGCAGAGAAGGGTTCCAATGTATCCAAAAGGTCCGTGTTGCCAAAGGTCGCCTCTTTCTTAAATTCCAATTCTTTCCTCTCTGTCTCGTTCAGAAGCGCACTCTCTCTCTCTCTGTGTGTGCGTGTGTTTTTGTGTGTATATATAACGCGTCGTTTGCTGTCCTTCTTGTTCTTACTCTTCTTCTCAGAAAGCACAGTAGTAACGCGCGAAGTGTGATGTGATGTGAAAGAAGAAGAATTTGTGTGTAGTAAGCAACCAAAAAAGTGAGGGAAAAACAGGAAGCGCGGATGTTTTAGAGCACACAGAAGAACAACGACAAGTACAACAACATTGACGACGACGACGCGTATTACTAATGAAAAGCTTCTATTCTATTATCTACGATCTTTTATTAAATCTCAATTCCTCTCTAATTTGTATTCTTATTCAAACAACGCAAATGGTGGAACGACGACCGAGGAAGACGACTATAAAGGAGGCGGCTTTTTTTTAAGACCAGAACTTGGCGAGACCGTCGGCGGCGCAGGAAAGCATGAGATGTTTTTTACGACCACCTCCGCCTTTTCCGCCGAAAGACGCTTCGGACGGATGAAAACAGACGTTGGATATGGATTTCGCGTGCGCGTTTGGTATTCGCTGCGGTTGGGAATTCAAAGTCTCGTTCGAGAGCACGTCCCATATGCAAATGTCGCCGACGGCGTCGCCGAGGACGATATATCGATCGTCTGGGGTAAACGTCGCGCGTAAAACGACGTTTTGGTCGTTGTTGAATCCAGAGAAGGTTTGTAACACTTCGCCGTTGGTTTTGTCCATGAGCGCGACTGTTTTCGGCAGCGTGGCGAGTACCAACCTATCGTCTGCGCTGTTTTCAACCGCAGTGACCGGTTGTTGGCCGAACAAAGTGTCCACGCGTAACTCACCTTTGCGAATATCAAACGTTCTCACGGTTCCGTCGATCGAACACGCGGTCACTTCGTTCGTTTTTCCTCCTCCTCTCCCTCCGCTCAGAGTCAAATCCATCGCGGCGTCGCTAAACTGGGATCCAACCGTCTCCATCGCCTCGTGTTGCCTATTCGACCGTAAATCCCAAAACTTCACGTTTCGATCGAACCCGCACGACACAATCACGCTCTCTTCGTTTGAAGCACCGAGTAAGAATTTCACGCAGTTCACTCCGAACGCGTCGTGTCCGATAAATCTGCGAACAGTTTGCCCTGTTTTCACGTCCCAGACGAACACGCCTTTATCGCCCCCGACGGATGCCAGTTTCGAATTATCTCGAGAACTGCACGCGTCTCGCACTTCCCTCGCGTGCGCGCCTTCGTACGTTTTCAAGCATAAATCTGTGTTCGGGTTGACGAGGAACAGTGCTCGGTTTTTGCATATCACCGCGTATTCCCCGGTGTGATTGAATCGGATTTTATTCACAACTTGTTGCGCTGTGGCTGATGATGATGAATAAGAGACATTCTCTCGCAGCGTGAGCGTTTGCGAGACCGAAAACGGGACGACCGACGACCAGGTAGTCATGCTCGCTTTCAAATCATCATCTAAAAGACGTTATCATCATCATCATCATCGCAAACGTGTACACATGAATGAATCTCTTTTCCCTAATAATGAGGAAAATTCGCCTCTAAATTAGACGCTTATTTTGATGCACAGTGACGCGAAAATATATATTAAACGCAAGTACAGTAATCGCTCGAAACTTTTCACTTCCTCATCGATCTTATAACGGTGAGTTTCGTTGATTTGCGTTTTTTTCGTAAACGTGAAGTGTTGTCGAAGATGATGCGTAAAATGACGAATTCCTACAATTTGAGCACTTGGAAAAATGCCAAATGTGTTCATAAATTAAGCGGCTTTATAGATATACTATTTATATATTGAAAAGAGAAAGCTTTTCGAATATAATAAATCGAATATGACGACGACGATGCTGTCCTCCTCTTTTTCGTCGAGCAAAAGTTTCAGTGGTGCTTTTGATGTCCGGCAACGACGATTCAGACGACGATTCGTTCAGCAGACGTCATCATCATCCATTAGCGATACGGATACGAGTACCACTACGAATAAGAACAAGAACAGGAATAAAAGAGTCGTCGTCATCACCGGAGGGAACACCGGCTTAGGATGCATCAGCGCCAAGGAAATTGCCGCTTTGTCGATGAATACGGACGACGAAAACGGAAAAGAGTTCTCGTATTCCGTCGTCATCGCCTGTCGGTCCATCGAAAGAGGACAGAAGGCGATGCGAGACATCGGATTATTTTTAGATGAAGGGAAAGAAGGCGAAACAAACCCCGTGGTAGACGTGATGGAATGCGATTTATCCTCGTTCAAATCGACGCGCTCATTCGCGGAGAAGTTTAAATCGAAATACGACCGATTAGACGTGTTGATGAACAACGCCGGGGTGATGGCGCTTCCGGAAAAAACGCTCACGGAGGACGCGAATGAGTTGCAGATGCAGACGAACCATTTGAGTCACTTCATGTTGACGAGAGAGCTGTTACCGCTGATGCTGGAAACGGAGAAGCGATATCCGGAGAGGAAGCCGAGAGTGGTGAACGTGGCGTCCGTCGCGCACGAGTGGGGGTTCGTCGATTTTTTCAACTTGAACTCGGAAGGCGTGTTCGGGTATCCCGGTTGGGGGTGGATCACGTACGGGAGGACGAAGATGGCGAACGTTTTGTTCACGTACGAGTTACAAAGGAAACTGAAAAAAATAGGCTCGAAGATTCAAGCGTATTGCGTTCACCCGGGAGTGGTAGATACCGAGCTCCAACGAAATTTGCCCATCGATTGGTACGTCAACTTACGCGAAGCCGGTCGATTAATCAACCCGCCGGAAGGCGCGCGAGGACAAATCTTCGTCGCCACGAGCGAAGCGTTGGAAAACGACGAGGGCGGTAAATATTCCTCGGAACTTTCCAACGAAGGGAAACCGGGAGAACACGCCTTTCGTTCGTCCAACGCGTTCAGCTTGGACCAGGAAAACTGGGCTAAGTTGTGGAAGGAAAGTGAAAGAATCACCGGGGCAAAGTACGACGACGTTTTTCACCCTAGCGATAGCGTTTAAATGAATAATATCATAGTCGTACTAGTACACATTTAGCTTTTGAGCGAAACGCACAGTAGTAAACGCTTCCGTTTGAGAGTAGTTAAAGGCACCCACAACAAACAAATCTCCACTTTTATATACGAGAACCACACACACACACCAACGAACTAAGAATAAAGTACTACAACAACAACAATAATAATACAATACTAATAATGGGTTTGTTCGACCTCATAAACCCGAAAAAACGCGCCGAGACTCGCTTGTTGGACCAAATATTCAACTTGAAATTCACGGCCAAATCGCTCAATCGATCCGCCCAAAAGTGTCTCAAAGACGAATCGAATTTAAAGTCAAAGTGTAAACTCGCCATGAAATGCGGCAACACGGAAGGCGCCAAAATCTACGCCACGGACGCGATACGGAAAAAACACGAACAGTTAAATTTACTCCAACTGGCGAGCCGTTTAGACGCGGTCGTGTCTCGGTTGGAGACGCAAGCGAAGATGAATTCGGTGAACGAAGCGATGCAAAAAGTGGTGAAAGAACTGGACCTGTCGTTAAAAGTGAACGACATCGAGAAAGCGGCGATGACTATGGAGAAGTTTGAGAAGCAGTTTGAAAGCTTGGACGTGCAAACGCAATTAGTGGGCGAGGCGATGGGCGAGTCGGTGGCGAACGTGACGCCGCCGGAGGATGTGGCGAATTTGATGCGCGCCATCGCGGACGAGCACGGGTTGGAGTTTGAGAGCGATTTGCCGGAAGCGCCGACGACGACCTCAGTGAAAGGAGAGAAAGCAAAGGAGAAGGACGAGATTGAGAAACGGTTGGAAGCTTTGAAGTGAACTCGTCGAAGTATGTTGTTTTAGCGCCATTATTGTATTATTATAAATCGTAAATTGTTTAAAGAAATGGAGCAGAACGCGCAGAATCCTCCACGCCGACTCTCGCAAACGCAGCAGAGATTACGGAAGGATGTTCCTTGCTTTTATTACTTTTGCTCGGAAACGCGCTCGTGCACGCTTTGTGGAACTGTTCGTAAAACGTTGCGTTCCCAGAGCGTTCGAAAACCTCCAACGCGTCTCGGCATTCTTTCCAAGACGTCTTGCGCGGGTCCACGGCGCCTAAAAGCGCCTTCTCGAAGTTGTTCTTCATAATGGAGAGGTGCGCGGCGTCCACGAGCGTTTTGCACTGAACATTAACCTTGTCTACGCAGAGTTCCGAACCCGGATCATTCAACGAAGATATCGTGGATTGTACGACTTGTTTCTCGATTTCGTTCTCAATCGACGCGATCGCTCGCGACAAACTGTCCACGCATCGGTGAGTCAACGGATTCTTCTGCGCGCACTTTGCCATCTTTCGCAGCGCTTTGGTCGCCAACACCCACTTTTGGCGTTTGAAATGGACCAAGAACACTAACGATTGCACGTTCACGTCCTCGTCATTCTTTACACTCATCAAAAGCGGGTTCATAAAACTCAACGCTTCCTCCATGGGATCTTTGCTCGCTTGCGCAAACGCTTTGGCGCCGTACTTCTCCTCGAGATACTCTTTCTCGATCGCGCTATTGTTGTTGCTGCTATCTTTATTAGTAGTAGTAGTATTGCTGCTATTCTCGCTGACTGGTTTCCCAGTCCTCTTCGCTTTCGTCTCCCTCGCTCGCTTCAAGTCGTCCGCTAAGAGTTTTTCAAACGATTCAACTTCTTTCTCTTTCTTCTCTTCCTCCTTGCGCGTCTTTTGTCGTTCTTTTTTGCGCTCCTCTTGGTCCAACTTGGACAGTTTCGCTTCCACGCGCTCTTTCTTCGCTTCCAACGAATCGTCGTGCATGTCTACACAGATTAATATGGCCCTTCGAGCGGCTTTTTTAAACCACGCGGACGCGTAGATATCGTCGCACATTTTCAAAGTGTCCATGAACGATCTCAAAGTTCGTTTCACGTTGACGCAGTACCGGTGGAAATCAATTTGGTCTTCGATGATTTGTTCGCAGTGCGTTCGAATTTCGCGGTAATATTTCAGCGCTCTCCCTACGTTCTTTTCAAACTTTTCGTGCGAATGACCGGCTTCGTACGCGTACCAGTTGCATTGCATGTCAAACAAGTTCGTCCTGTAATTTTCGGCGTCCCGAGTAAACAACGTGCCCAGTCGTTCCGCCTCTCTAAATTTACCGCACTGAAAAGCTCTCTTTACGGAGACGGAGTTGATGTATCTGTCCGCTAAATCCATGTTGCGAGCGATTTCGGATTCCTCGTACGCACCTTCTAAATCTCCCGCTCGCTTTAAAAACCTCGATTTGTTCAAATGAAACTCCAGCACTTTCTCTTGTTCCCCGTCGTTATCATCCTTCGCTTCAATCGCTTCGTCGATGCATTTCAACTCCTCGTCGATTTTACCTATTTTCGCGTAATGCATGGCGAGTAAGTTCAACGCGTATCTGTGCGTCTCTTTTGGTTTCGCCTCCGCATCATCCTTATTATCTGACGACGACGGGAACTTGCCGCTTTTTTTCAACGAATCCGCCGCCGCTTTCAAGACTTTACCTATGGATTTCTCCTCGTCGTGAATGCCTCCGTATAACGACGAAATGTCCGCGAACAAACTCGGCACGCCTTTCCGCAGCGGCTTTTGTATGTATTCTGCTAATAAACTCTCAAACTCGCTGGAATCGTTGACGATTTGTAACGGGTATCGTTTGCACACGCTCGATTTCGCGTGTTTCTTTTGTAAAGCGTCGTAAAGCGTCTTCAACTTTGCAATATCCTCCTCGCTTCTCTTCATCGGAGGCTTCATCAAAGAAACTTTCGTATTCATGGATTCGTGCATCAACTCGTGATACTTTTCGTTATCTGGCATGCGATTGACTAAATCGTTCTCGGCGATTTTTCTCGCCGCGGTCGCGTCGCCTTTCGCAATCTTCAAACGACACAGCTGCGTCAGTCTCGCCGCGTCGTCCACAATCTTCTTCTCGTTATTCTCCAACAACTCGACGCACTCGTCCACTTTCCCCATCTTCTCTAAAACGACCGCCCGGAAAAGTAAAATCTCGCTCTCTTGAAACGTATCCTCGTACGTCGGTTCCGGAATCTCTTTCTTCTTGGCCAAAAGTTCCCCGTTCCTCCTCGTCTGGTCCATCTTATCAAACTTCTCGAACTCGTTCAACATCTCTAAGCACTCCTCCCACTTCTCGCTCATGTATAACCCAATCACGATTTGATTCGCGCGATCGCTCGACCCCGGTTGCCCCATTTTCAACTCGAACAACTTCCTTCTCGCGTCGACGTACTCGTCCATCTCTCGTAACATCAAATGCGCCTGCGCTAAATCTCTCACCACTAAGAAGTTGTTCGGGTCAATCTTCAACGCTTGCGAGTAACACTTCGACGCTTCTTTGTAATTCCTCTCCGCTTTGTGTAATAATCCGTACACGTGCCAACACACGTGTGAAAAAATGTTGTTTTTTACACCAACGGAGACGAACTCGTGCGCTTTTTTCTTCCTCTCTTCATCTTTCTCGTTCGGTTTCAACTCGCAGTGTCGAGTGATTAATCCTTTCATGCATAAAGTTTCCCCGTGGTTCGGGAACTTTTTTAGGATTTTCTCGATTGAGTGTAACGCGTCTTTGAACTTTCGGTTCTCGTACCCGATCAAGGCGTCGTTGAAGAGGTCGCCCTCTTTCCTCGGCAATTGGATTGCACCGTCG
>Ga0209091_10001753_pt1 | contig 18783 bp, 17 predicted proteins | sample ArcticOcean_MG_C_6_FD_187438 | JGI IMG/M metagenome (GOLD analysis project Ga0209091, IMG submission 187438) | Marine microbial communities from western Arctic Ocean - ArcticOcean_MG_CB8_128 (SPAdes) (version 2) | ecosystem: Environmental > Aquatic > Marine > Oceanic | place: Arctic Ocean...
TTCAACTAATTTACAAGTTTCAGCAACTATTGGATTAGCTTCAAAAATTTTTGATTTTAAAATTTTACTATACAATGCTTTTGAAACTATTCTGGATTCTTCATCTAATGCTCCTACTACACGTGATGTGGTATGAATTTCTTCAAATGCTTGTCCTGGTGATAATCTTTCTGGAATATAACTTGCAAGAAAATTATTATTTCCTTTATTTTTATTTTTTGATAAAGTTGGTAAAATTAAATATTCAAATGTCTTTGGAGGTATTGAACTTTCTATTATTATTAATTTATCATTTAATTCAAATTTTGATATTGTATCACATGCGTTTTTTATGAAAGAAAGATCTGGTTTAATTTCTTCTGAAATGGGAGTAGGTACACTTACAATAATGATGTCTGAATTTGATATGACATTACTGTCTTGTGTTGGAAAAAATTTATTTTCATTAATATATTTTGTTAGTAATTCTTGTAGGACTGGCTCTTTGAACGGTGATTTTTGTTTTTTTAATAAATTTATGTGACTTTCATTAACATCTAACCCCATAACAACAAATTTTGCTTTACAAAATGATAGTGCTACGGGAAGCCCAACTTGCCCTAATCCCATTACACATATTTGTGCTGTATTATTCTCAATTTTTTCAAGTATTTTTTTTGACATTATCTTTTGTGCCTAGTTTTAATAAATATAATACAATCAATATAAGACAATCTTATGTTTTAAACTAAATTTAGTATATTTTTCTTATGTTTGATTGTGGTTTTTTGGTATACGAATAATACCATGTTTTTTTTAATTATGGATTAATGCTTTTGAAAAAAAATGATAAAATTATAATTATTTTTTATGTTTTACTAGCTATTTCCTTTTCTTCTGCTACTCTTTACACTTCTACAACTTTTGAGGACCTACCTGCACCTACGTGGGTACTTGAAAAACTAACATCTCTTGAATTTGAGAAAACATTAGAAATTGAACAAGAAAAACTTTTTCAAACTATGTCTGATATTGAAAATTTCCCAATAATTTTGCCAAAAACTTTTGTGTCAGTAAATATTTTAGAAATTAACGAAAATAAAGCACTAGGAAATATTATCATTATTGCAGAAGAAGAAATACAAGAAAAAGGGATCCGCACAAAATTTTTAGTTAAACATACTTTGATTCCTAATGATGAACATATTTTAGAAATTTTAGATGGTGATGCAAAAGGAACTAAAGTACATCAATTTTTTTCTAGTGATGGAAATTTTACTAAGTTAAAAACAACTGTTGATGTAAATTTTAAAGGAATTTTAAGTCCTTTTAGTTATTTACCTAAAAATAACGTGTATCATGCAATGGATACGGTAGTTACAACTTTTTATGACTATGCAAAAGGTCATGATACTTGGGAAAAAACAACCATTGATAATTTATTCAGGGAGATATTATTGCGACCATCTGACAAACAAGGCTTAGAATATTTTAGTGGATTATTAGAATCAAATCAAATTACTATTGATGATATAAGATTTGAATTATTAAATTCTGAAGAAGCAAAAAATATCATAAAACCACGTGAATTAAAACAGATTAATGAATTAAGAGAACAAACTATAATGAATATTGACAATATTTACAGAGAAATACTCCAAAGACCCCCTGATAAACAAGGAATGGAACATTATGGTACATTGTTAGAACTTGAGAAATTATCCATAGAGGATATTGAAAAACAACTTTTTAATTCAGAAGAAGCTCTTAACCTTAGACTTAGTACTCCACTTTATCAAATGATAGACGATGTACACCTGGAAGTAACTGGTAATCATGCAGATTGGGATGTTCTATTCTATTACGATACTTTCTTTACAAATAAAACTAATAGTGACCACCAGTGCAATTCAGTCAATGTCCACTGTGATCTTGATGAATCCCAAATAGATCTGATTCGTGAACATATCAAAGTAGATATGTTAGAAAATCTAATTATTCCTTAAACATGACTGCAAATTTGATAAGAAAATTAATAGTATCTACATCTAGAATTTCTATGGTGATTCAGCATTAAGAAAGCCTTAATCACAGGTATTACTGGTCAAGATGGCTCCTATCTTGCACAATTACTATTAAAAAAAGGATACAAAGTATATGGAACATTCAGACGTACTTCCACTCCTAATTTTTGGAGATTACAACATCTTGATATTTATTCCAAACTTCATCTTATCCCTGCAGATTTAGTAGATATGGGTTCTATGATTGAAGCAATTCAAGTTTCTGATCCTGATGAAATCTATAATCTTGCTGCATCTAGTTTTGTTAGTACTGCATTTGAGCAACCAGTTGGCAATGCTGAAATTACTGGAACTGCTGTAACTAAACTCTTAGAAAGTATTAGATTTGTAAATAAGAATATTAAATTTTATCAAGCATCAAGTAGTGAAATGTATGGAAATAATAAACCTGTATTACAAAATGAAAAAACTGCCTTTATGCCTTCTAGCCCATATGCTGCAGCAAAACTCTATGCACATTGGATGACTGATATTTACAAAAATGCATACGGTATGTTTGCCACTTCTGGAATCTTGTTTAACCATGAATCTCCTTTGAGGGGTCTAGAATTTGTTACCAGAAAAATTACTAATGGAGTAGCTGAAATTGCTTTAGGATTAAAAAAAGAATTAGTTTTAGGAAATTTACATGCAAAAAGAGATTGGGGATATGCTCCAGAATACATGGAGGCAATACATCTTATGCTTCAACAAGATAAGCCAGATAATTTTGTAATTAGTACTGGTGAAACACATACAATTCAAGAGTTTGTCAAGTTAGCATTTGACTTAGTTGGATTAAACTGGAAAAAATATGTTAAAACTAATAAAAGATTTTTGCGTCCGTTAGAAGTTACTTATTTACGTGGAGATAATAAAAAAGCTAAAAAAATTCTTGGCTGGAAACCAAAAACTAAATTTGAAGATTTAGTAAAAATTATGTTAGATGAAGATCTTAAAAGATGGAAAATGTTTTTAGATGGAAAAACCTTTTCTTGGGATGCCAATCTTTATCCAAGTGAATCAAAATTTATTACTAGATTAAGTGATGAAAATACAAAAACTAAATCAACTAAGTTAGGTTTAAAAAAGAAAAAATAAATTAATTTTATTATGACATATGAAACAAATAATTCGAGACAGAAATATACTGAAATTGAAAAATGTAGGGTATGTCAAAATTCAAATTTAATTAAAATACTTTCATTAGGTAATCAATACATTTCAAATTATGTTGATGAAAAATTTATTCATTCTGTTGATGACAAAGTACCATTAGATTTAGTATTATGTCCAGAAAGTTCTGGAGGATGTGGTTTACTTCAATCAAAACATACAGCATCACGTCAATTATTATACAAAGAATATTGGTTTAGATCGGGACTAAACGAATCTATGAAATCTGCTTTGAAAGACATCACTCTAAGTGTTGAGAAAATGTCTACGTTAAATCCTGAAGATTTGGTTTTAGATATTGGATGTAATGATGGAAGTTTACTTCGTTCCTATGACGCTGATGTAATTAAAGTGGGCTTTGAACCAGCTTCCAACCTTATTCATGAAGCAAAAGTTGGAACAAATTTTATTATAAATGATTTTTTTAATAGCAATAAGTTTTTTGAACATTTTTCAGGACAAAAATGTAAGGTAATTACAACTATTGCTATGTTTTATGATTTAGATGATCCAAATCAATTCGTTAAAAACATTGCAGACTGTCTTCATTCTAATGGAATATGGATTATTCAAATGGCATATCTAATTCCAATGTTAAAACTTAATGGATTTGATAATATTGGCCATGAGCATTTAGAATACTATTCTGTAAAATCATTAAACGTATTAATCGAAAAATATGATCTAAAAATTTTTCATGTTGAAAAAAATAATGTTTATGGTGGTAGTATTAGGGCATATATGACACATAAAAATAATACAAAAATTCCAACTTCTCCATCTGTTCAAAATATTATTCAGGAGGAAGATAATCTTGGTTTGGATGATTTAACTATCTATAATGAATTTGCAGATAGAGTAAATACAATTAAGAAAAAACTCCGTAAATTTATCTCTGAACAAGTTAACAATGGAAAAACTGTTTATGTTTATGGTGCTTCTACAAAAGGTAACACATTACTACAATTTTGTGATTTTGATACAGGTTTAATCAAAAAAGCTGTTGATAGAGATAAAAATAAAATTGGCAAGATGACTATTGGTACAAAAATTCCAATTATATCTGAAGAACAGGCTAGATCTGAGCACCCTGACTTTTTCCTTGTCCTTCCTTGGCATTTAATTGATTTCTTTAAAGAACGAGAAAAAGAGTATTTAAAATCTGGAGGAAAATTAATTGTACCAATACCCAAAGTAAAAATTATTGAAGAAAATAATGAATATGAACTTTAATACTATGTTCATTATAGATAAATTGCCATTAAGGGTTAAAAAACTATGAATGTTAAAGAATTAATTCCGTCTACCAATCTTAATACTATACGGGATTTACGTGGTGGTATTTTCACTTTCCTTCCAAAAGATCCTATAGTTGAATTTAATTTTAATATTATTAAAGCAGGAAAAATTAGAGGAAATCACTTTCATCCTGAATTTGATGAATACTTTATGGTAACTTCTGGTGAAGGTGTAATTGTTAGTATGAATTCTGACACTGGTAAGGAAGATTTTATTTATTTAAGTAAAGGCCATTGTACATTTACTCCAAAAGGAACTAATCATGTTTTTGTAGCAATTTCTGATTGTGAAGCAATATCTATGTTAACCAAAAAATGGGATGATTGTGAAAAACCAATTATTCATCAAAATTTAGGTATGGGAAAAGGTGATCATGGAGATCCTGAATCTCCATATCATGAAAATAAAAATGAATAAAATAACCCAAACTAAAAAAAAACTTCAGATTGGTGTTTTGGGTTGTTCGAGAGTAGCTAAAAGATATTTTTTTCCTTACATTAGTTCATCTGAATTTGCCGATGTAGGATTTATTGGAAGTAGATCATTAGAAAAAGCTCAACAATATGCAAAAGATTATGGTATTACAAAATATGGTAGTTATGATGATGTAGTAAATAGTGATGTTGACATAATATACATCTCACTTCCAATTTCAATGCATGAAGAATGGTGTATAAAATCTGCTAAAGCAGGAAAACATATACTTTGTGAAAAGTCATCTACTACATCATATGAATCTGCCAAAAAAATCTTGCGTGTATGTAAAGAAAACAATGTTAGAATTTTAGAAACATTTGCATTTAGATTTCATCCTCAACATAAATTAATCAAAAATTTAATAAATAATGAATTGGGTGAAATAAATAATTTTTATGGTATATTTGGATTTTCACCACCTGATGAGCATGATATACGATGGCAGAAATCTTTAGGCGGCGGTGTCCTAAACGATGTTACATGTTATCCCATATGTGCAAGTAGAATAATATTTAATTCAGAACCTCTTAGTGTTTTAGCATATTTTGAATATGACAAAAAATTTGGAGTTGAGAAACATGCAAATGCTCTTCTCAAGTATTCTAATCAAAAAACAGCCTTTATTTCATCAGGTTATGACAATTACTATCAATCAAAATATAGCATATGGGGAAGTAATGCAAAAATTTCTACTAAAAGAGCATATTCTGTGCCTCAAGATTACAATGCAAGTATTTTTCTTCATAAGAACGATGAAATTATTGAAACAACTGTTTTGCCTGCAGATCAATTTGGAATTATGTGTGATATTTTTTGTAATGTAATCACAAAAAAAATTATGAATCCTTTTGATTTTGAACAAGATCTTTTAAATCAAGCAAGATTGATGGAATCAATTAGAATTTCACAACAAGAAAATAGAGTTGTCTTATTATCTGAATTAAAGTAAAAATTTGTCTAAATTAAATAAATAATTATAATCATTTTCAGTAAAAACAATATGGTTCAGAATATAAAAAGAGCATCTGAATCATTATATAATGAATTTAGAACTTATTTTCCATTTTCAACTGTTGATTTACTGGTAATCTCTGAAGAAAAATTTCTTCTTTCTAAAAGACTAAACGAACCATATAAGAACATGTGGCATCTTCCTGGTGGAATGATCCGAAAAGGTGAAAAAATGATTGATGCTGTAAAGCGAATTAGTATTGAAGAATTAGGTTCTACTACAAAAATCATAAATTTTTTTGGCACACATGAAAGTATATCCAAATTTCGCCATGATATTTCTAATTGTTTTATTGTATCTGTAAATATTAAAAAAATGCAATTAGAAAATAACCCCAATCTAATTTTTTTCACTAAACTCCCTCAAAATATAGTTCCTTTTCAAAAATTAGTCATTAAAAATTGGATAAAAGAATTCAAACAAAAAACTTAACAAATAATTATTTACTGCTTGGGTCATTTTTTTTTAAATTTATCTGATTAAATAATTTTATTATTTCATCACACATTCTTTCTGCCGACTTTCCATCTAATTTATAAAAATATTCATTTGTAAAATTATTTATTTTTTCTTCTGTAAGTAACTCTAAATTTTGTGATTTTTTAATCATCGGAATGAGATCTTTTAATTCTTTACAATCATACGCAATGTGATTTACTAACAGAGGATCATTTTTTAATTCAAAAAAATTGCAAATAATTACAGGTTTTTTAAATAAAATAGCATGTTTTGGAGCTGTAGAAGTTGAATATGTTATTACAATATCTGCATTTTTAATATATTCAAAAACATCTCCATTTTGAATAATTTGAATTTTTGGATTAATTGGTTTAATCATTGATTCATAATCTAATATGTTTTCACTTGAAGGGTGGATTTTTACTATGAGATTATATTTATCTGATATTTTGGTGAATTCATTAATTATTCCTTTGACGATATATTCTCTTTCTTCTTTTGTTTGAAAACCATGTTCCAATAAACTATGTGTTAGAAAAAGTATTTCTATTTTTTCTTTACTAATGGTGCGCACCACTGTATCTCTTTTTTCATTAATTATTTTAAATAATGGATCGTGTACAGGCATTCCTGTAATTGTTAATGACATTTTATCAAATCCATTTTTAATCAACTGTTTCATTATCAATTCACTTTCAACAAAATGATGTGTACAAGAAAAACGTGGATTGTAACCTCTAATTGGTTCAAAATAACTATCTTTTAGTAATGTAATACAATCTTTTATTATTTTGATACTATTAATGCCAATTACTTTTTGAGTTCGTAACAAGAATCTATATTTAAAAATAAAAAATCTTCCTCTTCTCAAAAATTGTTTCTGTTGTGTTCTATCTGTTGTTGTATCTGTTGGAACTGAATTTGATAAAAATCCTTTTATCAAATATTTTAGAATTTCTTTTGATTTAATATCTGTAATACTATCATTCATCATTTCTCCTATGGTTGGAATTTTTAGATATTTTGCTGCTAGGTTTAGTGCATAATCTGGAAGATTATTTGTGGGTGATGAATAAATTATATCTGGTTTTATTTTTTGAATAAGATCTACTGCATTCTTAAAATCATGTATGTCCAAAATAACTTCATCCATGTTATTTGGTTTTATTTGATTATTTTTTTCTGGCATGTATGTGAACCAAAAAATTTTTACTTCCATGTTTTTTTTCAGTTTTGGAATTATTTCATTTAAAATTATTTGTTTATATGATCTAATTGTTGGCATGGTATGTAAAGAAATTAAAATTTTCATCATTTTTTAATTCACTGTAAATTTTTAATATAAACCAGTATAAGTTAAGATATTATTATTTTATTGCCTATTTTGATAATTCTATTTTACATAATATGTCAAAATTGATATTGTTGTTAATTTTATAATATTTATTGAATATTCTAGTTGTTGGATATGGTTCTATTGGAAAACGACATATACAAAATCTACTTAATTTTAAAAATGTACATATTTTTGTTCTTACAAAAAGATCCCAAGACAGTTTTTTAAAACAAAATAAAATTCCAGTATTTAATTCATTAAAAAAGGCTTTATGTGAAAATATTGATGTTGCCATAATTGCAAATACTACAGATCAACATGTTAAAACATCTTATTTTTTAGCAAAATCTGGGGTAGATCTTTTAATTGAAAAACCATTATCTAATTCAACACGTGATCTAAAAAAATTATTTGAAATTACTCAGAAAAATAAAATTATTACTCTTATGGGATGTGTTCTTAGATTTAACCCATTTATAAAAAAAATACATGACATCATCACAAAAAATGAATTAGGTAAAATTATATTTGCACGTGTTGAAAATGGTTCTTATTTACCTGATTGGCATCCTTATGAAAACTATCAAAAAAGTTATGCATCAAGAAAAGATCTTGGTGGTGGGGTTGTCTTAACTGCTATTCATGAAATTGATTATCTTTATTGGTTTTTTGGATCTGTTGCAGAAGTAATATCATTTACAGGACAATACAGTGATCTTAAAATGTCTGTTGAAGATCTTTCTGTATCTCTGATTAAATTTAACAATAATGTTATTTCTGAATTACATCTAGATTATTTTCAACGTCCAAGTGCAAGAAATTGTAAACTTGTTGGAACAAAAGGAACTCTTCTTTGGGATGATACAAGTAATGAAGTAAAATTTTATAATAATAAAACGAAAAAATGGAGTTCTAAACTTAAAATCGATAATTATGATTGGAATCAAATGTATGTTGAAGAAATGGCTTATTTTCTTAATTGCGTCAAAAAAAGGCAAAAAACCTTTAATTCTGTTGAAGATGGCATTAACACTCTAAAAATAGCACTTTCTATAAAGGAGTCTAGTAAAATAAAAAAAGTGAAAAATGTATGAATGTAGTTAAATCCACTGATTCTTTATTTAATATAAAAAATAATGTTGTTGTTTTAACTGGCGCTACAGGTTATTTGGGAACTAGATTTGCTCATATTTTAAGTAAAAATGGTTCAAATGTTATTTTGGTAGATATTGATGAAAAAAAATGTCATTTACTTGAAAAAACCCTTAGAAAAAAATACAAAACTAATCCTTCCTATTTCTGTGTAAATATTGAAGATAAACTTGCCGTACAAGATATGACAAAAAAAATTTTAAAAACTTACAAAAGAATTGATGCCTTGATAAACAATGCACATTTTGTTCCAAAAACACACCCTGATCGTGATTCTTCGTTTGAAGATTTTCCATTAGATTTGTGGAAAAAAACTATTGATACAAATCTTACTGGTACATTCATTTGTTCTCAAGAAATTGGCCGAGAAATGTCAAAAGTACAAAATGGAGTTATTGTAAACATTTCTTCCATTTATGGTTTAGTTGGATCTGATCAAAGAATTTATGGAAAAAGTCGACTAAATACTCCTGCATCTTATGCTGCCACTAAGGGTGGAATAGTCAATTTAACTCGTTTTCTTGCTGCTTATTGGAATAAAAAAAATATCCGTGTAAACACTCTCACTCTTGGGGGAATTTATAATCCAAAAGTACACCAGGCTAATTTTGTAGAAAATTATTCTAAAAAAACTATTGTTGGTAGAATGGCATCAATTAATGACTTTGATGGTTCAATTATTTTTCTTCTTTCAAAAGCTTCATCATATATGACTGGTTCAAATCTTGTTATAGACGGTGGTTGGACTTCTTGGTAGTTTTTTAATACATTATATTACAAGTAATTTTTTCTCAACAATCGCTTCTGCTAATTCAAATTCAAATTCAGTATCTATCATTAATCCTGTTTCTGGTTCTATTTCAAATGGAACAATTTTTTTTGTATATCTTTTACCATTTTTTAAAAATTGATTTACATTAATTCCAAATAATCCATTTAATTGGTAAACAATAGGTGCATCTTGCCTATTTTTAATTCTTTTTTTTAATTTCTTACTAAACTCTAAAAATCCTCTAGAATTCAATTCCATCATATTGAAATATGGATTGTGATGTTGTTTGTAAACTCCATATACTCCATCATATTTTGTATTTTTTAAAATCCCAATAGTATTCATTATATCTTCAATTTTGAGAAAAGGCACAGTACAATCTAAATTTACCAGAATATCAAAATCATATCCAATAACTTTTAATTTTTTGATTGCATGTAGAATAACTTTATCCATGTCTGCATTATCTGTAGCTAGTGATTTTGGTCGTAAAAATGGTATTTCAGCCCCATATTTTTTTGCAATTTTTGATATTTCCTCATCTTCAGTTGATACAATCACTGCATCAAAAAGTTTTGATCTTATTGCCTTTTGAATGGTATGTGCAATTAATGGTTTATTTCCTAATATTCTTAAATTTTTTCTCTTAACCCCTTTTGAACCTCCTCTGGCAGCAATTAAACAAATTGTTTTTTTTACCATGTTTTTATTTTTAAATTTCAATAATTTGAGATACTTGTTCTCTTGCTAAGCATACGCTACAGTATTTTTTCCATTTATCGTCATGTTTCCATTGTTCCAAACCTGTTTGCTCATATCTTTGGTGTGCCCACTGTAATAATCGATGAGTATCTTGTGTATACATGAATTGTTTAATTGCATATAATTCTGGAATGGTAAAATATTTGCTTATTGTAGCTGTATATTGAAATGCATCTCCACAATCTTTCATAAATGTATCCACTGCATCTAATTTCCATTTTTTTACCGTTTCTTCTGAAATGTTTATTTTTCCATCATTAACTAGTTTTAATCGTTCATCATATTGTTGCAAAACAAAGTCTTTGTTATTATAAAAAATTGGACTTCCTACATATGGTGTACAAATAAACGGATCAATTTCTGCACCATTTTGAATCCAAAAATCTAATGTTTCCATTAAATCATCTATATTTTCATGCTCATTTCCAATCATAAATGTAGTAATCGGTTTTAATGTTGATGCTTTTATTGTATCTAGTGTTTTTTGTAAATGAGCTCTTGTTTGGCCTTTTTGAATATCTTGGTTTAATACTTTATCTGATGCTGATTCAAATCCAAATGATATGTAAGTACAACCTGCATCAATCATAGTTTGTACAATTTCAGGTTTGACAGCTACACTTGGAGCATCTCCAAGAGTTCCCCATTTGATAGTTTCATTTAACCCCGAATCAACGTATAATTGACAAAACTCCTTGGTCCATTTTAGATTACTTGTCATATTTTCATCAACAACTGTGATAAAATCTACATTAAACTTATCTCGTAAGAATTTAATATTATTTATGGCGTATTCTGCAGTTGGCCATCTGGCCGGCATTTGAAAAGTGTCATTTTCTTTATCTGAAACTCTTACTAATTTTTCACCCTCTTTTCTATCCCCTTCACCATAAATATTCTGTAAATCTATTCTGGACATCCCATTATGTGAACAAAATGTACATCCTCTTGGACATCCACGTTCCCATACTACTGACGCTCTTCTTTTTGAATTAAATGATTCAAGTGACCATGGTACTGAAGAATATTTAAAATAAATATCAGTTTCAAAAAGATGATATGCAGGAAATGGTACCGTGCTCAGATCATCAATAAGTGCTCGTGGACCTGTAAATTTGTAACCCGTTCCTTCTCTTAAACATAATCCATTTACTTTTTCAAAATCTTTTGTTCCATTAGATACTTCATCATAAAATTCTGCAAATGTTATTTCACCCTCTCCAATACAAATTAAATCTAATTCTGGTACGAGTTGTAAAATTTCATCTGGATTATATGTTGCCCATCCTCCGCCTCCAATAAATATCGCATTAGGGGCACATTTTCTAATTATTGGTGCAAGTTGTTTAATTCTACTATATGTTGTAGTTAAACCACCAATTCCAACTATGTCCCAATCTTCTGCAGAAATTTCATCGATAATTACTTTTGTCGGAACTTGCTTCGATCCAAATCTGGTTCTAATTGCATTAAGATCCAAAATTCCAACTTTAGCTCCTTTTTGTTCTGCTATAGCTGCTAAAATCCCTGCCCAAAATGGCCAGTTTAATGGAGCTGAATCCAATCTAACTTCAGGTACAACAAAAAGTACTTTCACATTGATGATATATTATAAATATATTTAAACCCTGTATTTTTCATTCATATGCTTTTAAGACATTCTTTAGCTTAGTGGATTTTACCCTTTCTCCAAAAATAGAACCCCCCTCGGTTGCATTAATCGTGGTTACCCATGAAGGTGAACGTGAAATAAATTCTTTAAACGCTGTACTATAAAATTGAAAAATTGGATCTAGAATGCAGTATTTTTGAATATCTGGATTGAAAATTTTAGGAAAAAGCTTTTTAAAATTATGATCACTTTCTTCAATATTTATTGATAAATGTTTTAATCCATGACGAACTATTGTTTCTCTTGAATCATCCTCTTCCCATCCATGATTTATTCCAATGAGAATTACTTTTGAACACTTTAGAATCTTCCATGAAACAAACCATGATGATGTACCTACATTACCTCCTGTTTGTATTGCAGGTAGTCCACTAGTATGATTTTTAGTTCTTACTAATAACGCTGAAATATAATTAAATGATTTTCTTCCTTCATTATAATCAAACAATGAATGCATCCAGTGAATTTTTATTCCAGCTTTTCTGGCTCTTTCTACTACTGAAGGATGTGAAATAACTGTGAATATTCCTTTTATTTTAGAACCATATTTATCAACAATATCGTCATCATAGAATTTTTTTACTTCTGCAATAGGGTCTATACTTACTACATAAAAATTTGGAAATTTTTCAGGTGTAACTCCAGATTTTAATGTGTCAATTAAAGCTCCATCACAACATACAATTTTACCTTTAAAATCACTCTTACTAAGTAATTCTAAATGATTCATTTTTTTAATTGATGGTCCTCTTCCAATAACAATTGCTGATGGTTCTTCTTTTTCTGATACTTCATCACCTAAATTTATGATTTTTCCCGCTGATGATTCTTTCCATATATTTTCTAAATTTATCGCAAAATTTTTAACCCATTCATCATACGAATCATAATGTATTCGTTTCATTGACTCTTCTATTTCAGCACTCACTGTTTTTGAGTTATTTCTATTCTCCATTTATTTTTCTCTCTAGAATCCCTAAATTTAGATTTCTAATTATCAATTTGTATAATATTATAGTTCATCAATGCCGAGCTCATCTTCTTTATTTTTTGATCTATAAACCATAAAAGACCCTTTAGCTCCGGACTCAATTACATATTTTTCAAATTCTTCCTGTGATAACTCTGTTTTTTCAATTACGTCTGTTACTATATCTTTCTCGATATTATCTTGAGATTGTATTTTTTTAAAGTTAGTTTTCATGTTCTTCTTAAATTTTAAATTAATATAAGTTTTATATATTATGTATTAATGCTGATTTTTTTAGTTGCCAATATTTGTTGGTTAACTTAATAACAAATTACTCTTGTTTTCGTATATGATATATACTTCAACAAGCTGTCTAAAAAATCCTAGAATCCTTTCAAAAGTATTAGATACATATCAAAAAGGTGACATAGAAAATGTTGAGTTAGGTTCCATACACAGTTCTTTTAATATAAATATTTTAAAAAAATATGATTTTAATTTTTTAATTCATAATTATTTTCCACCTTCAAAAAAACCATTTAATTTTAATCTTGCATCTCAAAATCCAAAAATTCATTCAAATAGTATTCAATTAGCTAAATCTGCAATTGACTTATGTAGAAAAATTGATAGTCCTTTGTATACATTTCATGCAGGATTTACAACTGATCCTCAAACATTAGGGAAAGCATTTTCTAAAAAAAATATTTCTAGCCGATCTAAAGCATTAAGCACCTTCATAGACTCTGTTCAAGTTTTAGTAGATTTTTCTAAAATACATGGAATTAAAATTGCAATTGAACCTAATGTTGTTCAAAAATTTAATTTAGTTAAAAATAGAAATGATCTTTTGCTTTTAGCTGAATATGATGAAATAGAATTATTTTTAAAATTTTTTAATAAATCTGATATTGGAATTTTGTTAGATCTTGGTCATACTGCAGTTACATCTCATTGGTTAAATTTTGATAAGGATGATTTTGTACTTAAATGTAAAGATAGAGTTTCTGCTATACATGTAAGCAATAATAATGGAAAAAATGATCAACATCGTTCTCTTACAAAAAATTGTTGGCAATCTTCTAAACTTAAATTATTTAAAAAACAACCAATAATCTTGGAAACTATGAATCTTACCATTGATCAAATTAAAGAAAATATTGATATTGCAAAATCATCCCAAAAGTGAATATAATTTATACATGAATATTTTTTATTAATTGCGATTATTTTTAAATACTATTTTTATTTATAATGTCAATTACTTTTGTAATCTCTTCATTACTTATGGTGTTGAATATGGGTATGGTGAAGCATTTTTTACTAATATCGTCTGAATTTTTTAGATTAATTTGATTTAATTCGGGAAAACAAGGTTGTTGATTAATTGGTGTCCATGCTAATCTTGCATCAATTCCATTATTTCGTAATTTTTTAACATATTCATCTCTTAATTTTTCATTTTGAGCAATTGCAAAAAAAAGCATGTATGAATGCAATGTGGCATATTTTGGAATTTCCTGAAAATCTAATGCTTTAATTTCATTTTTGTATCTAGATGCAATTTTCTGTTTATTTTTAATAATATTATCGATTTTTTTAATTTGTTGAATTCCTATTGTGGATTGAATATCTGTTATTCTAAAATTTGAACCTAGGTAATCATGTTTGTATCCTTGTCCTGTTCTTCCAATATCTTTTATGGCCATTAATTTTTTGGCAAAATCACTATCCTTTGTTGTAATACATCCTCCTTCTATAGTAGTGATCACTTTTGCTATGTGGAAACTAAAAATTGTGGTATGTTCAAATGAGCCTAATTTTTTATTTTTATACTCTGAACCTAATGCTTCAGCAGCATCTTCAATCAGTATAAAATCATATTTTTTAGAGAGTTCTATTAACTGATCTACATCATTAGACAATCCTGCTACATCTACAAAAATAACAAAGTGAATTTTATTTTGTTTTAATTCTGTTTCAAGTGCAACAAGATCTAAATTTAATGTTTGAGGATCTATATCTATAGGAATTATGTTTGCACCTAGTATTTTTGGAACTGAAGCCGTAGACATAAATGTGAAATTTGGTACGGCTACATTATTTCCTGGTTTAATTCCATGAGCAAGTAATGCACACATAATTGCTGAAGAACCATTATACACTGCAACTGCGTTTGATGAAAAATATTCTGATAACTGTTTCTCAAATTCTTTTGTTTTCTTACCTTGGCCTAACCAACCACTTTTAAGAACATCCATAACTGCATTTTCTTCTACTTCTCCAATATCTGGTTTAGCCATGGGAATATCTATGAATTCCATAATGAGTGAATTTTTTTGTTAGTTATATTATTTTGTCAAATGTGTTTAAAGATTAGAATTAATACATTTTCAATCTTTTCTTTAACTTATACGAACTCTGACATTTTTAGTTAAGATCTTTTATAATTTTTTCTCTTTTAGATTTATTATTCACATGTTTTTTAAAAATTGCCATACTAATTTTATGTTTAAACTTTCCATGAAATTTCTCATCATACATAAAAATACCTTCAATTTTAAATCCTATTTTTTTATACATGCTATATGCATGAATATTATCTGAATATACAGTTAACCAAATTTTTTCTATATCTTTCTCCCATGCACTATTAATCATATGTTTGCATATTTTCTTACCCCATCCTTTTTGTTGCCATGCATCAGCTACTACTATTCCTAAAATACAGTTATGTTTTTTACTTTGTTTTTCAAATTTTTCTAGAAAACTATATGCAATTATTTCATTATTTATAATACTAAAAAATTGTATTCTATTTTCTTTCCTTAATTCATTTTCTGCAATGACGGCAACATTTTTTTTATTAATTGAACCAAAATTGCTAAATTCATTTAATGTCTTTAATTCTAATTTTAATAAAAATTTTTCAAATAATTTCTGTGATACGTCACTTTTAATTAATAGCTGGTTAATCATTATTTTTAGTAATTACTACTGCTATTAAATTTATTTTTATAGAATAAACTCCCATGACATTTTTTTAATTTCTTTGATATCTTTTTTTAATTTTCTATTTAATATTTTATTTAAATTTTCAGTAGTAGGAGGTATTCCTTTTCCATCTACTCTTCTTGCAATAATATCTTGCTTTTTAATAATTTCTCCTTTCTTTTTTGGTTTTATCATCAATACTTTACGCATTGACAAATTCATCTTTTCTGATTTTGTAATATTCTTTTCTGACGATCCTAATGTTTTTTCTAATTTTCTTATTTTATCTACCCATGTTTTTAATTCAACTGGTGTTAAGGACGATGATTGATCTGGACCATATTGTTTACGATCGGTAGTAAAATGTTTTTCAATAACACATGCACCTATGGCTATTGCTCCCAAACTTGCAATTTCATCTTTTGTGTGATCTGAAAGTCCTACTAACATTTGATATCTTTTTTTATACGTAGAGATAACTTTTAGATTCACTTCATTATTTTCTGTAGGATAGCTTGATGTAGCTTGCAACAAAATTGTTTTATTTTTCATATGTTTTTTTGTAATAAATTTTATTGTAGAATCAACTTCTTTCATGGTTGATAACCCTGTTGATAGAATTATTGGCTTCTTTTTTTTACAAATATGCTCAAGTAATATGTGATTTGAAAGATCAGAAGATGAAATTTTAAATGCTAGTACTCCCATATCGTTCAAAAAATCTACACTTTCTTCATCATATGGTGTAGACAAAAATAAAATATTTCTCTTTTTACAATAATCAAAAATCTTTTTCTGATCTTTTTGATTAGGTTCAAGTGTTTTTAGTAATTGAAAATAATTTTTATCTTTTATGGATTTTTGATATTTTGGTTTTTCTGCATTTTTTACAAGTAATTTTTCTGTTTTCCACGATTGAAATTTTATTGCATCTGCTCCTGATTTTTTTGCAATATCTACCATTTTCAATGCCAACGATAAATTATTATTGTGATTAACTCCTGCTTCTGCAATAACTAATGCAGGACTCATATCTCCTAATTGTTTTATTCCAATATTCATTTATGATAAACTATGTTGTATCATTAATAAATCAAATTTAAAATATTCTATTTGGGGAAAATGTGGATTAGTTAGTACTAAACGTATTATCTAAAAGAAAATATTGAATTTTATATTTATTTTCATAAAGATAATGATATTTATAAAAAAATTATTACTGCATTAAATTAAACTCATAATATGATATATTTTTAAAACTATTTTCAATTTTAACAAACCATCTTATGACTATGAAATTGACTTGTTAAATCAAACTAAAGTATTATGATGTATTTGACAACATACTATTCAAAAAATCACTTATTTTCTTAGGATATTTGGATTGAAAAATGTCTGAGAAACTTCATAAACCATTCTTAATACATAATTTTGATTAGTTTGTCAAATATTCGAGTTACTTATTCTGGATTGTTAACTTTTGTTTTTGGAATTTTTGGAATATTTGTAGGGTTGTTATTGACAATAATTCTAACTAGGAGTTTAACTCCAACAGAATTTGGAACATGGGGATTGATTACAACTATTCTTGGATATGTAATTTTCATAGAACCGATTATTTCTTATTGGACAACAAGAGAGGTTGCAAGAAAAAAGTTAGTTGGCAGTACGGCAATATTTTCCAGTATGATATTTTCATGTGGGGGAATAGCAATTTATCTTATAATTGCATATGTTTTTGGTTTTAATACCGATGCAAATAATTCTATTTTAATTTTTGCAGTTATTTTAATTCCGTCTATCTTTTTGAATAAAACTTTGATGGCAATTGTTTTTGGTTGGAAACCCCACTTAGTTAGTTATGGCATGTTGGCATATGGAATTTTTCAAGTTCCGTTTAGTTTTCTTTTTGTTTTTCATTTAGATATGGGTGTTTCTGGAATTATACTTTCTACTTTAATTGCAAATATTGCAAGTACAATAGTTTATGCAATTTATTCAAGAAATATAATTAAAAGTAAAATACAAATAGATTATTTAAAAAAATGGCTTAAATTATTTTGGTTACCCACATTGTACCCTGGACTTTTTAATATACTGACAATTTTGGATGTTGCTATTTTTTCTTTGATTGTAGGTTCCATGACTGGTTTAGCATTTTGGATTGTATCTATGACTTTACCCAATCTAATAGCTCAAGCTGCAACTATCTCTAGAGTAGTATACCCTAAATTAATTGGTGAAAAAACAAAAGATTATCTTACAAGCAATATAACATTATTTTTTTATTTTCTTATACCATTAACTTCACTATCAATTATTTTTGCAAAACCCATTCTGTTTTTATTAAATCCATTTTATGAACAAGCATTTTTGATTGCAATTTTTGCTAGTATATTCACATTTTTTAATACATCTAGTCATGTATTCCAATTATTTTTAATGGGTAAAGAAGATGTAGATGCTAATGATAAATCACATTTTATAGATTATGTTAAAAGTAAATTATTTACTGTACCTTCAATTTTAATTTCACAATATGTGATATATTTGATAATCTTGACGCTAATTTTCTTTATGTTAAAAAATGATCATTCAGAATTACAATTAGTATTGTATTGGTCAATAGTGTCTATGATCATTTCTATTCCATTTTCAAT
>Ga0209091_10001758_pt1 | contig 18738 bp, 20 predicted proteins | sample ArcticOcean_MG_C_6_FD_187438 | JGI IMG/M metagenome (GOLD analysis project Ga0209091, IMG submission 187438) | Marine microbial communities from western Arctic Ocean - ArcticOcean_MG_CB8_128 (SPAdes) (version 2) | ecosystem: Environmental > Aquatic > Marine > Oceanic | place: Arctic Ocean...
TAATCGATAGCCAAGACATAAAGTTGTATTGTTTGACCAATATGCTTCACCTGAATTTACCAATGGATGGTTGTAAGCATGAATGCCATCATATCTGAGACGCAAATGTAGAGGGACAAACATGAACACTTTCTCCCACTGGTCGTTTTTAAAATGAATGTCCCCAACGTATGAAGAATTAACAACATGTTGTCTGTATTTTGTGATATCCATTATTGTATTATGAATATTAATTAACTTAATAATTATATTCAATTTTTTTACATTTCATTTATTATTGACCTATGATTTGGTGATAATAAATGACGTTCTTTTTTATACTTTTTCACGAACCAAGAATCCATCATAGAGAGATATTTAGAAGATGCATACAGGAGAGTGCATTTTATATCACCAGACGAAATGGATTCGATGCGAGCATCGCGAAATTCTCGTGCAAATCGAATAAAATTAACAATGCATTCTTTCTCAGGGGGGAAAATGAATGTCATTACTGAGTGATTTCTAGTTGTTGTCCGCCCTTCATTCATTTCATAATTCATATAATGCATTTCGCATTTATTTTTCTCTGCTTTTCTTACAAATTCCTCGTGTAAATCGGTCATGCTCCCCACAATGCGCATGTCAAAAGCTACTTCTATTTGATATCCCATTTACATTGCCTAAAGAAAATTATTGTTAGAAAAACATTTATTTTCTACATTATGTAGAGTATAAAATATAACGATAAGATTATAATTATTTAGTGATAAAATGATAATTTTATTACTAAGGTAGTATATATGTCTAATAAAAATCTGAAAACATTAAATGTAGAAACATTAAATTTTACAGGACCAACTATATATCATAGAGGTCGCCCTTGGTTTCCCACGAATTCCATCTCTCTTTGTGCTGATTATTTAGGTGTAGGGCCACACCTTGAGCTCATCTGTCCCGGAGATCCAGTCGACCCCAGCTACAATAACTTAAGTTTACAAGTTATAAATAATGCACAAATTAGCACAACATTATCAATTACACCTGGTCAAATTGGACCATATAACACGTCCGGACTTCGATTGTCCGCACCCTACAATGCTTCTAGTTATGAATCGTCAATACAATTTGCAAACAAATTTTCACTTTTAGATGGATTTGAATTGCTTTTCGATGGCTCAAACAATTTTTATATTAAAAATTGTGTTGAAGGTGTTAGTGGTAACATATTCACTCTCAAAAAAAATACTGGTCATATAGGACTCAATTTTACAGAGCCAGTAACTCTGCTGGATATTAGTGGCGATACTACAATGAGAGGGTATTTAGATATGAGTTGTAATCAAATCAAAGATGTGAGTGGAATATTCTTTTGCAGTGGTGGCGGCGGAATTGACCTATCGTGTAATAATATTACAGATATAAGCGGACTTTATTTTTGTGATGCATCAGGGTCATCAATTACTGGAGGGAACTCCTTGGATATTTCTTCAAACACCGTTTATTTTAAAAATAAAGGTGGTACAATTCCAATTTTATTAGATGTATCTGGTGATATTAGTTGTCATAATTTAGATGCGAATGTTTCCAACTATAAAAATCAGATAGGTTCTTTTGGTAGTGGGTTTGGTGCACTCAACATCAATTCCACAGCGATAGGTTCTAATTGCTCTGCTTCGAATCCATATTCCATAGCGATGGGTCAAAACACAGTTGCTACAAACAACAATGCCACAGCGATGGGTTTTAGTACAACTGCTTCAGGAGAGACTTCCACAGCGATGGGTTTAAGTACAACTGCTTCAGGTAAGACTTCCACAGCGATGGGTTTAAGTACAACTGCTTCAGGAGACTATTCCACATCGATGGGTATTTATTCAAATGCCTCGACCAATTTTTCCACTGCGATAGGCAACAGGGCTTTTGCTGGCGGGCCTTCTGGAATACAATTTGCCGTAGGTAGTTCCCCCGTCAATCCTCCTTCAATAGCTACTTCTTCTTCCAACAACAACAAGTTCGTAATTCTGAACACTGGAAATGTGGGCATCGGCACGGATAATCCAGCTACTACATTAGATGTATCTGGTAATGTTAAAATTCGCGGTTACCTAGATATGTCCTGTAATCGCATTATAGATGTGAGTGGAATATCTTTTTGCAGTGGTGGCGGCGGAATTGACCTATCATGTAATAGTATTACAGATGTGAGTGGAATATTCTTTTGCAGTGGTGGCGGCGGAATTGACCTATCGTGTAATAGTATCAAAGATGTGAGCAGCATAGAATTTTGCAGTGGTGGCGGCGGAATTGACCTATCGTGTAATCGAATCAAAGATGTGAGCGGAATTTATTTCTGTGATGGTTCTTCATTTACTCATGGAAACTCATTGGATATAAGCGGTGATGGTATATCATTTTTGACAAAAGGTAATGGTACAGAACAAATGAATATCTATCAAAGCGGTAAGGTATCCATCCAAGGAGGACAAAATCCAGATAGCTTTGGATATGGATGGTTGCCGCAAGATAAGAGCCAATTTGGACCTCCATCCCCATACGGCACAGGAGACCCATCAGGCTCAGGATGGCGTCAGATTACATCCTCCTCTGATGGAATTAAATTGGCCGGAATCCAGTATCCATTTCCCATCTCATATCCAGTCGCAGATGCTTCGGCAATCATTTGGACATCCACAGATGCAGGAGCGAATTGGTCAGCGTTGAATCCCACGCCGAACAGAACGTGGACTGATATCACCTCATCGTCCGATGGATCGAAACTGGCCGCAACTTCATTTAATCTTGGTTACGGTATCAGGGGAAAGGTATCGACATCCATAAATGCAGGATTGACTTGGGTCGACTGGGATCTCGGCAACCCCCAGCTCCCCTCTACTGGCGGTTACGAGTGCATCACCTCCTCAGAGGATGGAATGAAACTGTTCGTAATCGACTCCAATTGCACTGTTTGGACGTACAATGCCACACTGCCTGGGTGGTACTCGGCGGTGACGTCGCCGACGGGCGGTTTGAATCCAGGCAATATCACTCCGCCTAACACCCTACCGTTCGTCCCCACTGTTGCCATCACGTCATCGTCCTATGGAACGAAACTGGCCGCAGCCGTGTATGGTGGGGGCATTTGGACATCCACCGACTTTGGGAAAAATTGGTATAACAAAACTGGCACCAACCGCGAATGGACTGATATCACCTCATCGTCCGATGGAACGAAACTGGCCGCAGTCGAGTATGATGGGGGCATTTGGACATCCATAGATGCAGGAGAGAATTGGACCGTACGCAATCCGATCTGGTATACCTATAATATAAAATGGACTGGTATCACCTCATCGTCCGATGGATCGAAACTGGCCGCAACGCAATTTGTCAGTACTGCCACGGGTGCTGTTGGCGGTGGGGAAATTTGGACATCCACAGATGCAGGAGTGAGTTGGAAGTCGATGGCCCCACCCCACAACGGAACTGGCACGAGTGGGCTGCATAAATGGTATGGTATCACCTCATCGTCCGATGGAGCACGACTGGCCGCAGTCATAAATAAGCCTCCTCTTGAACTACCTCTATCAATATCTTCTCTTTGGACAAGACAGTACCTGGGTCCCACTATCCTTGATGTTAGTGGAAGTCTTCATGTGCAAGGCGATATTACGGCCACTGGTGATATTGTATCAAACTTCACGTCTGATATCCGCTTTAAAACAAACATTAAAAAAATAAAAAATCCTTTAGAAAAATTAAGTAAAATAAATGGATACACGTACAATTGGATTGACTCAGATTTACACCCTTACAATGGGGAAGATACAGGTGTTATTGCGCAAGAAGTAGAAACCATAGATTTGCCTGGAGTTACTGTTACCAGAGAAAGCGGTTATAAAGGAGTCAAATATGAAAGACTCATTCCGCTACTATTGGAATCAATTAAGTCTTTACAAGAAACCTATATAAAACAACAAAACCAAATAAATCAATTGATGGAAAATAAACTTTTAAAAAATTGAATAAAACTTTAATTAACTTTAAAAAGTTATCAAACCATGAATCCACCTGATTATCTAGCAAAGAAATTTCCACACGAACGCGATTCCCACATTCATTTCGATGAGGGTCCGCATATTTATACCATCGATGGTGATTCTGATTTTATGTCTGTGACAACTTGGAATCATTCTCACTTTGGGAAATTTGACGCCGATGCGATTATTACAAAAATGATGGCTTCTAGAAATTGGTCCAATAGTAAGTATTTTGGTCAGACCAAAGAAGAAATTAAAGCTGGTTGGGCCAAAAATGGTAAAGATGCCTCAGAAGCGGGCACCAAAATGCACTATGATATTGAATGTTACTATAATCAGAATGATGTTGAGATAGATGAGGATTGTTTGGAATGGCAGTATTTTATGGCGTTTGAAAATGATATTGGGTTGGATTTGGAGGCTTACCGCACGGAATGGACAATATGGGACAGGGATCTTAAGATAGCGGGCTCTATCGATATGATATTCCGAAATCCTGACGGGTCACTATTGATTTATGATTGGAAGCGTTGCAAGAATATTAAAAAAGATAATAGTTATCAATCTTCCATAACTCCGTGTATTGAACATCTCCCAGATACGAATTTCTGGCACTATTCTCTCCAATTGAACACTTATAAATATATTTTGGAGAAGAATTATGGTGAAAGGGTTGTGGGAATGTATCTTGTTTGTCTGCATCCAAATAATGCGAATAAAACATATATTCGCCTAGAAGTACCACATCTGCCTTCTGAAATGGCTGATTTAATGGCTTTAAGGAAGGAAATGTTATAATAGTGAAAATAAGATTAAATGATTTAAAAATTTGTATGTAGAGTATAATATAATGGTAGTAGTTGATTTTAATTACAGTCATATATTTTTTATGATGTTGGGGTTTTTACCAGTACTGGCTTGCGTTCCTTGTTGGGTAGTTGCAAAATTTGTATATGAACCATATGTTAAAAAACTTGCCAAAGAAGAAAAAGAACCTATCCCATATGAGTATCAATATCCTTTGATGGATGTTGAACCCATAACCAATATAGATTATAAAAGTTGTATTGTATTATCAAATACACCAAAAGGATTGGTATATATGCGCTATTGTAAAGAGGATGAAGGCTTTGAATATTGGGCAGATAATTCGATTGACTACAAATATTTAGAAACAGTGGCGAGAAAATATGTTACTATTTTCTCGTGTCAAAATATTTATATAGATAGATTTACATTGTTAAAAGAAAAGATTTTGGGTATTAAACAAAAGATTGAAGAAAATAAATTAAAGGAAGATCTCGAAGAGAAAGAAGATCTCGAAGAGAAAGAAGATGATGTATTCGCAAGCCTTAAATCATATAATAAAAGTAGTAGCAGCATAAGTTCTACAAAAACAAAATTAACGCGAAATGATGTGGTTTGCGATGAAGCAAATAAATATTTAAATCGCGGTAAAATTGTAGATGCTAATTTTAGTGCTGAAAAAAAGATAGTAGATACACCCACAAGTTCAATGTCATTTAGTTCATGGAAATTGTGGAAAAGTCAAGATAAAGAGGATTAATGTTTGCGTGCCTTTTTTTTAGTGCGTTTTTTTCGGCGTTTTTTTTTGCGTTTTTTGCGAGTTTTACCACCCCCAGCAGCTGCCGCGTTAGCTGATGCGTCAGCTGATGCGCGCGGTAGTTTTTTAGATTTCTTTTTACCTTTTGTTCCAGCGACTGTTTTCATTTCATCAGCTTTAGTAATATTGTTAATTGCATTGGCCATTTTTTGAAATTGCTGGTTGGTCTGCCTCAACACCTTCACATTTTCTTCTGCATCGGCCACTGCTTGTCCCGCAATATTAACTGCGTCGGGAATAGCTTTAAAAGTCGCAAAAAAAGAACGCCAGCTGTTTTTGTTGCCAGATTTCAAGACTTGTCCTGCTGTAGCTACTACATCTCCTACAATAGGTATTGCTCCTACGGCTCCCATGGCGGTATCAAAAACAGTTTCGTTCACCATATCACTCGCCGCGAATACATATTGTTTAAAGGCTGGACTAAATTTTTTTACCATCTCAGCTGTAATTTTACCGGAATTCTCTGCAACAGCAGCTAAGGCGTCTCCAACTTTTTCAACAGTTATTGCAAATTCTTTTTGAACTGCCGGATCTTGGGAAACTCTGGCTAATGCTTTTGAGCCACTTCTGATCTCATCAGCGGTTTTTCCTACCGCTTCATCAAGAACATCACTTGCGATTTGTTGTTGTCTGGTAAGAGCCTGTTGCGATACTTGAACAGAAGTTGCGCTTGTACCTACCTGTCGCATACGTTTTCTTTTTTTACGCGTTGATTTATTCATCTGTTCATCACCTCGTGATGAACTTTTTCTTTTTCTTGTTTTATCGGACATCTACTTATATACTACTGGGAATTTTTTTTTATCCAATTTAGAAAGCCAATGCTTTTTTCGAGATTAAATGAAGAACCTAAATGTTCTTGAGCAATTTTAAGTGCACATTTTTCTCTAGGATTTAGTTGTTTTATGTATTTCTCTTTGAGTTCGTCAGAATAAGGCATTGTTTAATTGAATAATAATAATATATACTATTATTCAATTTTTATTTATAAAACATATTAAATTTTTAAGTTTAACATCTGATTCTTGCATTACCTTTGTAAGTTTGGTATTAATAGTGTAACCATTAGTCGTTAAAAATCCAAATAAAATAGCAATATCATTGACGCATAACAATTCGCATTTATTATTGGGATGTACAAATGCATAAATACATCTATCTAATGGACAACAAGGAGATATTTCTTGAAAAGGCGATAATTTTTCACGAGTTATGGCCATAGTAATCAAATTTAAGGATGCGTCGTTTGGTTTTGGGGAAATAACAACAATGTTTTTATAGCACTCATTAAATCTATCTAAATATGCTTCACTGCTAATTTGATACATATAGTAGTATAAGATAAAATTGAATTCTAATAATATCAAGTTAAATAACTTATAAACACCATGTCAGTCCCTACTGCAAGTAATATTTTTAGATATAAATTCGATTCCCCAATTGTGAATCTTATTAATGAATTTTCGACAACCCATAAATACGACGAGGCAGGTCAATTTAGGGAAGAGTGGGATGAATTTATTAAGGATAACAAAGATAGTATTGATAGAGAAAAGTATCGGTTGACAAATTTGGGTTATACAGGTGATATAAATAATAAAATGTATAAAAGTGCTAGATATTACTTTAAAAATAAATCAACCGAAAAGAAAGAAACCAAACAACGACGAAAATATGTGACATTAGATAAAGTATTCTTAGCAGATATGGATAGACATATTTCAACGGTTGCCTTTGAACAAGATATGAAACCGTCACATGCTTATAATAACTTTGTATCGGATGCCTCATATTCAGAAAAGTTAGATGATGTAATGCAGAAACTACTAGATGAAGATTGGAAAGAACCTGCCGCAGAAAGCAAATTAAAAAAAACATATAAAAATCGGTATTTTATACAGCAAAAAAGTTCAAAAAAATATTAATTTTATATAGGTATAATTTAATAATGGATGGCGGTGGTTTCTTAGCTCAAGGTGGATATGGTTGTGTATTTTATCCCGAAGTAGATTGTAAGGGAAAGGATACTAATAACAAAAATTTTTTATCAAAAATAGTAGAGAGGGATTATAGTGCTGAAAATGAAATAAATATTGGAAAAATATTAACAACAAAACTTAAAATGTGGGTGGAAAACCCATTACAAAATCATTTTGCCCCAGTATTATCAAGTTGTAATATAGATGTTGATAAATTTACTATGGATGAGAAAGAGAAATGTACCCTCTTTGAAAAAAGAATCGATTCAGATTTTGTTTTGATGAAGATCAGATATATTGATAATAAAGAGTTAGACAGTTTTATTACGGAAAATAGTAATAGTTCACTGATAATGTTGCTGTTCACATCTAGTTATACTCATTTATTGAAATCACTGCAATTACTAGAAAATATCAAAATATGTCATTTTGATATTAAGGCACAAAATATCGTATATGATACGGATAAATCATTGCCTATTATGATAGATTTTGGTCTATCTATTAATATTGATATGCTAAATAGAAAAGAGTTATACAATAGTTTTTATATGTTTGTACCAATGTATTATTTGTGGCCAATCGAGGTACATCTTATTAATTATATTTTACATGTTAATAGTGACATTGGAGAGAAGGCTATGAGAGAATTGGCCAAAACATATACAAATAATAATATAGTATTGAGGGCATTTTCACCTAGCTTTCAAAAGAAATATGAAGCGGAGTGTTATTATGAACTAAGCAAATATATTGGAAAAGATGGCGATGCTGTGATTAACAGAATATTAAAATATTGGAATACTTGGGATAATTACGCGTTATCATGGTTATATATAAAATTGCTTTATTACTTAATTAGGAATGATTCCGGTAAAATTATCAAAAATGAATTTGTTAGTTTCTTCATAGAATTATGTTTGCAGAATGTGCATCCAAATCCTAAGAAACGCTTAAATATCCAAGACACACTCAAATCATTTAATATATTTTTATACAATGAACAAGTTGATAAGGAATCTGTTTTTGAGGATATTATAAAACAAATCGGAGAGAATAAGGGTTCAATAAATGAATTAATCAAAGCTGATAGGAAGTACATGAGTATGTTGTCAAGAAAATCAAGACAAAATTAAATATTATTTAATCAATAATATTTAAAATTAACGACGTTTGCGGGACTTTTTGCGCGTTTTGCCGCGGTGTTTGGTTTTGCGCTTTTTGCGGTGTTTGGTTTTGCGCTTTTTGCGGTGTTTGGTTTTGCGTTTTTTGCGGTGTTTGGTTTTGCGCTTTTTGTGCGTTTTTTTGTGTACACCGGGGCTTTTTTTGTATGTTTTCTTAGCCATCTTTAAGATTTCTTTTAAACCTATTCCTTTGTTAGCTTTGCTAACTGATTTGACGTGGGTCATCCATGAATTTGTCATTATGATATATTATGAGAAATTAAAATTGAATAATATTTAAATGATTAAATATAACGCAACAAATGCCTCCACAATTAACAAGATATTTATATTTTAAAGATGAGTGTTTTTATAGTCTGATGTTTTGTTTGATCCAAAAAAGTTCTTTTGACGAGGTAATCTTTTGGGCAGGGGAGGTATATTACAGCGGATTCCATGAGCAATTATGGGATCATATTTGGAAGATATACTATGACTTTTATGCTATTAAGTATCCAAAATATGAAAAGAAAATAAACAAGTTGTCCAAAGAAACAACGAATTTTAAAAATATTGTCTACATTTTAAATTTGTTTTATTACTCTAAACCCACATATACGGTATTTGCGTTGCGTATGTTAAATCCACTGGCTCCGACGCACGTTTATATGGGGAAAATACCTAAATGGCTCAAAGAGCTAGAATTAAAAAAATGGGAAAGAAAATTAATTCGTTCTATTCATAATAACAAAAAAATAAACAGTGCTTTTTACATAAAACAAGTGACATGTCCACAAAGTTATAATGCTATCAAAAAATACTATATAAAAGTACATGGTTTAACATTGAAAAATAAACCATTTGATGCTATAAACTATAAAAATAAAGCACATATTTTATTAGCTTTAGTTTGTCATCTGTCATTGGATGTTAGTGAAATTCAAATGAAAACAATATCTAAAAAAATAGATAAATCTATAATGGATAGGCAAATACAAATTAATAGTGTTGTTGAACCATTATATAAAACGTTATTTCATAAACGACTGTTTAAAATTTCACCATTAGTTGGCGCATTTAAATTAGAACGATTTAGTATACAAAAACTAGATTATAAAGATATTTTAAGACTACATTGGGATTATTTCGCATATAATACTCCTTTGTGGCAACAACGCATTAAAACTTGCAATGGTATTGTTGATAATAAAAAATACGAGTTGGTATTTAAAAACGATTATGACCATGAGGCGTTTTATGAGAGATTTAATTACGAACCCGATGAACAATCGAAAGAAATACAAGAAAAGAGTATTTGCGATATCAATGTCGCGAAGGGTCAGGATTGGTTGTGCGGAATTAATGATAGTGTAGGCATTAAAAAAACATCTTATTCACAGGTTTATTAAAATAAAATTGAAATAATATAAAATTTTTATTAAGTAACATTAATATAATGGTAAAGAATAAAACAGGTGGAAATCGACATAAAAAACAAGCACGAAAAAATGTAAATGCGCCGGTCTCTGTGCGACTACGAATCCCAAAAGAAGAGGGCGAAATTCTTGCAAAAGTTATGAAATTATTTGGTAATAGTATGGCTGAAGTTCTGTGTGAAGATAAAGTTACGAGATTACTTATCATTAGAAAAAGATTTAAGGGTAGAAACAAGCGCGATAATAATATAGCAGTAAATAAAGTATTATTAGTAGGAAGAAGACTATGGGAAGTCGTTAATCCAAAGAAAAAACAGAAAGTAGATTTACTATATGTCTATTCTGATGGACAAATTGATGATCTTCGCCAAAAAGTAAATGTTAATAGTATAGTGTTACCCGACTATATTGAAAAAGAAGAAGAGATTGCTTATGATTTATCATCTAAAAATGATTGGAAAGATGAGAAAAATAAAACCATTGTTGGTGATATAACACAAACTGAGAATACAAAAATTAGTAAGATTGAGGAATTCGATTTCGATGATATTTAATCTACCTTATCCATCTCATCCGTATCGGAACCGGAATCCATATCCATATCGGAATCCAAATCTATATCACTCGTATTAGTATGTCCAGGCATATATTGATTTTCCAAACTTGCCAATAATGCTACTTGTAGTTCTTCTTGTTCTTCTCGTTCATGTCTTGATAACATTAAACGTCTTAAATGGATATTATGTTGTCTTCTAGGCATTCTGGGAGGTCTAAATGCATTCATCGCTCGCATATTGGAATGTCTGGTATTTCTAGGATGGATAACTCCGTCACCTTGTAGAGTATTATATGATGAATCATTTATTTCTAAATTTTTTTCTATTGATTCCAGTTTAAATCTACAGATAGGACACTCTGCTTTTTCCTCTTTTAACCATTTCAAAATAGCATCAGTATTAAATAGATGATTACAAGGTAATTTTGATATTATATCACCCTTTTTAAACTCTTTGATAGTAATAGGACAACTGCTTATATTTGTATATATTTCGGGATCAAATTCTATGGTCTCTATTTTTTGTTCACCTTTTGCGGATAATACATTTTTTATAGGATTTTTATCATTCAACGTTTCACGCAATAAGTTTCTTAAATTATTATTAGTTGTAAGCGGTGGTAATTGCAATATATCCTCTATAAATCTCATATACAAATTGATATTGTCAGTACTGTTGCTAGATGTATCCGAGCCGAGAGATGACAATATATTATTCCCCGGTGGGATCGATTGTATTGGAGAATTACTATCCAGATGATTTAAGAACGAACTAATGAAATTGCTGCGCCGAGTTGATTGTATTGGATGCATATGGTCTATATCATGTTCTATATTCATGGTGCTATTCATTATATATTGAAAATAATCTTGTGTCTCCATTGATGGAGTATTGTTTATTGGCGGTTCTTGCATAATATTATTAGATGGGTCAGTTGACATATTGATTATATTATATAAGCGTATTATTTTATTTCCTTTTTTTAAATGATTTTATTTCCTTTAAAATGATGTTTATTAACTAATTGAAATAGGAAACAATATCCTCACCCATCACTGCATACCGTGGGTTGGACAATAAGTCATCCAACATATGTCGGGGAGAAAATTCTTTCAATGCATCAACCCCCTTATCACACAATACATTTAATAGTGTACTACTGTAACCGGATAACATTGTACAATTGTTTTTACTGGACAATGTAGGGAACCCAGAAGTTTTTTCCAAATTCCAAAAGAGCAAATGTGGAGATGCGTATCCGTATTTTGCATACATTGCTTCAATTTCATCGGCCAAAACCTGATCTGACCAAGGATTATCTTGTACTTGTTCGCAATCGATTCGCATATCTGAAAATATAGCAATTATCATACCTTGTACTTCTTCTGGTGGTACTTTACTTTTAATACAAGCATCCAATACCATCTTGAATGCTTTATATATTTTAGTGCTGGTGCCCCAACTAGCACGCTTTAATTTCCAAATTTTACTCCAAACATCAGGACAATCGCTAAGGTCGCACCACTGAGGTTCTTGATCAAATATAAGCACCTGATTTTTAAAAGCAGGATGTGTAAGTTCCGAACATCGAATACTGAGTCCAATTGAATTATAAAGAGGAACTGATTCATCGCATTCCATGGAACCAGATGTGTCTGCCATTGCTACAATAGGCACCTTTCCCAATCCTTTATTGTTTTTTAAATTATCTTGCCACTGAAGATTTAGTGTATCAATATCTGTTTCTGACTGTGGTGTACGATATTGATGCTGCATCGCGTCCTTCACCAATTCATAAGTGTTGCAGCGCTTACCGTGAACCTTATGGTTACTAGGATCAGTCTTTGCAGCTTCAATATGATTTTTAAAATTTTGAGAACACTGAATTCTGCCATCCTTTTCTGATTTTTGCAAATCTCTCTTTGTCAAATTCTGAAAGGACCGTTTTTGCTTACGCATGGTTTGGGTAGTTACTGTATTGAAATCGATATTATGCCAATTATCGCTACACTGCTTGATTTGTGTTGTGTCCAAATATTTATTTAATGCAGACAGACGTTTTCTAAGATGAATTTTGCACTTTGTCTTTGCAATGCTGTATGAAACTGAACACGGTGGAGGAGTCGAATACAAGAATTCTGGAAACATTTCATATGCGATGGCTTGATAAATAAATCCAAACTTTGTATTTTTCTTCTTTTTATAATTCGGTTCTCGCGGGCACCACCTAGAGGCCAAACTAAGAATCGGCTTTACTTCCTCTGGATTTTCCAGATAGTTTTGATATTTGACCCAATCATCGTTTAGTTGACCACAAATTAGTTTACAAATATGAATAATTAATGGATGTTCAGTACCTGAAGTTTTGTCTTTAATAAATTTTGCAAAGTATTTAACATCCTTCCAAGAACCGTAAGGGTGCTCAGAACTCTTAACAAAATGTATAAATGCGTTTGCAGCAAGTTCAGGAAAATACTGCCACCAAACGAATATCTGCATAAAAGCTAGTTGTTGTTCTCCCTTGCCCATAACTATATCTCGCGTTTGTCCAATGAGTTTATACATAGAAGTCAGATGTTTCATTGCATCTTGTGAGACACTAATGTCTGATTTTAATTTACCAAGAATATCGTGTAAATGCCGCTCTAAGTCAGAATGATCTTCTGATCTAACTAATTGAAAGAAGAATTGGGTAATTTTTTCATCAATGTTAAAAGACCATGATTTTTCAGCATGTCCTTTTTCTCCAACGTGTGTTGGTGTAAAATTCTGAAGAGCGTTAACAAAGTTTGACATGATTGTATATTACGAAGAGGTATCTTTAAGCCTTTTCTTTCTGGTTTTCGATCGACTCAATTTTTTTGGTTTGATATGAATTTTTTTCGTACCATTACCATTTGATTTCCATTTTTCTCGGAAGACAATATACAGGCTATTTACTTCTTGCAAAAATACAATGGAATCAAACCAATCAATATTTTCGATGCTTGATTCTGCTTGGGTATATTTGAAGTCTGTTGGATTTGCAATGAATTCTTGAATATATTGTGGTTCCAATGTAATATTATATTTCAGAATAGATAATGGTACATAAGTTTTATTTTGATAGTCCCTATGTTTTTTAATTATATCTATTAAATCTTTCTTTTTCAATTGCGAATTGTCAATATCTATTTTTTGTTTCTTAATGTGAAATAATTCCTGATGTCGATTTACATATAAAAAATAGACTTGAATTGCTTTGACTTTCTCTTTATAGAATTGTTTATAATCTTTGTCTTCAATTTCAAAATCTTCTATCCAATCTGTAGAAAGTTCCATTATATTAAGAATAAATTAAATTATACTTGATATAAACTTATTAACCTAAAGAAGGAAAATCACCTTCTTTAAAATCAAATGTTGGCGGTGGCGGTGTTTTAGGTCTAGTTTCTTTTCTAAAAGTTGGTTTTCTGTAATTACCATACTTGTCTTTGTCTGGTCCGAAATTGCTTCGCCTTTTTTGAAATGTATTTCTAGGCGAATCGCACATTCTTTCTTCCTCTTCGGAACTTAAATTTGACCATCTGGTAGACATGGGTTTTGCGTATTTTGATTCATTTGATTCATTTGATTCATTTTTACTCGCAAAAGGATTATTATTTTGTGATTCGTCAAGAGTTGTAAACCTATTATTAGAGCCATCTGTTGCAGGTTTTGCGTATCTTGATTCATTTTTACTCGTGAAAGGATTATTATTTTGAGATTCGTTGCATGTTGTAAACCTATTCTTAGAGCAATCTGTAGTAAACATAATATATATAGAATATGATGAATCTTTCTTAAGTGATTTAGTAATATGAATTGTGACTTAAAGATAAAATACAATCTATTAATTGGAATTCTCCTCACAGCTATAATTTTTTTAATTATAAAAAAAAAATACCAAAACCAATCTTAATATATATATATATTTACAGGAGAATGCAAATAAATTGAAATTTAGAAAACTTTTATTAATATTAGTAAAAGTTTTATAATATGATCGCCCCCAGTATTTGTATTCCACGTATTTTCAATAATTCATTGACTAAAAAAGACATTTCCACAGTCTTTAATAAATATAATTTGGGTCCAATATCACGCATTGACCTCGTTAATAAGCATAATAATACTCGTGCCTTTATTCATTTCAATTATTGGTTTGATAATCAAAAAAATTCGGATATCAAAGATAGATTGCTAAGTGGTGGATCAATTAATATTATTTATGCTAAACCTTGGTTTTGGAAATGTAGTGCAAGTAAAATTAAAAAACCATTATAGTCATATATAAGAAATTTTGTTGATTAAAATATTTTTAATTCCTGCAATCCAGCAGCCATAAGAACTCTTTAACATCTGTATACTCTTTTTTTCTTTTATAATTTGCGATACCCTGTAATTTGTGGTATGTTTTGTGCTCCACGGGAATCTTCATTAATTTCCCGTATCTCTCCAGAATTGCTTCTAACTCAGGTAGTGGTATAATTCCTCCGTTGTTATAGGATAGTAAAATGAATTTTGACTTAGTATGTTTTATTAGATCTTCGAATGCATTTTTGGCGTTCCTTGAACTATTATAAGGTGATTTAACCCATGTTTTCGGTTGACCTCTATTTGTCTTTGGAATATCAAGGTCGAGATTCCAATCATTGATTATATCCAACATGAAGAAGTATATAGAATACGGGTGTTTATTATAAGGTGGATCATAGTATACCAAATCTACTTCTGGGATGTCTTTAATCCATTGATTCGTATCCATTCTTGAAACATTAACCTCGCAAGGACTCGGAGAGAAAATAGGTAAAGGTAATGTTATAGGTGTTGTTATCCTTTTAATATCGATTTCCTTTTTTCCACCAAATTTACCTATTCCTTGTGCATCTTTATAAAATGCGGAAAACTGTCCATTTGTATTATTATGTATTGACGCTTCTACTAAAAGAGGCGCCAGTACGAATGGTTTGTCATTCTCTGACAATGAATTTATAAATGACCGATATTTATCTATTAATTGACCATTTTTCTCTGTATAATATACTCTTTGATCTTTGGTAATGTTTCCTGATGGCGCCCAATGTAACTGAATCCATTTTCTAATTTCTTTATTCGGCTCTGAACCTTCACTGTGAGCAAACTTATTCGCCTTTTCTAATAACTTTGCAATTCTCTTTTGTTGTTTAGGTGTTGGTGTAGAGAGATAACACTTATTCAATGTCTCAGAATATCCTGCTATATCGTTGACGTGGAGAGAAACGCCTTTTATTTTAAATAATCGCGCAATTATTCCCGAACCAGAAAACCCATCTGCTAAAACTAAATCCTTCCCATTTAATTCTTCTTTAACATTATCGACGATTTTACCAATAATTGTAACAAATTTCCTTTTATTACCCATATAGGTTATGATTTGTTTGCTAAGAAATTTTTTATTCATTAAATTATAAAAGAATAAAAAATATTATTAATAAACACAAATATCAATTTTTTTCTATATGAATTAATTATTAACAATATATCTTGGCAAAATAATACATTTACAATCACAAGTATTAGCATGCAATCGGCATTTTGAAAGCGTGATGAACCCCTTTTTAGAGTCATAATGTATATCATGTTTTTTAAGATATACATTTGGAAGATACTCATGTTTCTTATTATTAATATCTGATGTATTGATAACACCATGATTAAAATAATATTCACGCCTGGCTTTTGTTTTCATAGATCGGGGTACGATATTCGTTGGTTCAATAATATAGCTGATTGAACTTACTTTGAGTTTGAGTTGTTCGATATTATGCACAATGGATAAATGAGTCTCCAAATGCGCTTTCTGTGCAAACCCACGGTTGCAATGGTCACATTGATACGGTCTGTCTTTTTCTTCAACATGTTTCGCGTTTATGTGATTAACCAATTGAATTCGTGTATTTGATGTTGCATAATCACAATGAGGACAACAATGTCTTATCTTATTTGTTTGGCGGTTTTTACGGTAGTACTTAGTGCTTGCGTTTACCATATTGTTATATTGGTTATTATCCGATAAGTTACTAGATTCAATTTTTCTATCAATACATATTAGATGAATGAAACATTATTGTATTCTATGCTGGAAATATTAGGAGTTATTATTTTTGCCAGCGAGGGTTTATTTATAAAAGACATAGAGTTACATCCTTTCATTGGTGTTTTGTTAACATATGCTGTTTATGCAATTATAAGTTTTATAATACTTTCTGCAAAAGGCGAGATGAATATGACATTATTACAAAAATTGGGAGAACCACAATTTCTAATCGTCAATTTTGCAAATATACTCAAGACTGGTGGAATATTTATGGGTTTCAAATTCCTCCCAGTTTCATTCGCCATTGTCCTTAAAATGATGGGTCCAGCTTTTTTAATGATTGGCAATTCCGTTTTGAATAATAAATCAATGCCTCTTTTACAGATTATCGGTATAATTACATCAGTTGTAATGATTTGTCTAATTTATAGAAAATCTATTATGAGTGCATTCAAGAATATTAACGTCAAATTTTTTATAGGTGTTTTAGGTATTTTTATATGTAATGTTACAAGTGCTTATAATATTATTAAATTGCCCCAATATGTCACCGATAAAGACCCACATGAGGAAATATTTGTGTCTACATCAGTTGCATTTGCAGCACTTCTTTCAGTGGTTACCGGTATTTTTTTTACTAAGAGAAAATTTTTAGGTTCTATCAGCTACTATAATATTCTCAAGATGATTATCGTATTTACTATTACTTGTTACGGAGGAATGTCATTGACTTATGCAGCGGACAATCATTTAGATCCCATGTTATATTCTACTATACAATATTCGCAATTAATATTAGCATTTTTCATTGGTTATTTTTTCGAAGGCGATAAATTTCCATTATCTAGAATTATTTTAATTATTATATTTTTAATGTCTGTTATTTTTACCTTGAAAGTAAGCCAAGATCCTGTCAAAAAAGACAAACGTAAAATTATTACCAATGCTACATTATTTTATAGTGAAGAAAAAAAATCATAAAGTCGAATTCTGCTCGAAGTCAGCAGTCATTTTAATAATTTAATAAAAAAATTGAAAACTTTTTTCTAACTAATAGTATAGGTATTAAACTCCCATCTTCTGAACTCCAATTCAAAATATATAATGTCAACTACTACTACTACTCGTGTTACTAAACAGCTCACCGTTGCTGAAATCGCTCAAATGTCAGGGGATGCTAGCAAAGGTGTCAGCTTGTGTATCCCCCGTGTATTTGCCAATATCTCTTGGTATCGCATCAAACAATCTTTTATTGCTCTCAACTGGGGCTTTGTCGAGCGCGTTGACGTGATCCCGAGCGGTGGAACCAAACGTGCTTTCGTGCATTTCGCTCCTGGTAAATTCACGGCGACTAAGGTTTTGGAGGCACTTTGCGAAGGCAAGCAGGTCAAGATTGTATACGATGAACCTTGGTTCTGGCAGATTTCCCTTTCTCGGTCAGCAAAGCCAGCTGAAGCTCCGGAACGCAAGCAGAAACCTAAGGTTGAAATTGCTGCTGTACTAGGCGAAGGTCACAAAAAACGCCATCGTTCCGGTCGCAAACTGACTATTGACCTAAGCAAATCCGGCAACTGTCCCATCAAATCGCGCCAGCAAGTGAACGCCGTGCGTCTCCTGCGTCAAAAGTCAACACAGCAATTCGTCGAGGATAGCACCGAGGAAGGTGAAATCTCCGAGGAATGCACCGAGGAAGGTGCAATCGCCGAATAGATTATCGTAAGATATATAAAATTTTATTAAAATTAATACTGTGAGACAACACAGACAAAAACACCAACACTGTAGCTCAATTGGTAGAGCACCGGACCCATGACCCGGAGGTAACTGGATCAAAACCAGTCGGTGTTAAATGTCCTGAACAAT
>Ga0209091_10001760_pt1 | contig 18727 bp, 16 predicted proteins | sample ArcticOcean_MG_C_6_FD_187438 | JGI IMG/M metagenome (GOLD analysis project Ga0209091, IMG submission 187438) | Marine microbial communities from western Arctic Ocean - ArcticOcean_MG_CB8_128 (SPAdes) (version 2) | ecosystem: Environmental > Aquatic > Marine > Oceanic | place: Arctic Ocean...
TTCATCTTGCACCCCCAAGGAGTAATGGAATGCCAGTGTGGTGGAATTGGTAGACACACGGGATTCAAAATCCCGCGCCCTTAAAAGCGTGCCGGTTCGAGTCCGGCCACTGGTACCACGCATGCTCTGAAGCCCCTGAATCCAATAGACTGCAGGGGATTTTTAGGTCTAAAACTGCCAATTCCTGTCATAATTCCTGTCATAGAATTAATGGTCGTCTAAGATAGACAAATAGACTCTATTGCAAAATTTATTGGCATAAGTTACTGATTTAAAACGATAAATTGGGATTATGCCTATGCGTGTGTCTTAACCCTGCATTCGATCCCAAAGTCAGCAAAAGCCCTTACCATTTCTTTCTCTGCAATGGCACGAGCGGATACCGGAACGATGAGCCCGTCATGCATTGAATAAGCCGGAATATTGTAGCCGTCTCTCAGCGATTCCATGGTTGAAATTATCGCGCAGCTTTCCTTAAACATAAGATCCGCCCAGTTAATCCCTGTCTTAGGTAGTTGGGTCATAATAGGAATAGCCTTACAGACCCTCTGGCCTACCTGAACCATGGTCAACTTAGCGGTGCAGATGCCCTTAGCTTTTAATGCTGCTTTAGCCTTGGCTGGCCATCTGGACGGAAATTGACCCTTTCCAAACGCGGTGCTAATCCATGCTTTCACTATTTCTCGATGCAGCCCGCGTACCTTATAGAGGTCTTTTTTGTTGGGGAGAGGATGACCTAGTAACCCATAGAAGATGGACAGGTAACTCGCATTTACATCTATCTCGCACACTGACTCATTGTTGATCTTAATACCGGTTAACCGATCTTCCTTCTTTATTCTTTGGTGGCTATCGTCCCCTGGATTATAGAGCCGACCACCTTTATCCCAATTGAAGTCTAGTTGGTCGCCCATGTTGAAGCTCCGGTAGTAGCCGCTAAAAATCGCTCCATCCATGTACTGACAATTCAGGTAGCGGTTTATTTGCCGCACTTGATTTTGCAGTGCCCGTACTTCTTCGGAGTCATTTACCCGCATTGCTTGACCTCTGGACTTCGTCGCTTGTTGCCGCGATGAGGCCGCCTTCAGCCTAACGACCCGTACCGGCAGCTTTGTCGAGTAATGGCGGGAGATATCCTTGTGCTCAATGCCACAGTCAGATGCTATGGCTAAAAGATCCCGTGTGGCTCGGTATCTACTGGCTATACCCGGAGTAAACGGTGTGGATGCGCCGCCTGCAATATGAAATGGATTGCTGCAGTTGCCGCCCTTAACATGTTCAACGTAGCCAGCAGACTTTAGGAGCGACATGACTTTTTTAAATGTCACTGCTTTGACTAGTTCGCCTACAAACTTATCGTTACACAGCGATCGATACGCCCAGCTGGACTTATCGCCGCCAGATGAAACCAATAGATCGGCAAGAATCAATTCGATCGCAAGCATAAAGGTTTTCTCATCCTTAGCCTTTCTGGATCGTAACCTGACTTCAAAGCTCAGAATTGTCTCGGCGACTGTTGAGTATAAATTTTGGGACTGGAGGGTCTTGTTCCTTCGTTGAAATGACATTGAACGTGCACTTTTTAGTGCGGGGAATCTCTCTTTAATGATATTACGCATCCTAGTATACCTGGGCTGCCCTGGTGGCAACCTAACGTTGTTAGTACCACTCACATATTAAATACCAGTAGCCTAGGGTCACTCAGGACAGCTATAGGTAGCCCCAGGTCACTCAGGACAACTCTAAGTAGCCCAAGTTAACTAAGTAATAGGGAGGTGGTGGGAGGAATGATGAATAGAGAAAATATTAGCCACTAAGTCCAACAGAGGTACTCTTAGTGATGTCATGTTATCTAAAGGGTGGACACTTCTATATTAGGCGCGCTTTACCTTCTAATCATGTTATGGGTATCATTTAGTCATGCGCCTAACTCAGGTCCCTTGGGCTCAAGTCATTGCTATACTATAAGAAGACACCTGACCAAAGACCTAGGGACCCAATACGCATGTTTGAACAAACCTTTAAGAATATAGACGACACGCTCCACAAGGATGCTGGGACCTAGAGCGTGAGAAGTCCCTAGCTGCCGAGCTAATGGAGAAAGAATACAGCTACATCATTGACCCACAGTATCGCTGGGATGCATGGGCTGCACCTAAGGACGCCAGCGGCCAGTTTGACCACAACACTGCGTTAACTGGCAGTGACCTAATGGACTATGTCGATAATGAGCTGTTCCCCTACCTGAAGTCATTTAAGCAACGAGCCGAACGCCCGAACACCATCCAATACAAGATTGGTGAAATCTTTGGTGAAATCAAGAACAAGATACAAAGTGGCTACAGCCTTAGGGATGCCCTAGAGAAGATTGATGAGCTACGGTTTCGCTCTCAAGAGGAAAAGCACGAGCTGTCGCACCTCTATGAAACCAAGATTAAGAACATGGGTAATGCAGGTCGCAATGGGGGTGAGTACTACACGCCCAGACCGCTCATTAGAGCCATGATAGACGTTATGAACCCTCGGATAGGCGAGACCGTTTATGACGGTGCTGCGGGCTCTGCGGGCTTCCTGTGCGAGGCATATGACTACCTTCGCCAGCGTGACGGACTGTCCAGTAGTGACCTAAAGATTCTCCAAGAAACCACCTTCTACGCCAAGGAGAAGAAGTCGTTGGCTTACGTGATTGCCATCATGAATATGATCCTCCATGGCATCGAAGCCCCCAATGTTATCCATACCAATACCCTGGGTGAGAACCTAGCAGACATCCAGGCTAGTCAGCGTCATGACATCATCCTGGCTAATCCTCCCTTTGGTGGCAAAGAGCGTCCAGAGATACAACAGAACTTCCCGATTAAAACAGGTGAGACTGCGTTCTTGTTCTCGCAGCATTTCATCAAGATGCTTAAGCCTGGTGGTCGAGCAGCGATTGTCATCAAGAATACCTTTCTGTCTAACACAGATAATGCGGCTGTGGCTCTTCGTAAGGAGCTACTAGAAAACTGTAACCTACACAGCGTCTTGGATTGCCCTGGTGGCACCTTCATTGGTGCTGGTGTTAAGACGGTGGTGCTGTTCTTTGAAAAGGGAGCACCCACACAGAAGCAATATGGTATAGAAGCGCCGAGTGATGATACAGATTACTTGAGCCAGACTGGAGATGCTAGAGACAAAGAGAATCAGAAGCAACGTGCTCACTAATGATTGTTTTTATTATTCCAATAATGGCGTTCTCGCTCCGCTGAATCCGCGCAGATAATCCGGCGACACCAATAACAAAATGTTCGTCATGAGATTGGATTTTCAGAGGGGCTGCAACAGCACCCGTATCGGCTAGGACGCGGTCATAGCCTATTGCATATCCATATTGACGGGCGGAAATCGCTTCTTTCAATACGGTATCCAGACTGATATCCGTGTCATGAAATTTGCCACTTATGGTTGCCTGTTTATATAGGGCCCCGATCTCCTTGTCAGTAATGGATGATAGGTAGGCCATACCGATTGCGGTACTAAAAATCGGGATCAGAAACCCTTCATCGATCTGCAGGGAAATCGGAAAAGCGCCGATGGTGACGCGTATTAACTGCATATCAAATCCATTTCGCCTGGATATTGTTACGGTTTCACCAGTCGCATCATGGAGGCTTTCCAATAGCTTTGTCAGTTCACTTTTACCGCTTAAAAAAATCGGCAGCCAGTCCCCCAGGTAGCTTATACGCACCGCCGGAAAATATTTCAGGTTATTAAGATCCAGCGTTAGATAGTTCAGTATAACCAGGCTTTTCAGAATTGCGTTGGTGCTAGATTTCGGGTAGTTCAGCGCACTACTGACTTGTACTCCGGACAGGGGCTCACGCCGCTGTGCAAAAAGCTCCATCACTTCTAGGACTCGCGCAACAGACTTGACAACATTTACTGATGATTTAGTTGTATTCAAATGATCTCAGATATATAGTGAAGAGAATTCACATACGTGCAATATCTCTTCATACGTGAACTATTTGCTAGCACCGTTATTGCTGTTAGCCCGTTTAATGCAAGGCATTAGAGCATATCTCAAAGTGCCCTTCAACCTACGAACCTAGCGAATTTTCCTGGAAACAGATAGCGACTCAGAATGGAAGCCAAGCAATAATTGTCCCAGTTGACCAAAAAGGGTGTACATATAAAATGAACGGCTTTATCGACATAGTATGCAACCTTTATACCCCAAAAGTGGTCTCTGAAGGCCGGGATGGTATCGACGAAGAATTCAAATCAAAGGTTCGTATGCCTTTGGAGATGTTGAGTGGCGTGACCATTGAGAATTACCTTAAAAAAATGGATCGAGCCGGTATCGAACGCTCTCTGTTGATTGCTGTTCGCGCAGGTGACCTGAGAGTACGGGGTTCATTTGAAGTACCTTATGATTATGTGCAGCAGGTTTGCCACCAATACCCCGATCGATTTTCTGGTCTAGCCGGGATAGATCCGACTCGCGGCATGCAGGGCCTGCGAGACCTAGCGGATGTGGTTCGCAACCACGGTTTTGTTGGCGCACATTGGTACCCGCATTGGTTTGCTATGCCGCCAGATGCAGCCCAGATTTATCCCTATTATGCCAAATGTTGCGAATTGGAAATCCCGATAATGATGCAGGTTGGGCAGAACCTGGTTTATGACAAGGAACGGCGTTTGCAAACGGTGGCAAACCCTATGTGCCTGGACCGCGTTGCGATAGATTTTCCGGAATTGAAGTTAATTGGCATCCATGTAGGTGTCCCATGGACTGATGAAATGATTGCCATGTGCTGGAAACACGATAACATTTATACCGCGGGCGATGCCTATGCACCTAAGTATTGGCCCAGCCAGTATGTCCACTATGCCAATTCCTACGGTCGCCACAAAGTATTGTTCGGCACAGATTGGCCCGTAATCGATCCCGAGCGAGCGGTCGCGGAGATTGCTGAGCTTGAGCTCAAACCACAGAGTTATCAGGCGCTGATGCGGGATAATGCATTGCAAATTTTTAAACTCCCGGGCCACACGCCAGAACAAGAAGTAGTGGAGGGATCGAGTAAGTCATGAGGCAGAAACCAATTTGAAGAGCACGACCTCACTCCAACCTGATCTCCCCGGATCATTTCGCGACCTGTCCTTAGTTAGCGGAATCCGAGCGTCAAGCGCACGTGGGCCAGATAAGATTGCATTGCGAGATCGACATGGCACGCGCACATATGCCCAGTTAATAGGCAGAATCGACCAGGTTAGTTACGCGTTACATGGAGGATCGGAGCTTAATCCGGGTGATCACTGCGGCATTCTATCCCTTAATTGCAATGAGTATATTGAACTGGTAGTGGGGCTTTCACAGGTGGGCGTGGCCGCAGCGACAATCAATCCTCGGCTTAGCAAATCAGAAATCACGGATATTTGTAACGATGCCGGAGCACGGGTCCTGTTCGTAGACGCGGCTAACATTAAAATGGCGAAGAGTTGCGATTTTGCAAGTGTGGTACAAATAATTGAATTTGGCACACAGTATGAGGATTGGCTCGCCGGCGCCAACCTAAATCAACGTATCCCTTCAGTGGCTGAATGTCTGCCTTTCACAATCCCATATACATCAGGAACTACCGGTCGCCCCAAGGGCGTGCTAATCTCGAGCCGCTCCAGGGTACTAACCTTTTTTAGTATGGGCATCGAATACGGATGTTTTTCATCAAGAGACCGCTTTCTTGCAATTGCGCCTTTATGTCACGGCGCCGGTATGGCGTTCGCACTCGCATCGGTCTATTTTGGCGGATATACACACCTTGTGGACAGTTTTGACCCTGAAGATATCTTACGTGAATTGTCTATTGACGAGATCAGCGGAGTGTTTATGGTGCCAGCTCACTTCCACGCAATATTTGCACTTGAACCAAAACTATTGGCGGCGCTTCAATCATTTGAATTACGCACCATTATTTCAAATGCGGCACCCCTTCCACAAGCGACCAAGAAAAAGATTGTTGAGTATTTTGGCGAAGGTCTGCTGCATGAGTGTTATGGTTCGACCGAAGGTGGCATCATTACTAGCCTCCGCCCAGAGGACCAACTACGTAAACAAAAGTGCGTCGGTCACCCTTTTCCCGCAACCGAGGTTAGTATTCGTAACGAAGAGGGTGTGGAATGTATACCGAATGAGGTTGGTGAACTATTTTGCCGAAGCCCCTGCCTATTCAACGGCTATTGGCAACTACCGGAGGAGACCGCAGAAGCTTTGCAACTGGGTTGGTGTACTGTGGGTGATCTGGCCCGTCGAGACGAAGAAGGCTATATCTATATTGTAGATCGAAAAAAAGACATGGTTATTACCGGTGGTATGAATGTCTATCCGAGTGAAATTGAAGATGTGTTGATACGCCATCCGAATATTATTGAGATAGCGGTCATTGGAGTGGCAGACGATCATTGGGGTGAAAGCCTAAAAGCCTTCGTTATAACCAAAAACGGCAAACCCCCTGACTACGATGAGCTGGTAACTTTTTGCGAGGATAGTCTTGCGAAATTTAAGATACCTAGAAAGTTCGTACAGATAGATGCTCTACCGCGCAATGCAGGCGGCAAAATTCTTAGAACCGTTCTGCGAAAAATAATTGATCCAGCAGTCTGATAAGGCCGTTTTGTATACTGCCAAAAAAGATAATGGGAGATTTCGAGATGAGAACGGATAACGCCGCAAACAAGGAGATAGTCACCAAATTTCTGGAAGGGTTTTGGACTGGGGAGCCGGAAAAATCTCTTGCATTGTGTTCTGATGATGCTGTCTGGACCTTCCAGAAAAGTCTCAGATCACCACGCTATGCCAGCGTGCCCAATGCCCTAGACTGGTTAAACAAAACGCTCGTTTCCGGGTTTGACCGCGACTCAGGCTACAAGATCGTCGTGCATAACGTGGTATCAGATGGAGAAGAGGCGGCCATCGAATACACCGCGACCGGCACCACTATCCGTGGAGAGTTGTACGAAAAGGATTATTTAGTTCGTTTTACAGTTAGGGAAAGTGAAATTATTTCGGTCCGCCCTTACTTCGATACACATTATGTCAATGAGCGTCTCGCGGAACTCCCGTTACTTGACCCGGACTTTTAATAAAATATCATTTCAGCCGGCGAGGCCGTTGAAAAAATGAACATTAAAGGTTCCAGCGCCAGTGCGGATCGGTATCGCTCTGGTTTGATATCGTTCGGAGTCCCAGACAGCATGCCCCGCAGCGTGATCTGGCCAGCGTGAAATCGCAAAAATCTCCCACGACCACTCGCCCACTAGTACCTGCAACCCTCCAGCGATCTCGAAGGCAGTGTAATATGCTTCCGCTGCCGCGATCATTGGCAAAAGTACATCCCGGTACTGGTCGATTCGTTTCTGATCCGTCACACAGCCCTGAATCACCATGAACGCTCGTGGTCCGGAGCTCTCGGGAGGTTTTACGCTTGCGATAGTTGGAATCTCTAGGGCATCGGGAAGCCCTAAGTAAGGCAGGCCAGAAACGGCAAGTGCCAGTAACCCGGAATCAGAACCCAATGTTCCCAGTAGACTTTGGCTCCCTTCGCTGGTCCAAAAGGCAGTCAATTGTTCCATCCATTTAAACTCGATTAAAAATATCGCGCACTCAGGGGTACCGGGCTCCAGGCATTCAACTGCATCAACATCAACGGATGCAAGTGTCGTACCGCCAAATTCACTCGCCAGGGATTCAGCATCCGAAAGATAGACACCCGAGTCTAGGACAGCAGGAATCTGCATGTACAGGAAGCAGGGGTGATCTTTCCCGGTCATGTCCACTTAATTAGTCATAAGCTATTGGCGAATCGAGCTAGTTCGCTGTTAAATTTGCTCGCCTCCTCCCAAAATGGCGCGTGGCTGCTGTGATCGAAAAGAACGAGCTTAGATTCCTGTACCTGTTGCTGAATCCACTGTCCAACAGCGGTTGGCAGAATATTGTTATTGGGATAGCAATAGAATAATGCTGTTGGTACAGGTATGACCGCCAGCCTGTCGCGCCAGTCCTGCTGTGCCATCTCGTCAATAATTTGTGCCAAAACTTCAGTAGGTGTTAGATAGGTTTGTGCGATCATGTCCTCTAGGACGGCGCCTTCAGGTGGAGCCAAAAAAGCCGCCTGAAAGAAATCGTTATAGATGCCTCTATTGTCACGTAAAGCATCGCCATAGCCCTCGGCCGCTTCTTTGGGAAAATCACCGAATGTTGGGTGCTCCCATCCAGGTGTCGACGACAATCGCGGTGTCATTTCCATTAATACCAGGCCACCGACCCTCTCAGCACCATAGTCCTGCAGATACTGCAAGCTGACGAATCCACCGAGTGAATACCCCAATAGGACGGCATCGTTGATGTCGAGCCTAGTGAGAAGTTCATCTATATCCGCCGCAAGGCGAGCAATACTGTAGCCGTGATTTGGCTTGCCAGACAGGCCCTGACCTCGAAGATCAGGCGCGATAACCCGATAACTCTTTGCCAGCTCGGGAATATTGCGTTGCCAAAAATAATCTGCGCCAAACGTCAATGCCTGGAGCAATACTAATGGCCGTCCCTGTCCTTCATCACGATAGTACAACGGCACCCCGTCATTTAAGTGGCAATAGGCCATTTGTCTACTCCTTAATGTTCTGGTTCGCTTGGTTTAACGCATGTTATAAGTGAACTTTACACCCACGGTGCGCGGCGCGCTAAGAATGAACTGAGGTACGACTGGGTCAACGCCGGCGGTGGGAACACCAGACTCTAACATGTTGGTATAGTAATCCTTGTCAGCTATATTATTAGCATAGAGGGAAACATCCCAGTTGTCGTCAGTACGATAGGTCACTCTGGCATTGAGAACCTCATACGATTTCTGTTCAAACTTTGGCCTGTTGAATGGCGTAAAAAATTGACCTCCCGTGTGCTGCCAATTCCCCCAAAATTCAAGACTAGAAGAATTTCCCAGTGGCAGTGTATAGAGGCCACTTAGCGAACTAGTAAAATCTGGCGAGCGCGGCAGGTCATTACCTCTAAGGCTTACTTCCGGGATGCCTGGCTTGTCCTTGTCACCTGTAGTGAACTCATCATATTCGGTATTCAAAATAGAAACCGCCCAATCCACCTGAAAGTTTTCAGTCACCAATGTTTGTAACTCGATCTCACCACCGTAGATGGTGGCTTGTGCGGCATTTTCGATGGTGGCATTGAGAGAAACCACTTTACCTACCTGAAGGTCACTGTAATCGTAATAAAAGGTAGATGCGTTTAGCTGCGTAAGGCCTTCGTTAAAGCGACCTTTGATACCAAGCTCAAAACTCGTGACCTCCTCTTCATCGTAACTGGGTTGCACGGCCAGGAGATTGAATCCACCGCTCTTAAAACCTCTCGTAATGCTGCCATGGAGCATCACATCATCCCTCCAAAAGTAGTTGAATCCGATTTTCGGAGTAATCGAATCCCAGTCGTTCTTGCCATCAACCACTCCTGCAGCGGGTACGCCGAGGGACGTCCGGTCATCAACGTAAAACGCCGATTTTTCTTCGTAGCTGAAACGAGCCCCAACGTTCAGCTGGAGTTTGTCAGTGATATCATAAGAAAAATCACCATACACTGCATAAGCCTGGGTATCACTCCGACCATTGATAATCACCGCAAACGGCAAGTCGTAACCCAGTGGCAGGGGAATGCCAATAGATGAAGTGGAATCTTCATCTAGATAATAGAGTCCAGCAATCCAGGTTAATGGCCCTTCGGAATCGGATATCAACTGAAACTCTTGGGTAACCAGTTCGGACGCGTCCTCTTGAAAATAAGTCACTAGGTAAGCTGCAATACCATCACCGTCGTTCAACCAGTCGAATTCGACATCGCGCTGAGCCGTTAGCGATTTAAAAGTCATGCCGTCTGGCATGTCCCAGGTGACAGTGGCAAGAAAACCAGTCTGATCTGACCGACCTGCACTGGGCACCTTAATGTCGAACCCGGGTAGGTTAAATTCATACCCTTGCGACACCACACGTGGCTGATCAGCCAGTGGGTTTGAGAACGGAGCGCCGCCAAAATAAACAAGCGGATCATCAGGATACTTAAAAGGCGCCGGAACACTGTCATCTCGATAAGTATTTGCCTGGAGGTCAATCGTTACACGGTCACTTACCTTCCAACTCAGTTGCCCACGGAAGGCCTGTAGATCCTTAGTATCCAGTTCTTCTAGGCCGCGCCCGACATTGGGGAAAATATTTTGCGTGTAGCCATCGCGCTTGTTACTCAAAAAGGACAGCCTACCAGTGAGTGCGCCATCGCCGAGCGCGCCGCCAATTGCGCCTTCAGCGCGCCTTTTCCCATACTGTCCGAGATCGACCGAAACATAAGCATCTAATTCTTCGGTAGGTGTCTTGGAGATAAAATTGATCGCCCCACCCGTGGCGTTTCGGCCGTAGAGGGTTCCTTGTGGGCCGCGTAATACTTCGATACGCTCTAGGTCAAAAAAATCAAAAATCGCGACATTGGCGCGCGCCTGGTAGGCTCCATCCATTGAAATGGCAACTCCAGGATCACCGGCCACGGTATAGTTTTCGGTGCCGATACCACGAATTACGACCTTTCCAACCAAGTCACGTTGGATAGTTAATCCGGGTGTAAAACCGGTCAATTGCTCACTATTCTCCAGTCCGGCACGCGCAATTTGATCGGAACCGAAGGCACTGATGGAAATCGCAGTTTCCTGAACAGAGGTTTCTCGGCGTTGAGAGGTAACCACAATCTCTTCGAGAACCCTTGGCTTCGCTTGCCGACCGGAATCATTGAGCACTGAAGCCTGTGTTTCGGAAACATTGTTTTCTTGGGTAAATCCCGTTAAGGGAATATTTAAGGAAATAAGTAATACGGCCGTATAACCCAGTTTAATTCTAGCTATTGCAGTCAAATGTGTCATTAATTTATTACTCCTATGTATCCCGCCATATTTGTTGGAAAAATCAGCTAAATAATCGCTAAAATCTACCTTAAACTATTGTGTTTTTGTTCTTTTTATGCAAGTGTACCATAAAATATTTGATTTCATATATATATTGATTAACTACATATGTGTACAACAACAGCATAGGGTACTACCATCAAGCTAAAATAGTGTGGATAGTTTAAGTTTTGTGGGGCGCTGCGCAGCGTCAACGGCAACACCGATTATTATTTATGCTTATATTGCGAATTTGATGCATAAAGATAAGTTAGCCAAATCCAATGGGACATAATTAGATATGAACAAGCAAACAGATATTCAAAATCTCACAGCAGAAGTCATGCAAGACATGTTTGAGTTGATGGTGCGTATTACGGAAGCCGACAAAGCGATCCAACGTGGATTGAGCGCCGGTGACCTGCAGTTTCAGTATTACCCGTGCGGAGGCCAGGAAGCGATTGCTGCCGCTTTGTCAACGGTTTTACATAAAGACGACTATATGGTGACGACATACCGGGGTATTCATGACATCGTCGCCAAGGGTACGCCGATGCGTGAGATCATGGCTGAGTTATATGGTCGTATCAGCGGCACATCAAAAGGCAAAGGCGGCGCGATGCACTTATCAGATCCCGCCTCCGGCCTTATGGTAACTACAGGGATCGTGGGTGCAGGGATACCTATCGCCAACGGACTTGGCCTGGCTGCAATGTTACAAAGAACCGACCGTATCACGTCAGTCAGTTTCGGGGATGGTGCAACCAGCATTGGTGCGTTTCATGAGGCGCTGAATCTGGCATCGCTTTGGAATTTACCAGTGATTTTTGTTTGTCAGAACAACCAGTATGCCGAATACACAGCCCAAGCAGAATATACGCGCAGTCGATCACTTGCCTCCCGGGCCGCGGCGTACGAAATGCCTGGCGTACAGGTCGACGGAAATGATCCGGTTGCATTGGCCGCAGTATTTAGAGACGCTGCACAACGGGCGCGCTCCGGTAATGGTCCAACTCTGGTCGAGGCACTGTGCCACCGTCTTCAGGGGCATGCATTTGGCAGTGAACAAGCACATATGGACCAAGCAGCATTGAAAGATGCGATCACTAATGCGCCTGTGTCACGCTTCAGACAGCACCTATTAAATGAGAAAATTTGTACCGAGCAGGACTTGCAAACGGTGGAGCAGTTGGCGCTTAAGGAGATCGAGGACGCAATCGAATTTGCCCGAAATGAGCCCCAACCCGCCGCAGACGAACTCTACATAGATGTATTCAGCGATCCCTCCATGATTCCAGGCACTTGTGCAGTATTGCCTAAGCAAGCAGAACCTGAAATCGGAGACACACAAACCATGACGATGTGTGAGGCCATCAACCATTCCCTGGATATGGCGTTGGGCAATGACGACCGTGTGTTTCTGATGGGCGAGGACATACAAGATCCCGCAGGCGGCATTGTCAAGGCAACTGTCGGACTATCTACAAAGTATGGTCTCGACCGGGTCAGGCCAACTCCAATTGCGGAACAAGCCATTATAGGCGCCGCAATCGGTGCTGCGTTAGCGGGTATGCGTCCAGTGGCCGAAATAATGATCAACGATTTTCTCGCTGTCTGCATGGACCAAGTCGCAAATCACGCTGCTAAACTCAGGTATATGTCCGGCGGCAGGACCAATGTTCCCCTGACGATCCGTACCCTGACCGCGGGGAATGTCGGCAGCTTTGGTGCACAACATTCCCAATCGCTCGAGAACTGGCTCACGCACATACCAGGACTAAAAGTCGTATTCCCGAGCACCCCGGCAGAAGCAAAGGGTCTGCTGCTGAGCTGCATCGACGATGAAGATCCGTGTATTATTTTCGAGAGCATGAGACTATATTTCAGTCCCGGGCCAGTACCCATGGGTAACTATCGAATACCCTTGGGTAGCGCCGATATCAAACGTTCCGGCTCGGATTTGTCAATCCTCACCTACGGGTGGATGGTACCCGAGGCAATAGCTGCAGCAGAGGAGCTTGCGTCACAGGGGATCGACGCCGAAGTTGTCGACCTGCGTAGCCTAGTGCCGCTCGACCGACAAACCATCTTGGAATCGGTTGGACGGACAGGACGTGCGATAGTCGCTCACGCAGCCGTGCAATTTTGTGGTTTTGGCGCAGAACTGGCAAGCATGATACACGAGGAACTGCATGCGAAACTCAAGACTCCCGTTGCGCGTATTGGAGCAGCATACACGCCTGTTCCTTTTGCACAGAGTCTGGAGTCCGAACATTTCCCTGACGCCAGCCAAATTGTTGCTGCGGCCAAAAGCCTGATGGCGAACTGATTCTCAAGGAGCATCCTTCATGACTACGGTCCTTTTGCGCATGCCCAAAGCCGCTGTATCAATGCAGAACGGCACCATTGAAGAGTGGTTGGTGGAAAATGGCGCTTCCGTGATTACAGACCAGCCGATCTACACATTGGAAATTGAAAAAACCGTGCTCGAAATTGAGTCGCCAGCCACGGGGAAACTGGTCCAAAAGGCCCTTGCCGGAGAGTCGTACAAGGTTGGCGAAATTATTGGCGAAATCGAAAGTTGAGCCTCATAATGCACCAGTGTGAGAATAAGCACAGGATATTATGGTGAACGCCAAGGCGATGATAGCCATGATTTTTACGAGATAGCTCTTCCTAAATCAAACGCTATTGTTGTATCTATAATACTTTATAAGATATAAGGTAGTGAAAAGCACTAAGCGGTCCTAATTTTATTTAGTTAAGATAAAAAAATGAAGATTCTATTATCAGCTGTTCTTCTGTGCTGGCTCTGAACATGTCTATTTTTTTTTGGAATCTCATCTACTAAAACAAAAAAGGTAATGAAATGAAAAAATATCGAACTACACCCCTACTCCTAGTTCTTACTCTAGCCTTGTTGGCTTGTGACGGCGGCTCACCGCTGGTTAACTCTTGTTTAGATACGATGGAGTCTGTGGTCGAGGGACATGAACAGGCTGCAAGAAAAGAGCCTGTCTCTACTCAAGACCAGTTCAAAAATGGGAGAGCAGCCCGGGAATTGGGCCGCTGTAGCTTAGCGATGGCGTCCGAGGAACAGACTGATGCTCAACTAGAACGAGCTTTTGAATTGGGCGCTAGGATGCAAAAAGCGTTACTTGGCAGTCTGGCCCGATAGAGATTTCAAAAAAGCTGACGCGGTAAGACAAATCGACTTGTGAATTACCATAGATGGAGAGCAGAGTGAATTTTTTAGAAGCAGCGCAACAGTCTGAAGTTAGACTTTCTTAGCAACAGATCGAAGACAAATTGTTAGAGACAGGTAGGTTGACAAAAGCAACTGGTGACAATGAGGCAGAGATTACCATTGCCTATAGAGAGTTTGAGTGTGATGGAGAAATAGGGCCCTACTTATTGATTGAGATTACGAGCGAAGATGGCGAAGAACGTGATGAAAGTGTTTACGAAGCTATATCCGATTATGTCAGCGACAAGATTGGAGGCTCGTCAGGAGATTGGGGCGCAGGAGTTGAAGACGCTTTGATAAATATATACGGGCAGGTCGTTCTTTTTAATGGAAAGAGCGTCTATTAACTCAAATGAGATTCCATGACTAATAGCCTGTCCGTGTTTACTTGACCACTACAGCTACCCACCGCTGACTATTATAGTAACGGCTGTAAAATATGGTGTTTCCGCTAATTGTTCGATTCGTGGGAGTGACGTAGAGTGTTAATCAAGCCATATCGACCTTCACCTTAATCTTCACACCGTCCAGATGCGCTTGCCACGTCTCAAGCATAACTTATCTAGTCTACAAATCTTTATAGGGGCGGGGGAGTCTGCTGAGTCCTTGTGATTGTTATTGTGCCTGCGTAGATACAAAGTAGATCCATTTCAGAACTCTAAGAAGCCTTCCTAGCCACGCCCCATCGTTTGCCTCTTCTGACATGATCTGACATAGTAGATTCATCACCGAATAGGTTGCTCGCCATGAAATACATTCTGCTACTTACTGTGCTTTTAACATCCACTGCTTTTGCTGCCCCAGACTTTGATGAAACTATGGCAGAAGCTAAGCAAGGGGAAGCTTACGCTCAATACAACCTAGGCTTGATGTATGACAATGGCGATGGTGTTCCAGAGAACGATGCTGAGGCCGTCGCCCGTTTTACTAATGAAACTCAGTCAGGAGTTTCATTCCTTGTATTTGAATCATCGAGGGATTGATCTAATGAGCATGTTTTGTAAACAATTATTTATTATATCAATAATTTTTCTAAAAGCTTGTGGTGGAGGCGGAGTTGATGCAGTCGTCCCTATAATCACTTCACCAAGTTCATTCATTGTAAGTGAAAATCGAACCTCAATTGGAACAGTGGTAGCCACGACTGCAAATTCAAGTGTATTAAAATATTCACTTTCAGGAATTGATGCTAATACTATTTCAATTGATTCAGCAACTGGGGCGATGACATTTAACTCCGCCCCAGATTATGAAACTAAAAATTCATATGTAGTCACACTGAATGTCGCTTCTGGATCTCTTTCTACGTCTCAAGATATAACAATTACTATTTCTAATATATCTGAACCAATAGTTTGGCAATTGACAGAACCTGAGTCGGTGGGAATGAGTTCAACTAAGCTATCCGATGCGTTTGATAAAGTACTAGCTGATGGTTCCTATACACAAGGTGCACTCGTAATTAAAGATGGCAAGCTTGTTTATGAGCGTTATAGAGGAATCGCAGTCAATGAAAAGAAGACATTGAAAGACAAGAATTGGGAGGGTTACAGCACCAATATTCAAAGTCGCTTAGGTGCTAGAGATAAGAATAGTATCGTCACTTCTTGGTCAACAGCAAAATCTTTTACCAGTATTGTTACAGCTATAGCGATAGAGCAAGGTTATATAAATTCTTTAGAACAGAGTGCATCCGATTTTATAAGTGAATGGGCTAATGACAGTCGTAAGCAAATTACTATTCGCGATTTGCTGGATATGCACTCTGGACTAACAATGGCTTGTGCTAGCAATAACGGTGGCGAATGGATCTCGGTCGGTAACTGTGAAACATGGAGACGTGATAACGGTGTACTTTATTTCGATGATATGCTCGATGTATGCATTAATCGAGAAATGGCTCAAACTGGTGTTGATTATCCCTGGTTCAATGATTATGGCTCTGGTGAATTGTGGCAACCAGGTGATTATGTTTATATGAATTGTGACACGATGGTTGTGGGTGAAGTATTATTTCGAGCAACAGGGAAAAATATTGAAACATATGCAGATATTAATCTTTTTTCTAAGATTGGGATGGATGCCGAGTGGTGGCAGGATATAGATGGTAATTACCTTACTTTTTGTTGCATAGACGCTACCGTTAGAGATTTTGCAAAATTTGGCCAAGTAATTCTTAATAATGGAGTATTAGATGGCGAGCAAATTATTCCTAAGTCATATATTGAGAAAATTAAAAATATACCAAATGAAGAAAAACCTGGTAATTGGAATGCAAGATATCCTAATAATAGTTATGCATTAAATTTCTGGACTTTGGCACCCGGCACTACAGATAACGGTACAACTTTTCCAGCGGAAGATACCATCTTTCATACTTTAGGTTTTGATGACCAGATGATCATGATCGATTTTACCAATAATATGCTTGTACTTAGATTTAGCCTATATGAGCTTAGTTTAAAGTATAATTATGAAAGAAAATATAAAGATAACGATCAGTATGGAACATCCAACTATATACTCTCATTGCCGGGAGGAATTGGTTTGGGTGGAATACAGAATTACAAGCCCTTTGACTTTCTTTATGATGTGACACAATCAATCAATGTAGAGTGAAAGTATCCCTAATATGATGGGCTTGGGAGGACTCGAGCCTCTACTCTGGTACCACGAAGTCCCCAAGCCCCCTTGTATCACTAGCCCTAAGGGGCACATCAGATTTAAATAGACCAATTCCAGTCACATGATGGCTAGACTATCGATTTTATCCCAAACCTAATCGCTGCAAGATTTACAGGCTATGAGGGAGTCTGCTGACAGCTTGTGATTATTTCCGGGGCTACCCAGATACATTAGACGGGTATTTAGGATTACCTCAACTTCAAGGCATAAAAAAACCCTGCGTTAACAGGGCTTAGATGATTGATTTGTCTCGCAGTGCCTTTATCTGTGATTCAGAGTACGCCAGATCATTCTCAAGAACATCATCGGTGCTGGTTCCTAGCGCTGGGGGTGCCAAGGTATAGACGATGGGTGTACGGCTGTATTTGATTGGGTTAGCCACCAGAGGAATCTCGCCGGCTCTATGATCCGCAACCTTCACTACCATATTTCGTGCCAGTATCTGCGGGTCACTAAATACCTGGTCGATGCTATTGATTGGTCCACAGGGGACCTTTGCCTCTTGAAATGCCTGTAGCCAAGCGGCGCTGGTTTTCTCACGTAGGCAGAGGCTAATGGCGGCGCAGAGTTGCTGCCGATGTTCTACCCGTGCTGAATTAATGGTGTAGCGCTCATCGGTTACCCATTCTGGTTTCTCCAGTGCGTCGCACAGACGTTTAAATTGCCCATCGTTACCCACCGCCAAAATCACATGGCTATCCGCTGTCGCGAATGCCTGATAAGGGACTATGTTCGGGTGGGCATTGCCAAGGCGTTTCGGAACGTCGCCGCCAATCAGATAGTTACTGGCCTGATTGGCCAGCACCGCGGCCTGCACATCGAGCAGAGCCAAATCAATATATTGCCCTAATCCCGATTGATGACGCTCTAGGAGTGCCCCCTGTATGGCATTGGCGGCATAGAGGCCGGTAAATAAATCAGTGACAGCCACGCCCACTTTAACCGGGCCCCCCGCTTCATCGTCTGGAGCCCCAGTGACACTCATCAGGCCACCCATTCCCTGAATTAAAAAATCATAGCCTGGGCGCTTAGCATAGGGGCCAGTTTGACCAAAGCCGGTAATTGAGCAATACACAAGCTTGGGATTAATGGCCGAGATAGACTCATAGTCGAGACCATATTTTTTCAGTCCGTCGACCTTATAGTTTTCAATAAGAACATCGCATTGACCCGCGAGTTGATAGATAATTTTTTGTCCCTCAGGCTGAGTAATATCGACCGTGACTGATTGTTTTCCGCGATTGGCACAAAAGAAATAGGCCGCATCATCGCAATTGTCGCCCGCTTTGTCTTTGAGGTAGGGAGGCCCCCAACTACGGGTATCATCACCCACACTGGGTCGTTCAATTTTGATCACGCTAGCGCCCAGATCGGCAAGCATTTGGCCAGCCCAGGGGCCGGCCAAGACGCGGCTCATATCCAATACTTTATAACCCGAGAGTGGACCCGACATAGGCTTAACCGAACGCGGGTACGGTAAAAAACGCACGCCCCAAAATTAGACCATGAATATGGCATACCCTCCGCGGGACATTTAGTATCCGTATTTTAAAGGCCCGTTGCCCACCCAATCTTATCCAACCTGTCGTCATGGTAAAAATCCTGTGTGAAAAAAGCACCTATACCGAATAGTGCTCGGCTGTTTGGTCTAAAGCCTTAATGACCTTCTCGAGCATAGTATCAATTTCCGAATGGTTCATAATAAGCTGCGGTGAAATAATCATTGAGTCGCCGACTGCGCGCATCACCAATCCATTATCAATACATAGTTCACGACAGACCCCGCCGGCGCTCTGCTCTGGTGCCAGACGTTCTTTGGTTGCTT
>Ga0209091_10001767_pt1 | contig 18688 bp, 21 predicted proteins | sample ArcticOcean_MG_C_6_FD_187438 | JGI IMG/M metagenome (GOLD analysis project Ga0209091, IMG submission 187438) | Marine microbial communities from western Arctic Ocean - ArcticOcean_MG_CB8_128 (SPAdes) (version 2) | ecosystem: Environmental > Aquatic > Marine > Oceanic | place: Arctic Ocean...
AGACCTCTTGACGTCATCAAACCCTATCGATTAGAAATGGGAACCAAGCTGCCTACCAGCAAAGGTAAAAATCTCTATGAGTTTTGGGGCAATAAGATCCAAGAAAATCTCTTAAAGGAACTGAAAGCAAATAAATCTGAGCTGATAGTCAACCTAGCCTCCAAAGAATACTTTAGTGTTGTTGGCTCTTTGCCGAAGAATATTGAGGTTGTTGCTCCGGTATTTAAAGATCTCAAAAATGGTGAATATAAGCTTATTAGTTTCTATGCAAAAAAAGCCAGGGGTTACATGAGTAATTGGATCATCAAGAACAAAATTACTGCCGCAAAAGACCTAGTGAAATTTAAAGAAGAGGGCTACAAATACTCTAAAAAACTTTCAACAAAATCGGAGCCTGTCTTTTTAAGGGACTAAACCTTCTTTTTCCCAGAATGAATGAGTGGGCTCAAGGTCATCATAGTTAGCCTTTGATTTGTCCATGTAGGATTTCATTGCCGCTTCCATGTCCTGTCCGCTAATTAGAGAAGAATTCCATGCTGCATGATAATCAAGAGATTCTTTAACGCTATGATCGCGAGCATAATTTATTTGTTTCTTGATCACTCGAGTTACAAGCGGTGATTTAGATGCAATTTCTTTTGCTAGCTCAAGGGAACCTTTTTCAAGGTCTTCTTGGTTGTCAAAAACTTTGTTCATGAAACCCAGTGCAAGGGCTTCTTCTGGAAGAAATTTTCTGCCGGTATAAGACAGCTCTCTAACAGCACCTATAGGCATTAAAGTAGGCAATCTTTGGAGCGTTCCAACATCTGCAGCAAGACCAATGTCTACTTCTGCAATTTTAAAAAATGCATCTGCGGAACAGTACCTGATATCGCAAGCTGCTACCATATCAATGCCACCTCCAACACAAGCTCCCTGTATTGATGCAATGGTTGGCATTCGACATTCCTCCAAAGCTGAAAAAGTATCTTGCAGTTCTAAGACTTCGTGATAAAAAGTTTCTCTCATGCGAGCAGGATCTTTCTTCACACCATCTTTGGTGGCCGGCGCAAAATTAGCCAAATCCATTCCCGCGTTAAAATGTTTGCCTTCTCCTCGAAGCAAAATAACTCTTGCTTTAGCATTTTTATCTAACTCCTTGATCAGTTCAGGCAGCTCCTTCCAAAACAACCTGGTCATTGAATTAAATTCATCGGGACGATTCATGATTACATGCGCAACATTGTCCTCAACCTTTACCTCAAAACATGTGTACTTACTCATTGGGACTCACCTCGGTTTTTAATTCCTTAACCAGCTCTCTAAGATCATCAACCAGCGCAAAGGTTTTATGATGGGGCAATACCACTTTTCTGTCGGTGCTTAGTTTCTTAAGGCCGTTATCTAACTCATCCAATTTACTGATTATTTCTTTGCTCATAGCTACAATAGGTTACGTTTACAAAAAATTATAATGGCTTGAATGTATGAAAGCACGTCTCTTCCAAACTTTATTTATATTTAATGCTTTTGCTTGCAGCATTTTTGCGCTAGCAAGCGAGCCAAACAAGGACATTAGAGCCCTTCAAGAGCAAGGGATGACGGCAGTTTTATTTCAGCAAACATCAGCAGAGCGATTGGCAGCAAGCCTGCAAACATTTGTAGCAGCCAGGCAGGCTTTGGACAAAGCTTTGGCTGATCCAACTTGGAGCGCATTGCCAGGTCAAAAAAACTATCAGAACAAAAAGCCAGCAATCATTCTTGACGTTGATGAAACAGTTTTAGATAACACAGCCTATCAAGCTCGCATGATTTTAGATGGCACGCGCTATCCAACCGGATGGGTAGATTGGGGCAATGAAGTTGCTGCAATAGCAGTTCCAGGAGCAAAAGAATTTTTAAACTACGCCGATTCAAAAGGGGTAACAATTTTCTATATTACCAATAGGGTGGTTGAGCTAAAAAAAGCTACTCAAAAAAACTTAACAAGACTTGGAATGCCTTGGGATAAATCTAAAGCAACTATTTTGATGAGAGGGGAAAACGACTGGGGCAGCGATAAAAAATCTAGACGTGCACTGGTTGGCGAACAATATAGAGTGCTGTTGCTTGCCGGAGATAACCTGGGTGATTTTATTGATGCCAAAGACAACAACTTAGCGCCCGACAAAAGACAAGACGTGGTTTCAGTTTATTCTAAATACTGGGGAACCAAGTGGTTTATGTTGCAAAACATTGCTTACGGAGACTGGGAAGGGTCTTTGTATGATTTTGATTACTCTTTGTCTCCTGACGAGGTTCATGAGACTCGCTTAAACGCTCTGCAACCATCAAGATAATTATATGAAAAAATACTTACTGCTCGTTGGTGTCTTTATTCTTACATCCTGCCAAGATGGAGCCGTCATTGAAGAGGCTGTTTTGATTGGTACAAAAACTAATGCAGCACAAACCTTAGAGCAAAATTTTAACAACAAAGCCAAGAACATCATTTTATTCATTGGCGATGGCATGGGACCCAATCAAGTTGCATTAGCAAGACTATCCGTGGGTGGTGCAAACCATCGACTCTCGTTTGAGAATTTTCCAGTCACCGGCATTGTCTTGAATCACTCGGCTCAGAATCTCTACACAGACTCAGCTGCATCTGCTACCACATGGGCTGCTGGAGTTAAGACAAAAAATGGCTATCTATCCGTTGACCCTGATAATAAATTTTTGCCGACCATCCCAGAGCTTTTAAGCACCAAGGGCTACCTTACTGGCTTGGTTGCTACTTCTTCGATCACTCATGCTACTCCAGCAGCTTTTTATGCTCACATTAACAGCCGTTCCAAGCACAAGAAAATTGCTCAAATGTTAGTTGAATCAGATATTGCTATAGCTTTAGGTGGAGGCTCTGAATTTTTTAAACTGCCTTTATCAGATCAAGCAATACACATCATTGATAATGGAAATTCTTTGGATGAAGATAATCTGACTCAGCATGCAAGAGTCCTTGGGCTATTTGGTGAAGATGGACTGGATAGAAGGCTTTCTCCACCCACTCAACTTAAAATGACAGAGAAAGCATTGGGTTTTTTAGATTTTAAAACGTTAAATTGCCAAGGATTTTTTCTTATGTCTGAGGGCAGCCAAATTGACTGGGCTGGCCATGACAATAATGTGCAGTACATGCTCTCTGAGTTTGCTGACTTTGATGATTCAGTTGCAGCTGCAATAGAGTTTGCAAAGAACGATAAAGAAACTTTGATTTTGGTTACCGCAGATCATGCAACCGGAGGCTTGGTTTTACAAAAACCTAAAGGCTCAAGCATTAGAGCTCAATGGACAACAACAAGTCATGATTTATCGCATGTTAATGTCTATGCCTATGGACCAGGAGCTGATTTATTTTCAGGCGTCATGGACAACACCGAGATTTTTGATCGTATCTTATTGGCCCTGGATTACCAGAATCTAGATTCAGAGAATTGCGCTAACTAATTCAGCAAGGGTTGGGTAGGTTATTACCCCATTGCTTAAAACTTTACTTCTGCCTTTGTTGATCCAATAAACCTGCCCAACTCCAGCTTTGACTGCCGAGGTTACAACTTTAAAATTGTCATCAATAAATATTGAGTTTTTAAGATCAAGTTTTAAATACTGACTTGCAAGCGACCAAAATTCTTTTTGTTCTTTTGCGTAACCCACGTGCATGCTGCAAAGATGAGAATCAAAATAATCAAGAAAGTTTGCAGACTCAGATTTAAAATCAAACAATCGAGGGTCGCCGTTGGTCAGAATGTATTTTGGATTAGGCAAGGCTGCAAATTTATTCAAAGCATCAACAGAACCATCTAAAAATGAACACCTTTCTTCTTGTGCTTTAATAATTTCAAGGCAGTCCACTTTAAAATATTCATCCCAATAATTTAAGTCGTACCAATTTAAGCTGGCTTCCTGATTTTTCATCATCGCAACAAGCTCGGCTTTTATATCCGATCTTGTCTTGCCAGAGCTTAGGGTCAATGCATCAGGCAGCCAATCTTGCCAAAACTTCATGTCATAGTTAAGGTCTAAAATGACTCCATCAAGATCTGAGAGAATAGCAGTGGTAGAATTAAATTTTGTCATTAAAAACAATATGCAGTCTAAAAATTTAGAACTTATTATCTCTCAATTAGAGGAATTAACCTTCAGTTTATTTCCTGAAATATTAAAAATTTATGGAGATAAGAATTTCAAGACCACCCTTAAAAAAGATGGATCACCTGTCACTAAAGCAGACATGCGCGCCCATAAATTAATTTTGAAGTTTCTTAAAAAGAATTATCCTGATATTCCTATTGTTTCAGAAGAAAGTTTCCTTCAAAAGGGTTACAAACCTGTAAAAGAGTTTTGGTTGGTTGATCCCATAGATGGAACCAAGGGATTTGTTAATCGCTCAGGCGAATTTACGACCAATATTGCTCTCATTCAAAATGGTCAACCAATCCTTGGTGTGGTCGGGGCTCCTGTACAAAATAAGATTTGGTCTGGCATAGCAGCCCACAAACCTAAAACATCTCAATTGAAAGCTACAGATTCGATTTCAACACTAAGAATAGTCATGAGTAAAAACCATCAAACCGTCTTAGATACGGCTTTTCTTAGTTATTTAGACAAAAAAAATAAAAAACTAAAAATTATTAGCAAAGGCAGCTCTCTTAAAATATGCGCTTTAGCAGACAAAAAAGCAGACATATATCCTAGATTTGGCCCAACATCAGAGTGGGATATCGCCGCTGCTGATGCGGTTCTTAGAGCAAATGGAGGTGGCATCTTTCAGATTGATACCCTTAAACCCCTTGAATATGGAAAAAAAGATAGCATATTAAACCCTATGTTCATTGCGATAAGTAATTTGAACGAAAAAAAGACAATATTGTCTTTGATAAGAGGTTTTAGTAAAAATTTGCTATAATTACCTTATAAGATAACCTTAGGTTATAATATAATATTGATAAAATTTATATATGGGAACTGATTTACAAACAATAACGCTATCGACTCCAGGCAAGGATATAGAATCCTATCTGTCTTGTGTTCATGCGATTCCGATTCTTACCCCAGAGCAAGAAAAAGAGCTTGCTTACAAGCTTTACGATAATAACGATCTAGAGGCTGCGCGTCAGCTAGTACTTTCACACTTAAGGTTTGTGATCCATATTTCAAGGTCGTATTCTGGTTATGGGCTTCCTCTTGCAGACATCATTCAAGAGGGAAACATTGGCTTGATGAAAGCAGTTGATCGATTCGATCCAAACAAAGGCGTTAAAGTTGTTTCTTTTGCGGTTCATTGGATCAAAGCAGAAATTCATGAATACGTTCTAAAAAATTGGAGAATGGTAAAGATTGCAACTACGAAAGCGCAAAGAAAATTATTTTTTAACCTTCGAAGTAAAAAGAAAACACTTAATTGGCTTACCAAAGAAGAGGCAGAGCAGATTGCGAAAGACTTAAATGTTGAGGTTAAGGATGTCTTGCACATGGAGAATCGACTGACCTCTCATGATGCAGCATTTGATGGTCCGGTGGGCAGCGATGATGAGAGCGACATTATGTCTCCGTCTCAGTACCTTGAGGACAGATCTTTTAGTCCAGAAATTTTGGTTGCAGATCAAGAGGTTGCTGATCACAATTCTGAAGAGCTATCGATGGCACTTTCTCAGCTCGATGAGAGAAGTAAAGACATTATTGCAAGACGATATTTAGCCGATAAGAAAGAGACCCTGCACGATCTAGCTGATGAATACCAAATTTCTGCTGAAAGAATTAGACAAATTGAAAATGGTGCTTTAAAAAAACTTAAAGCTGCCATGTCTAATGCTGCCTAGCTAGATATTTTCTCACCAAGGAAAGTTCAATCAACCAAGACAAACCATACCTCGCAAGCTTTGTTAAAAGACTGGGGCGCATAACTTCTGCACAAAAAGAAGCTCTCGAGTCCCTAAATAATTTTCACTTAAAAGATTCCAACCATTTAATCAGCCTAACCTCAGGTTATGAAAAGGTTATTTTAGAAATAGGATTTGGTAACGGTGAAAATACCTCACACTTAGCAGAGCAAAATCCAGATGCCTTAATTATTGCTTCAGAAGTATATCGATCAGGAATTGGCAGTTTGCTAGCCTCAATTTCTAAGAATGAATTTGAACACATTAAAATTTTTGACGACGACATACGAGAGCTTCTGTTAAAAATCTCTCAGCCCATCTTCCATGAGATTTATATTATTTGCCCTGATCCCTGGCCGAAAGCCAGGCACCACAAAAGGAGATTGGTTAATAAGAATTTTTTAGAAGATCTAAATACAGTTATGCATCCTCAAGCAACTGCTTACATCTCTACTGACTGGGAAAATTATGCCGAGTTTATTGAAGAAGAAACACAAAAGCTGCAGGATAAATTTAGTGTCGCTAACATTTCTAATGACGGCATGCCAATTACTCGCTTTCAAGAACGTGCTTTGAGAGAAGGCCGAAAAATTTATACTTACCTGCTTAAAGCCTTAAAAGAATAGCTTGATCGTCTCATTGAGGAATTGATAGCCTCGATCTGTGGCGCCCACCTTATTTTTTAACAACAAGCCTTCTGCTACTCCTATCTCATACTTTTTTAAGAAACTCTCAGGCAGCAAAGTGCTAATCTGATCTTGCTTGATCCCACTTTTAATTCTGAGCAAATTCATCGCAAGGTCCATGTCCAGTTCATCCCCTTTAACGATTGTGCGGTCTGCCATTGTTTGTTTCTTTATGTAACCATCAAGAGGTTTAATCTTTCTGAAGCGCGTTACCTCACCGCTAGAAGTAATCTTGCTGTGAGCGCCAGGGCCCACGCCTAAAAAATCTCCAAATTGCCAATAATTTACATTATGTTTACTTTCAAATCCTGGCTTGCACCAGGAAGATACCTCGTATTGCTTGAAGCCATTTTGTTCTAATATTTTCTTGGCTAGGCATTCAATGTTTTCAATTATTTCCTCATCGGGAAGCTTCAGTTCTTTTTTATAAAATATTGTATTGGGTTCAATTGTGAGCTGATAGAGCGATAGATGATTAGCTTTGGAGTCTATAAATTTCTCTAGAGAATTTGTGAACGAGGCTTCGGTTTGAAGTTCAATCCCATACATCAGATCAACAGTCAGATTCATTTCCTTTAAAATTTGCACCGCCTTAATCCCAGTAGCCTTATCATGATTTCTACCTAGAGCTGCAAGCTCTTGATCATCATAACTCTGCAATCCCAAAGAAAATCTATTAATACCTAGGGCTGCTAGGTTTGCAACTTTTTCCTTAGTCACATCCCTGGGGTTCATTTCAAACGTTATTTCCACTTCTGGATCTAACGGGTATTTTTTAACAGCATCTAAAATATTTTTGACTGCATCAATTGAGGTTAGGGAAGGTGTGCCTCCTCCAAAATAGACGCTTGAAAATTTCCGACCATTTATTAATTCCGAAGAATCTTCTAGGTCTTTTGCAATGGCTTGAGATAGCTCATGATCTTGTTGGTTGACAGGATTAGTGGTGATGGAAAAATCACAATAAGGACATTGAACCTCACACCACGGAAGATGAATGTATAAGCTTAAAGGCGGTTTATTTTGCAACAAAATTTTTAATTTTATTTTTCAGAATTTGCGCGGCTTGTCCTCGATGACTCAATTGCGCTTTTTCTTGATTCGATATTTCTGCCAATGAAAGATCATAGCCCTCTGGATAAAACATTGGATCATACCCAAAGCCATTTTCTCCTTTTAAATCTGTTCTTACTGTTCCTGCGAGCATTCCCGTTGCAATTAATGGAAACGGATCTGTGGGATCGTTAACTATCACCAAAACACATACAAAAAAAGCTTTGGCTTCTTGAAGATTAATTTTTATTAGCTCATTTTTGAGATGATCTCTATTTTCTGCATCACTAGCATCAATTTTTGCATACCTCGCTGAATACAATCCTGGCATATTATTTAGTGTGGGCACTATCAAGCCAGAGTCATCTCCAAGAGCAGAAAGGCCTGAAGATTTGGAAGCAAAGCGGGCTTTGTGCAAACTATTCTCAAAGAATGTCTTGCCGATTTCTTCTTCTGGAACAATGCCATATGATTTTTGCGATACCACCTCAAACTCTGGTAGCAGGAGCGCGAATTCTTTTAGTTTGCCAGGGTTGCCAGTTGCAATTAGCAGCTTAGGTTTACTTTCCAATGAGGTAAACAGCTTCTGCAGCAAAAATATTAGGGAACCTATCGGTTAACCAAGAAGTTTCACCTTGTTTGTTAAGGTAAACCTTCCGATGAATGTTAAAGGCTTCTGTTTTACAAAGCTCTTCGAAATCTGCAATGGTGCACAGGTGAATATTTTCAGTTTCATACCATTTTGCAGGCAACTGGGATGAGGAGGGCATTTTGCCTGTTAATAGACCAGTTCTTAGTTCCCAATTTCCAAAATTGGGCAGAGTAATAACGCACTGACTTGCAACTTCTAAGATAGTTTCCATTGCTTCTTTTGGACGTCTAAGGCATTGAATTGAACTCGCCATGATGGCCATGTCAAAATCCATATTTTTGTATTCGAATAAACCCTGATCAATATCTTGCTGAATTACTGAAATACCATTTGCAATGCAGTCTTGAATTTTCTTTGGATCATTTTCTACGCCGTAGCCTGTGATAGATTTTGAGGAGATTAAAGCTTTTAACAAAGAGCCATCCCCACAACCAAAATCTATGACTTTGGATTCGACAGCAACCCAGTTAGTTACAATATTTTCTAAAGATTTACTCATCGCTTTCTAAAAAGTTTTTTAAGGTTGTAGCATAGTTATTGGAATTAAATAAAAAACTATCATGCCCATAGTCACCCTCAAACTCGACATAAGAGCTCCTTACTCCAGCTTTTATTGCAGCTATTTGAATAGCCTTTCCATACTCTTTTGGGAACAGCCAGTCTGAATCGAAAGAGGCAATGAAGAGCTTGGCCTGAATGTTTTTAAAACATTCAACCAGGTCTTGATTAAAGTCCTTAGCCGGATCAAAGCTATCCATGGCTTTAGTCATCAGAATGTAGCTGTTAGCATCGAATGCTTCAGAAAATTGTTCTCCTTTGTACTGGAGATAATTCTCAACTTCGTAACTAACCTCGTCGTCTATTTTGGTATCAGGGTTTTGCAGTTTTCTGCCAAACCTTTTTCTCATGTTAGCCTCAGATAAGTAAGTTATGTGTCCAAGCATTCGAGCAGCTTTTAGGCCTTTTTTAGGTTTAATATTTTGAAGGTGATAATCGCCTCCTGCAAAATTCTCATCTTTCCGAATAATCTCTCTGGCAACCTCATTCAGAGCAATATTTTGAGAGCTAATTGTCGAAGAGGCAGCAATAATTGCAGCTCTTTTGACGAGGTTCGGGTATGAGACGGCCCATTGCAGAGCCTGCATACCGCCCAAACTTCCCCCGGCAACCATTTGCCATAAACCAATCTCTAAATGGTCCAATAGAATTTTTTGAGCGTTGATCCAATCCTTCACAGAAACTTCGGGAAAGGATGAACCGTATAATTTATTGGTTTCAGGGGAGAGGGAGGTGGGGCCAGAAGATCCGTTACACCCACCGAGATTGTTTACAGAAACCACAAAATATTTTGATGTATCAATAGTCTTGCCGTCACCTATGATTTGATCCCACCAACCTGGCTTTTCTCCTTCTGTTTTAATTCCAGCCGCATGATGACTGCCTGAAAATGCATGACAGACCAACACGGCATTATCTTTGTTCTGGTTAAGTTCCCCGTATGTTTCTATCATTAACTCAAAACTAGAAAGAGTTGCTCCTGATTCAAGTTGGATCGGCAAATCAAATACAATCTTTTCAGAGTGGACGTTCATACAAGGGAGCTAATTATCTGTATAAAAGAAGTGTTAATAAGATTTAATACCATTAGCCCAATGATTGGGGTGAAATCTAATCCTCCCATCGGAGGAACAAATTTTCTAATCGGTTTTAACACTCCGTCAGACATCTCTTCAACTATCTGAAGCAAAGGGTGATTGTTTCCAGGTGCAACCCAGCTCAGAATGACAGACCCAATCACACAATAAAATAAAATTCTAAAACAGGAGTTAATTACATCTATCACAGAGATATAAAATAGTGTTAAAGGCTCATAGCCACTTGAGTATGCAAGATAGAAGGAGACAAACTTTAATAGCAGAGCCAAAGCCAGAGCTGCTAAGAGAGGGTTTAGAAAAAAGAAAATAGACTTTGATATCGGCTCTAAATATGTCGCGAACAATTTGACTATAGGGTTGAAGTAATTAATTTTAAGAAGTCTAAACATTGCAAGGGCTACAAATGCATAGCTTGCAAATCCAAGAATTATTGTCAGTGCTCCTGTCATTTTGGCTCCATTAAAATATTAGTTTTCATCGCTTATTTGCATTGATCTTTTTTTAGCAGCTTTAAACGCATCTTTAATAATTAAATCTATTTGGTTGTCTTCTAATGATTCAATGCCTGCCTGAGTTGTCCCACCAGGTGATTTAATTTGGTTTATTAGAATTTCAAAATCACGCTCTTTGTTAAATAAATCCCCAAGGCTGCTAACAAAATCTTTAAAGCTATTAATAGCCTGCTCATTGTCTCCTTTGTTTAGAGCTTTAAGTTCAGCAAGGTAAATGTTTAAGATTTTAAACAAAAATGCCTGGCCACTTCCCACAATGCTGGTAAATGTGTGTATGTCATCCTCATTTTCCATGATCATTATATTTCCAACCATTTCAAAGAGCTCACATGCATTTTTGAATGCAGGAGTGTTTTTGTCTTCTGCATATAGAGCAGTGATGCCTTTGTTAAAGGCTGAAGCAGTATTGGGCATTAAGCGAATGATTGCACTGGGATCTGGATATTTGGCAATTCCAATTCCCGCCACCACGGTTAGAATTGATGTATTTGGAGCAAGGCCCTGAACATCCTCGGCAACAGCGATTGCATCCTTAGGCTTAACCGCCAGAACTATTAAATCAAATGTATCTTCTGACAAGCACTCTAAAGACTTAACCTGAATTTCTTTGGCTTTAAGAAGATCAATTTTCTCTTGATTTCTTTCAACACAAATAATTTCTTTGGGTGAGAAATTTGCTTTTAACAACCCTTCAATAATTGCTTGAGCTATGTTGCCGCCACCTACAAAACATACTTTCATTATCTTGGACCCAGAAGAGTTTCACCTATTCTTACCATCGAAGAGCCAGCCTTAATAGATTCTTCGTAATCACCAGACGTCCCCAAGGAGAGTTCTTTGCAATCAGGTAAAATTTCTAACAGAGAGTCTTGCAGGGATTGGATGTTTGTATAAGTTTTCAATTTATCTTCAGTGCTTGCATTCATTTTAGGCATAAACATTAATCCTTTGAGTGCTAGGTTTGGATAATGAGAATTAACCTCTTGCGCAAAAGTTAACACATCTTGACTCTTAACTCCCGATTTAGAAGGCTCATTATCAATGTTTACCTGAATTAATACAGACATTGTTTTGTTAAAAGACCTGCAAGCCTCATCTAGTTTTTTGGCTACCTTGATTCGATCAACCGAATGAACCCAATCGGCTGATTCTGCAATGAGCTTAAGTTTATTTGTTTGAATCGGCCCAATAAAATGCCAGACAATATCCTGATGGCATGAGCTAGATTTTAGAGATAGCTCTTGAGCATAATTCTCCCCGAAATTTTTTAAACCACAATCGTATGCCTCTTGAATAATTTCTATGGACTGCAGTTTGGAAACAGCAATAAGCTTCACATCTTGACCAGAACTCGAGCGCGCAAGATCAATGTTTGCTAAAACAGCCTGAAGTCTGGACTCTATGTTTTGATGCATTTTGAAATGATCAAAGGCTGGCGATTATTTTTCATCATAACTTCTCGAGCATTGTTAACCTCTGATTTAGTTTTGTAAGGCCCAGACATTACTCTAAAAAATGGCTTTTCAGGCTGCGAAGTGCTGAATGTTCTTTCTACATAGGCTTCTAAACCCAGAGAAAACATCATCCCAAGCTGCTCTTGCGCATATATCCTTTTTCCATAAGTTTCAACTTGCAGTAAATATTCACAATTTTTTGTTGTTACGATTCCCTCTGAATCAATCAGAACCGTATCTTTTTCCAAGTCTGTGGGATAAAAAAATTCAACAGTTGGATAACTAACATGACCTCTCAGATTTGTTACATCTGTTTCCAAGATAAACTTTACAGTGAGAAGAAGGATGAATCCCATTCCAGCAGTAATAAAAAAATGTTTGAGCTTTAGTGGTTGATTAAGCTGTCGCCTTGCGCGCAGAGCTGCAGAATTTGCTTTAGGCTTACTTTTATTGATAGGATGTTTTTTTGCAAAATCTTTCATAGGCTTTACATATGATCTAGAGGCTTGATGCCAATCAACTCTAAAGAGGACCCTATGACATCTTTAACCATGTTAAGAGCTGTCATTATATTTATCTGATCTGATTCCTCGGCATTTAAAATATTTACATCATTATAAAAGTGATGAAATCCTTGAGCCAAGTCTCTTAGGTAATAAATAATTAGATGTGGCTGAAGATTTTCTCCAGCACTTTTTACTACAAATGAGAATTGAAGGGCAAGTTGGATTAAGTCATCGCATACATGAAATGCTTCCGCATCTTTAAATTCTTTAGGCAAAGATTTACCCAGGCCAACATATTTTTTTTGCACCGAGCAAATCCTTGCATGTGCGTATTGCACATAATAGTAAAGGTTATCTTTAGAGCTTGTTCTTGCAACACCGATATCAAAATCTAAATGCTGATCTGCTTGTTTGGAAAGGTAGTAAAACCGCGATGCATCTGGGCCTATGTCATCAATTAATTGTTTGAGCGTATAAAAATTTCCACTGCGCGTAGACATTTTAACTTTTGCACCATCCTCAAATAGATTTGCAAATTGGACTAATTGAACCTGCATTTGATCTTTTTTATAACCCATAGCCTCAATGGTTGCCTCAATTCTCTTGATGTAGCCATGATGATCAGAGCCCCAAACATTGATAATGGTGTCAAAGCCTCGATCTAGCTTATTTTTGTGGTATGCCAGGTCCGCTGACAAATACGTTCCTCTGCCATCTTCTCTAATAATTACACGATCCTTGTCGTCACCAAATTTTGTTGATTCAAGCCACACAGCGCCGTCTTTCTCGTAAGAATGATCTTGCCGAACTTTATGTAAAGCCAAAAAAATCTCAGATTCTTTGTCAGACAGAGAACCCAGAGACGACTCAAAAAACCAATGATTAAAATGCACATTGAATTCAGTTAAATCATTTCTAATAGACTCTGTTACATAAGCCAAGCCTTGCGATCTAATGAGAGACCAACTCTCGGGATATTGGGCTTGAATGCGATTTATTAACTCATCAATCTGAGCTTCAGGCTCTTCAGGAAGATCGCTTTGCAGAATATTTACGTCTATCTCTTCTGCCTTTTGATCTAAGGCAATGGAATCGGCAATTTCTAAAACATAATGCCCTTTGTATGCAGAGCCTGGAAAACTATCATCATCAAAGCATGCAAATTTTCTTAAAAAAATACTGCAAGCCAAAATATCAACCTGCCGGCCGGCATCGTTAACGTAATACTCTCTCTCTACTTTATTCCCAAGGCGCTCAAGAATTCTTCCAATGGCATCACCGTAAGCAGCCCCTCGACCATGACCAACGTGCAACGGACCAGTTGGGTTGGCGGACACAAATTCAATTTGAATTTTTTGGTTAGTTAGTTTTCCAGGCGCTGGAATAACTTTGATGCCTTGATCTATTTGTTGCAAAAAAGCTGGCTGAGTCAAGAAGATATTTACAAAACCAGGACCTGCAACCTCAACCTTTTGAACCCCATCAATTGCCTCAATAGAAACTGCAAGCGTAGCTGCCAAATCTTTTGGATTTTTTTTTACAATGTTAGATGCGATGAGGCATAGGTTAGTTGTCCAATGACCTTTATCCAATGAATCTGAAAGACTAAGTTTATGTTTTGAAGCTAAGAGGCTTGCCTGATCTTTTCCTAAATCAAGACTTTCTTCAATAAAACTATTTAACGCTAATGATATTTGAGTAAACAAAAATTAAACCCTTCCCGAGTATTCCCCTGATCTAGTATCTACCTTAATCTTTTCACCTTCTTCAACAAAAAGAGGCACTTGAATTGTAACTCCAGTTTCTAATTCTGCAGGTTTCGTTGCGCCGGAGACGGTATCACCTTTTATCCCTGGATCTGATTTAGAGATTGTGAGTTCAACAAATGGGGGAGGCTCGACAGAAATTGGTTCATCATTCCATATGACCACTTCACAATTTTCTTGACCAATTAACCATTTTTTGGCGTCAGCAACAACTTGACCAGTAATGCCAATTTGCTCAAAGGTTGAAGAATTCATGAAGTGCCAAAAATCTCCGTCTGAGTAGAGATAGCTCATTTCTTCCGTTACGATATCTGCCTGCTCAACTGATTCACCAGATTTGTATGTTTTATCAATAACCTTGTCGCTCATTAGATTCCTAAATTTAACCCTCATCACAGCCTGACCTTTGCCGGGCTTATGAAACTCATGCTCAAGTATTGAACACGGCTGACCGTTAATAATTATTTTGAGACCGTTCTTGAATTGGCTTGTTGATATTTTCATATTGTGATTTACTTTCCTCTTATATTTTAAAAGGGGTTTTTTGCTGATGTATAAATTATTATTATCTACTTTATTGTTGTCTATTGTCGTTATTTCTTCTTGTTCTAGCCAAGAATCAAGAGCCTTGAACGAGTCCGATGTGGAAACATTTCTTGAAAGAGTTGAGTTAGAAGACAAAACTCTAGGTCCCATAGCAAGCTCAGCTTATTGGATAGGCTCAAATTTTATCACTTATGATTCGCAGAAAGTAGTTGCTGATTACGGGAAAAGGTTTCAACTCCTTGCGCTAGAGCGTGCTAGGCAAGCTTCTTCCTTTGATGGCGTTAAAATGTCAGAAGAAAATAGAAGAAAATTGAGCCTAATTAAAAGTTCTTTTGTTATGCCGTCGCCACTTGATGATGATTTAGCAGGAGAAATTGCAGGAATTAGCGCGCAGCTTGATGCTATGTATGGCACGGGTCAGCATTGTTTTGGAGAGGATGACTGCTATGACTTGGAAGCTTTTGAAGGAGTAATAGATAGCTCCAGAGACCCTGATGAGTTATTAAAAGCATGGGAAGGCTGGAGAAATATTGGTAAACCCATGAAAGACATGTACTTAAGAATGGTTGAAATTGGCAATCTAGGTGCAAAAGATTTGGGCTATGAAGGGCTGACCGATCTCTGGTTTAGTCAATACGATATGCCAGCAGACGAATTTCTAGCTGAAACCGACAGAGTATGGGATGAACTTAAGCCCTTATATAATGCATTGCATTGCCATGTAAGAAATGAACTCTCAGAACATTATGGTGAAGGAGTTGTTTCCAAAGAAGGGTCATTACCCGCTCATGTTTTAGGAAATATGTGGGGCCAATCTTGGTCAAATGTATATGACTTGGTTTATACACCAGACAACCCAAACAAATCTAGCAGCATTGATTTAACTAAAATCTTAGAAGAAAAAAATATTGATGAAATGGAAATGATGAGAATTGCAGAAAATTTCTTTATCTCACTTGGTTTTGAATCACTGCCTGAAACTTTTTGGGAGAGATCTTTGTTTGTGAAACCACAAGATCGCAGTGTTGTTTGCCATGCATCCGCTTGGAATCTTGATGCAGATGCAAATGATCTTAGGGTTAAAATGTGCATAGAGCGAAATGCCGAGGATTTCTCGACCATTCATCATGAACTTGGCCATATTTTTTACTACCAAGCATATAACGGCACTCAGCCGAGCATATTTCAGAGCGGAGCTAATGACGGCTTTCATGAGGCAGTAGGAGACTTATTAACTCTTTCAATTACTCCTGACTATTACAATAAAATTGGACTAATTTCAGAGGCTGAAGCAAAGCAGGCAACATCAGATCCAATATCCTTGCTTATGCAGCAAGCCTTAGAGGGAGTTGTTTCTGTCCCATGGACCTTGATGTTAGACAAGTGGAGGGCAGGAGTTTTTTCTGGCGAGACATCTGAATCAGAGCTGAACGATTCTTGGTGGCAGCTCAGAGAGTATTATCAAGGCATAGAGGCTCCAAGAGAAAGAGATGCCGATGCATTTGATCCGGGTGCAAAATACCATATTCCCGGGAACACGCCTTACACGAGATATTATTTAGCTAAAATTCTTCAATATCAATTCCATGAATCTCTTTGCAATCAAATGGGCTTTGAGGGACCTTTACATGAGTGCTCGATTTACGACAATGAGCTTGCAGGTGAGAAGTTAAGGGCAATGCTTTCTCTTGGACAGAGCCAAGAGTGGCAAGTCGCTCTTGAGGCGCTAACGGGAACACGCACCCTAAGTGGTAAATCAATGTTGAATTATTACAAGCCTCTTAAGGATTGGCTGGACATTAAAAACGCTGACCGCGTTTGTGGATGGGAGGGATGATGAAACACATAACCAACTTAACCATTGCTGCTGGAGTTTTTCTTTTTACGAAAATCTATGCTGATGTCATTTCATTTAATAGCATAGAAATATCAGGAGTGAACCTAATTGGCCATTTACTGGTTATGATTTTTGTAATTCAATGGCTTGCATACATCCCAGCTTTTCTTTTTAAAACCGAAAAGTTTTACGATTTAACTGGCAGCTTTACATATGTAGCAGCTATCTCGTTTGCCTTATATTCCACTAATAGCTCCCAAAATTTTGATCTTGGAAGTTTTATTATAGGTGCTGCAATAATCATTTGGGCTGTCAGATTAGGCTCATTTCTATTTAGGAGAATTCACAAAGATAAAAAGGATGGAAGGTTCGATTCTATTAAAACGTCTTTTTCTCAATTTTTTATGACTTGGACGTTGCAGGGTATGTGGGTTTTTATATGCTCATCTGCGGCCTTGGTTGCAATTGCCAACCCAACTGGAGTAGTCGTAAATAGTGTGTTTGTAATTGGACTTGGACTTTTTATTTTAGGGTTTGTGGTTGAGGTCATTGCGGATACTCAGAAATCTGCATTTCGATCAATGCCTGAGAACAAGGACTTATTTATTAATGAGGGGTTGTGGGCGAGATCCAGACATCCAAACTATTTTGGTGAAATCACTCTATGGACAGGGATTACCGTAATGGGCATTTCGACTTTTGAAGGCATGAACTATTTAGCACTTTTCTCTCCTATTTTTACATACTTACTTCTGAATTATGTCAGTGGCGTTAGAATGTTGGAGCATAGGGGGCATAAAAAATGGGGCCATCTTGATGCTTATAAAAAATACAAAAAGGAAACTCCCAAACTAATTCCAAAAATTCTTTAAATCAAAAGTGTACCTATAAATAAGACACATAAAATGTATTAATTTTTTCTGTTACTTTCTAACACTCGATTAGTCAAATTAGGTACAATTACTCGGCAAAAAAAAGTTTGAAATATTTCACAACACTAGTTAGACTAGTGAACCATTTTTCTAAGGGGAGATTAAAAATGTTTAATAAAAGTAGTTTAGTTACTTTGGCCATGCTTACTTCATTCGTAGCAGCTCAGTCAGAGATGGAACCAGTATTAGGTGTTGGCAGAGACAATACAGAACTTTCAGCTCAATCACAGGGAAAAATTGACGCAACAGATTCAGCAACCGACAAACTGGTTAATGAATTTAAAGTGGTGTCAAAACAAGTTGAAGGCTTAAAGCTTTACAATGCCCAAAAAAGAATTCAAATCCAAGCTCAGCTTGATCTTATGGATCAATACGACGAACAACTTATTCAAGTTGTAATTATGCAGAGACAAGTTCCGCCTTTGGCACAGAGAATGCTGGACGGCTTAGAGAAATATGTAACATTGGATACCCCATTTCATTTAGAAGAAAGAATGCAAAGACTGGACTTAGTTAGGGCGTCTTTGTCCAATCCAAAGGTTACTGCTTCAGAGCAAGTCAGACAAATTCTTGAGGCTTACAATATTGAAGGCGAATACGGCAGAAAGCTTGATGCTTATGACGAAACAATTGTCCTAGAGGGTAAAGAAATGGTTGTGAACATTTTAAGAGTTGGAAGACTGGGAATGTTTTTCCAAACCAAAGACGAAAGAAAAACTGGTTACTACGATACTGTAACTGGCACCTGGGAAGAGCTTTCAGGAAGCTACAGGGTTCAGGTTAGAGACGGTATTCGCATGGCTCAAAAATTAGCACCTATGGATATTATGATGCTGCCGATTGTCTACAGAGGAGAAGCTTCATGAAAAACTTAAATAAATACTTATTATCTTTTGCCTTAATTGGATCTGTTTCAGTTTTTGCTCAAGAGACTGTTGAAGGCGAGCCTACAACTATTCAAGGTTTGCTTCAAATGGTTCAAGAAGGCAGAACAACTGAACAGTCAATTAACTCTAAAAGAGAGGCTGACTTTAATGCAGACAAAAATAAGCAGGCTTCAAAATTAGCTGCTGAAAAAAGAGAGCTAGCTCGACAAGAGAAAATTGCTGCTGACTTAGAGACAGAATATAAGTCAAATGAATCAATATTGGTGGTTAAAGAAACTGCTTATAAAAAAGAACTTGGTTCATTG
>Ga0209091_10001775_pt1 | contig 18663 bp, 13 predicted proteins | sample ArcticOcean_MG_C_6_FD_187438 | JGI IMG/M metagenome (GOLD analysis project Ga0209091, IMG submission 187438) | Marine microbial communities from western Arctic Ocean - ArcticOcean_MG_CB8_128 (SPAdes) (version 2) | ecosystem: Environmental > Aquatic > Marine > Oceanic | place: Arctic Ocean...
CAAAGAGCGAGCGTATAAAATATTAAACCTAGAAGACAAATCGAGAAACGATGGAAGCGTCATCACGTCCAGAGACGTGGAAAAGTCATACAGAGAGCTGTTACATTCCAAACATCCAGATAAAGGAGGGACGAAAGAAGAGTTTTTACAACTGCAAAGCGCGAGACGAACCGCGTTGGGTGAACAACAACTTTCAGTACCATCATCATCTCGCGGAAGTGAATATGCGAATCATCATCATCGACACTTTGTCTCTTCAAAGACGTTCCCGAAGCACTTGAAACTCATGCTCGGGAGTTTAGTCGTGGTCGTTTTCGGATTGAACGCGGCGAAGCTTAGCGCAAAGGAGAGGAAGAAGAAGCGGTCTCCCGGAGTGCGAGCGGCGTTAGGATTAGATGCGAATAAAGAGGGAAGCAAATGATAGTAGTAATAGTAAGACATTGTATTATATCGAGAGAGTTGGTTAAACTTCCGGGTGCTTCAACACGAGCAACTCCAACGCGCACTTTAACGCCTCCACTTCACTCTCGTCTTCGGAAGAATTCTTGGTGTTCAATTCAGTTTGAAGACGTACTTTTCGACTCTCTGCGCAGACTTTTTCAGCCTCGCGGAACTTTTCTCTGCACAATCCGACTTTGGTTTCGGATTCCGAGAATTGGAGTTGCAAGCTTTCGACCGTTCTTTTCTTTTGCACGAGCAAGGTGTTCAACTGTTCCAATTCGGGTAATATTTCAGCGTTGAGCTCGTTGACGCATTCCGAGGCTTCTTTGAAGCTTTTCGCAGCCGCGTGCGACTGTTTCAAAGCGAGGAGTTCGTTTTTACGACGCTCTAAAATGGTCAAGCGAGTTAGACAGTCGCGTTCTTGTGAAAGTGCGTTGGCGAGGTCGGCATTGATTCGCGCATTGTCGCTTTCTTCTCGTTTTAATTCGCTTTGTGCCTCGCTGGAGAGTATCGTGTTCGTCGTTTCGTGAATGACCAACTGTTGCAACTCGTCACTGATGCTGGATTCTTCGGTCGTTTGTAAACGCTCAGAACCAGCGCGGCGATAGAGCTCCGATCGTTCTTTCATCTTACCAATGAGCTCTTCGGTTTCGGAAGATGTGCCGCCTTGCATTTGCTGCTTTTGTGCTTCTTTGCGCACTTCTTCTCGAACTTTTTCATTGTACGACTCCAACGCGGCTTTGCTCGTTTCGTGCGTTTCTCTACACGAACTTACTAATCGATTCGCTTTTTCAGCGTTCGCGGATTCCAAAGCGACTTTGTTTGCGAGATGTTCCAGCTCATCTTCTGCAATTTGCAACGCTTCTTTAAGTTCATTCACTTTCGTTTCCACCGCTTTCCTCTCGTCCTCGATTTCACTTGTCTTTGCTTCATTCTCACGGCTTTTCTCGACTGCGAGTTTCAGCGCGTCTTCAGTTTCAGTCGCGCGTAGAACGAGACGTTCGTGCTCCGACGAAGTGTTGTTTGAAGACGCTGCTGCTGCAGCTTCCGCAGCTGCAACTTTTTTTCTCGCTTCTTCTTCTTCTTTATCAGAAACGAATTTATCTATGTTGTTGGACGCTTCAATCTCGGCGTGTGCCCATTCGTTCAGCGCGCTTAAAGAGGCGCGCACGCGCTCGGCGTGCTGTAACTCTGCCGCATTCAGCGCGTCTTCTGTATCTTTAATCTGTTTTGAAAGTGAATTCAACTTCTCCTCGACATCTGCTGCAAGCTCAAAATCATCGTTTCGTATAGCGTCGTCTTGTTGTTTTTGCAATTCGGATTTGCGCTTGAGATGTTGGGTAGCATTCGTCGCCGAAGACAATCTTTTGTTACTCGCTTCCATTTTCAATCGCTGCGCATTTTCCCACGACAGGCGACGCATGCGCACGTACGACTCTGCCGCTTCTACAACTTTGTCGACCTCATCCGCGACTTCCAAATCTAAAGCGACTCTTTGTATCCCAAAGTTTTGCAAAATAAAATCTTGGTCTTGCGAATTGAAGATCGTCGGCGACCCAGGACTTATTGGTATCATCGCGTCTGGAGAAAGTTCTAAGGTTGGAGTCGTGACGCGCGAATACACCGGCGTAAATGGTTCGGACGTAGATTCTCTTGTTTGCAAAGAGCCACTGTCGCCACCACTACCACCACCACCACCGCCACCGTAGCTATGTGCGGGTGAAAGCACTGGAGTGCTCACTTTGGGACTTTCGTCCGGACTCCTACTCCCTGGAAAATGACCCTTTTCGTCGACGATATCACTCACGACTCGTTCTGATTCCACCGCGTTTGCTATTGCTTCTATGCTATTAACTTTTGTCTTTTCTTCTCCTTCTTCTTCTCCTTTCGCTAGTGCTTCTGCTGATACTTTAGTTTCTCGTGCAAACTTTGTCTTCTGTTGAAATCTTTTAGCGCCGGGCGAGTTCCCGATCGGCACATCCTCGTTTGTAAACGAAGGGATGCGTAACATTGTAGTATTCGCCGAAGCCGGTGCTTTGTTAATCGGCGGATTTATCGGATGAGTATCTACTACGGCGGGTGGAGAAATAACAGCTTCGTGCATCAGCGTGGCGCTCGCGTAATCTTCTAGAAAATCGTCGCTTTCATCTAATGCGTCGTCTAATCCACTCGTCAATCCTCCCTGTTGTTGAAGTTCCTCCATAGATGGTATTTCTACTGCTTCCTCTTCTCTCGGAAAAAATCCATCTTCATCCTCATCATCTAGCGGTTGAACAGATGGCTCTACAACCGCAGAAGTCGGCAACGGAGGCACGTTCGCAGCAGACGACGCATCTCGGAAATCACCGAAAGCATCTTCATCCAAAGGTAAAGCTTCTGGTTGTAATCCAAATCCAATAGAAGAGCTAGTTTTGTTTCTATCATCATCATCATCATCATCATCATCATGAGCTATCTTATTTCTATCGCTGTCTTCTACTGTTGTTTTTATGTTTGTTGTTGTCGTTGTCACCTCCATCGCTGAAGTTTGAACTGGTGGCATCATTCGTTCAAAATCAATCTCTCGTTTCTCTTCTGCCACTTTTTCTTCTTCTTTTTCGGGATGAGGAGCAGGTGGTAGAGGAGAAGCCGCGGCGGCGGCAGGCGTTGGCGTCACGTTCAACCCGGAGAACAAATCCACCACCACCGGCGGAGCCGTCGTAGCTACCGGTGGTGGCGTTCTCAAGTCGTTCACCGGCGGTGAAAAAGCAAACTCCTCTGGCGCGTTGGACGCCGCTACGTTCATCCCGGCAAACATCGGCGACGCGTTCGGCATCGTCGCACCACCACTCGCTCTCATCGCCACTTCCACCGCGCTCTCTAAATCCTCCTCAAAGTATTTCACCTGTTGTTCCCACGCCATTTTTTCGTTCACATCTTCAAACATTGTGTTGCCTTGAGTCGTCTGAACGCTCGTTTTCATCGCATTCGTTAGCCTTCGAATTTCATTCAGACGCGCAAATTGCCTCTTCTCGATATCCGGGTTAATCTCCTCGAACCCGAGTTGGTTTCTCTGTCTGGTTTTCTCCAGTAAATCTTTCCCTCGGTCGTAGACTTTCCCCAGATCTTGAATCGACGACGGGACGACGTTGTTGTTCGCGATCGTCGTCGCCGTCGACGGATGCGATGTCGAAGATGAGTTGTGTTGTTGTTGTCTCGAATTTGCGTTCGAAGAATTCTGTTGTTGTTGTTGTCCTTGTTGTTGCTTGATCCCGAACAGCTCCCCGAGGCTCGATCCTTTCTTGAACATTATCCTCTCTCTTCCTCTCTCTCTTCCTCTCTCTAATGAGGTCGATGATCAGATAAATATATATAATACTATTGTGTTAAACTTTATGAGGAAAAGAATAATTAAATATCGGACTCTTTTCGTTGATGATGTGAAAATCCCCCACATCTATTCAACTGTTGAAGAGATGAAAAGAATGACGACGAGCGCTTTTCTGTGCCATTCCTGCCGAGCAGCGTACCGCCCTTCTTTTTCTTCGTCTTTTTCTTCTTCGTCGTCGAGCCTTCTTTTGCTCAGAAGAAGAGGACAACAACGGCGTAAAGATGATGGCATTTTCATCACCCGTGCACACAACAACGCTTCTTTCGTTGAACGACGACGACGAGAGGACGACAAACTTTTATTATCTCCTCCTTCTTCTCGGACGAGAAAGATGATGAGTGGTGCGAGTGATGCTGCCACGTCGTCGTCGTCTGAAACCGCCGCCGCTCAAAACATCGGGGACGAGATGCCGTCTTACGAAGATTCTCCAAACGTACTCAGGAAAAGATTCCAGAGCCTGCGCAAACGCGCGGATTCCGCCATGGATATTTTGAACAAAACCAAGTTGAAAAAATCGAGAGAACGCTTAGAGACGAAACAGAACGACCCGGAGTTTTGGAGCAATCAAACCGAAGCGAAAAGAGTGACGAAAGAGTTGAGTTTTGTGCAGTCGCAACTGCGAAGAGCAGAGTTGGTGGAAGCGACGAGAGACGACGTCGAGTTATCGCTCGAGATGTTGGAGGAGGAACAACAACAACAAGACGCGGACAATGGCGGCAACGATGAAAATAAAGGCGGAAACGAGGATTACGAACTCTTACGGACGGAAGCGATTCGATCGTCGATTAAGTTGAACGAGATGCTCTCGGAGTTTGAGACGGAGAAAATGCTCGGCGGGAAGTACGATAAGTTAGGGAGCGAGTTGTTTATTTACGCGGGGGCGGGAGGAACGGACGCGCAGGATTGGGCGGAGATGTTAGAAAGAGCCTACTTGAATTGGGCGCAAAAAAGAGGGTTTAAAGCAACGATTACGAGCAGAAACAAAGGCGAAGAAGCGGGAATTAAATCTGTCACGATCGAAATTGAAGGCACGTACGCGTTTGGTTTCTTACGGTCGGAGAAAGGCACGCATCGGCTCGTTCGATTGTCGCCGTTTAAGAAGGGCGATTCGAGTCGCCAGACTTCGTTCGCAGCCGTAGATGTGTGCCCTTTGTTTGAAGACGAAAGCGAAGAGGCTGGGGAGATGAACATTCCGGAAAAGGATTTAGAGATTACGACGATGAGATCGGGCGGCGCCGGAGGACAAAACGTGAACAAAGTAGAAACGGCGGTGAGAATAAGACACATCCCAACAGATATTACCGTGCGATGCGACGAAGACCGTTCGCAAATGATGAATAAAGCGAAAGCGACGGTTAGATTAAAAGCAAAATTAGCGGCTGTTTTGGAGCAACAACGTTTGCAAGACGTGAAAGAGATACGAGGTGATGTGGTCAAAGCAGAGTTTGGCGAGCAAATTAGGAATTACGTGTTGCACCCATATAAAGTAGTAAAAGATGTTCGCTCGGGTTGGGAAACTGCTGACACGGAAGGCGTGTTGAATGGTAATTTTGACCCGTTCATGAAAGAATATTTACGGTTTAGAGCGACGGAAGAAGCAGCGCAATGATTATTTATATATAATTTACAACGGTGGAAGTTCGTTACCCCCAAAAAGGATCGACTTCTACTTTTTGCTTCTGTCCGCGCACGCCTCTTCTCCCACTCTTATCTTTTGTAAAGTTTCGCGTTTGCACGTGATTAGCACCTTTGAACGTCTTCTTAGCTTTTTCCGCTTTTAATTTGGCCCGAATAAGTTCCGGGTTATTCCCTAAATCTGCTCGACTTCGAATCGAGGACGCCGTCATCGCCGAAGGCGCCGGCTGCACCGGCCGTCCATCTTTCGCAAGTTTATCTCTCTTTTTTCCAGCTTCACGAATTAAAGGACCAACTTCGTCGTCGTACTTCGGCACGACTGCGTTGGGATCGTTCAACATAGCTTCAACTTGCGAAGCTAACGCGCTAACCTCATCAGGATTCAGATTTACTTCCTCGTCGTGGAATTCGTCTTCTTCTTCCTCCTCCTCCTCGCCCTCTTCTTCGAGTTCATCTGGTTCGGATACTTTGTTTTCTTCGCCACCACTACTTTCTTCGTCTTCATCTGATTCATCTTCATCATCCTCATCATCGAAACCTTCTTCGCTGCTGTATTCTCCGTCGCTATTTCTATGAAGCGCCCTCTCCTTAGCTCTTTCCTCTCTCTCTGCCATCACCTCGTCGATCATCTTTTGGTGTTCCGAAGTGAAACCACTGGCTTTGAGAAGCGAATCGACCGACTTCTCTCCATTCTTTTCCTTCTCCGCGACTTCCTTCAAAATTTCATCAAAATCAGGATCAGGTTCACCCATAACGTCCAATTCCGCGTCGTACCCGTATCGTCTCAAGAAAAACTTATGCAAACACTCCACGTCTCTGTCAAAAAGCATCCTGGCGTTTCGGTGATGAATCGATACCATCTGCGGAAAATCAATCACGGTCACTTTCAACGTTTCCAAATGCATCATTATATTAAACTCGTTGTAATCGCAATGAATCAGTCCACATAATGCCAACTTTTTCAACTCTTGCATGGAACTGTTGTACACCTTCCCAGGGGACATCATCTTCTTCACTTGCGTGAGCGGAAACCCGTCCACCATCTCCATCAGGACGCAGTGTCGATTTAAATCAATCGCCTCGGGGACGTTGAAACCTCTCTCGTGCAACGCTTGCATGAACGCGTGCTCTTTCAACGCCGACAGCCTGCTTAAATATAACCAGTTAAAGCTCGTCCGTCTGTGTAAATAATCTCTCTTATTCTTCACCGCTTTAAAACTCGTTCTCCCGAGCCGGTGCAATTTCATCGCCATGTGCCTCCCCTCGTCGTTCACAACCTCGTACACGTCTGATTCTTTCCCGACACCGATTCTCCTCCCGACGCCACTTATCCGGTTTCTCATAGTGAAGGCTTTTATGGCTAAGAAATCGTACCCTAAAGGCGTCAGTCTGTACCCGTCGTATTTCGAGTTATCGTGGTGCACTAATTTGTGTTTCAACAGTTCGCGAATGTGTTTGTAGCCACCGCCTTTTTTCAGACCCGCGATGGCGTTTATCAGTTGCACCGGGACAATCTCGTGGTTTTTCATGCCCATCTCCACCGCGACTAACGTTCGAAACGTGTCCTTTTCTATGTACCGGAGGATGTTCACGTCGAACTTCATCGTAAAAGTAGTGGTGTGTGAAAAGGGGTGGCGGCTCCTCTTGACCAAAAGATTGATTTTTTTTGTGAAGCAGCAGCAAAAAAAGGTGAAAATAAGTGCAACGTATTTCATACATGTACCCCTGTACGGGGAGTAGTTTTTCTCTGTATTACATCTCCCTTACGGTCTACTTTTGCTCGTTTTCACGAGCGTTGTTCTTCGGATGCGTTTTCAAGCCTCCTTCGGGTGAACAACAAAATAAATACCAAAATCTCTTCTCTCTTTCTCTCTTTTTTTAACGTCTGGCGGCGATTTGTCGTCGACTGACGGCTTCGGCAAAAGTGGCGATGCGCTTCAAGTCTTCGCTGGCGCTGTTTCTATCGTTGCTTCTTTTTCGCAGCCCACTTTCGTCCAAGAGAAGAAAGAGAAGAAGCGTCTGCGCTTCGCCGTACGAATCCGTGGCCAAGTTGAAGTTACCGACGAGTTCTTCTACCGCGCCCGCGCGAGTGAGCTGTAAAGCACGATCGTGCGCGAGTTCTAAACCGTCGGGCAAGGACGATTTCACGTCGATGCCGTAGTTGACTATACCTTTTGCCGCTTTTTCGCATCGAGCGTGCGTTTTCATGATTGCGGCTTCGATGCGTTTCTTAATCGCAGTCGCCTCGGCGTATTTCGCTTTGTTTGTATTATTTTTCGTAGGAGTATTCGTCATCATGACGCTACTTTCCGCACTCTCAGCTGAGTTTGCCAATGAAATTTGCGAAAGATGCTCGTCTAAACTCGAGGGACTCATGGATATCGGAGCGCCTCCTTCGCTCACATCTGAAGACGTCGCGGAGTCTGAAGAAGCCTTCATCGAGAACTCTTCACAAGCAGCATTTATGAGACCGTGTGCCGCATCCAACGCGTTTAAGGAGATTAAACCAACACTCAAAGCATGTAATCTACTCCCTGCGTTCCAGTGCTCTGCACTCGCGTCTCTTAAACATGCCGCCGCGCGCTCTAAAAGTTTCGCTTTATCCATATTGCTCGTGATCCTCGCGAACGGTTCGGTACCGCGAGACGAAAACGATTGCGTGGAAGACGACGACATCGTTCCCGCCCCACTCGATAGTTTCCTCATCATTTGCTGATTCGTGGTTGATTTGCTGAGTAACTGTGAAGGCGACAGAACTGGCGAAGATGCTAACGGCGACGAGGCTAACATCGACGACGTTTTGAACGACGACGATTCGCTGTTCGGTGACGCGACGACAGTGTCGGCGTCTTTCTCCTTTTGTTGTTCGCGGTGAATTATTCCCGTCGGTGGAAATTCTTTTGGGCTCGTGCCTCTCGATAATGGCGACGCCCCGAGTCTTGGTGGCGTTTGGTGACGAGCGGATACGTTTCTTGAGGGGCTTCTTGGAACAAATCCAGTTCCTGGAGATGTCACCATGACGTAATCGTCGTCGTCAATTTCTTGAGAATCTGGAGCGCCTCCGAAGGCCATCGAAGGCGGCGAACCAGGAGTAAATCTAGTGAATATATTTTGCTGCTGCTGAGGCGAAGAAGAATACCGCTTTATTGCTGTCGCTGCTGCTGTTGCCGCATTCTTACGACTTCCTCCGCGCAAATCTCTCGCTGCGAGCGCGATCTCATTCCTCACCACCTCAGAAGGAGAGGTTCCGAAGCACTTGTACGAAGACGACGACGCGGAATTTTCTCGCTGAAGAAAATTATTATTATTCAGTTGGATGGGAACGCTCCTGGTCGGCGCAATTTCTTCCTCTATAATCGTCTGTCTCATCGGAGTGTTGCTGTTATTGTTGTTGTTGTTGTTGTTGTTACTATTGCTGTTCAGTTGCGCTTCGTTCATCGAGTCCATTTGAAATTGCATGCCTTCCCCATCTTCATTGCTGCTTCGTCCAGACGAAATTTTCTTATTATTATTGTTAGCATTGCTGCTGCTATTATTAATGTTAGTATCTACGCTCATTGCTGCCGCTAACTCTGCCGCTGTTGTCGCCGCTGCCGCTGAATCCGTCTTCACAGCAATACTCGCACTACCACTGCTACTGCTTATAAAAAATGGATGATTAAAAAACGCGTCAAAACCGAGGCGTTCTCTCGGATCTCTACGTAAAAGCGACCGCAACAAAGCGACGCACTCCGGCGAAAGCGTCTCGGCAATCCTCGTTGGAATTCTCGCATCCGACCGTTCGATGTTGTGCAGCAACTGTACTTGGTTTTGTCCCGTGAAAGGTACTTTTCCAACAACCATCTCGAACAAAATCGCTCCAACGCTCCACAAATCCGCCTTCGCGTCGTACTTTCGATATTTCCGGCGCCATGTATAACGGGCTCCCGCACACGGTGTCAGCCATCCCTCCGTGCGGTTGAATGTACCTCGCGAACCCAAAATCGGCAATTTTCAACGTCGCCTTTGCGGTTCTCTCGCTCAACAACAAATTATCCGGCTTTAAGTCTCTGTGCACTAACGATTGTAAACGCATAGCCGATAAACCGTTCGCCAACTGCGTCATGAAATGTTTCGCCACGGCTTCACTCACGCGTCCTCGTTTCCGTATAAACTCGGACAAATTCCCACCAGCGCAATACTCCAATATTAAATACACCCTCTCCGTTCGCAAATCGTCCACCACGTCTACCAACTTCATTATGTTCCTATGCTTCGCGTTCCTCAACACGGTAATCTCCAACTCCAACGCCTCTCTCAGTTTCGGTTGTAACCCTCGCGTGGACATTTCTTTAATCGCCACGGTTTCTTTCGATGTCTCGTCGAAACCTTTCCAAACCGTGGCAAAAGAGCCTCTCCCGATGGGTTGGTTGTCCTCTGAGGAGAAAATCGCGTACTCGTTCCCGGATTTCAAGTTTTTGATTATTTTTTTACCATCGTTATTTGTCGATGAAGTCGAAGTCGGTTGCTTTCTCAAACCGTCCTCTTTCGAGGAGGGGGCAGACATTATTCCAATAAAAATTATTTACTCTCTTTTACTCTCTCTCTGTCCTCTGTCCTCCTCCTCTATGCGGCCGTTTTCGTCGCGCGTCTCGTTTTATTGTTATTACACAGATGGACTTTGAGACCACGCCAAAAGCGACTCTCTTCTTCTTCTTCTTTTAATCTTCTTCTTTTTGCCGCGCGAGAGTATGAGGGGGAGAGGAAATGAAATCTCTTTTCGAACGTTTTATATTTAAAGCGGATATTGATAAATCTCGTCTCACCCAAAACAAAATGCTTTCTCTCCTTCTCTTCGACGACGACGACGCAGAGGTGAGACTGCTTTGGAGAGCGAGAAGACTCTCTCTCTCTCTCTCTCACTCTTTGTTCTCGCACCCTTTTTTACTCGCACGCGACGACGGCGAGACGACAGAGACAGCAGAGATGCGCAAGCGCCTTTTGAACGAAAATTTTCTGTCGACGCGACACCCGACACAAATCCCAACTGTATTTTAAAACGGAAATTTTTCTCTTTCGCTCCTTCATATTCTTTTTTCCCTTTAACAGATACATACATATACATAAAACTCTTTACGACGACGACGATGATGACAACGACGACGACGATTTCGCCGTCGATTTTGTCCTCCTCTCGTCGTTCTAGTTCTTCTTTAATCAAAGGAAGGAGAAGCGCTGGTGAGCAAAGGGAGGGGAGGATTTTTTGTTCCCGCTTGAAAGAAGATGATGATGACTTTGTTGGTCATCATCATCGGATGACGACGACGAAAAGGAAAAGGAGGGAGAAAAAGAAGAAGGGTGGAGTGGTGTGCTTTTCGTGCGCAGACGAGGAGGAGGAGGCTTTAGGGACAACAGCAGGAGCAGAAGCATCGACCTTGACGTCGTTTTTATCGTCGTCGTCCGACGAAGAGCTCGAAACCCGTCGCGCTTCGTCGTCCTCGAAAGTGTGCTCGTCGTCGTCTTTTCGTCTCCCCAAGACAAAAGCGAAGACGACGACGACGACATCATTCATGGATCGCGTTGAAATGAACGCGCCACTCGCGCTGAGCTCGTTTATGCTTTTACCAATGGGTGTTATGGTTGCCCCGAACTTTGATTTAGAAGGACCTGGGTCGGTTATTCAAGCGTTATCGGTGCTCGCGACGATCATTTTTGTACACGAATCTGGTCACTTTCTCGCCGCGAGGACGCAAGGCATACACGTGAACAAATTCGCAGTCGGGTTTGGACCGAACGTGCTTTCGTATCAAGGGGAAGAGGTAGAATACTCTCTAAAAGCGATACCGTTGGGTGGATTTGTCGCGTTTCCGGACGACGACGTGGACTGTCCGTACCCGCCGGACGATCCAGATTTGTTACGAAACAGACCGGTGAAAGACCGAGCGATTGTCGTTTCGGCTGGGATTGTCGCCAATTGCGTGTTTGCGTTTGCTATTTTACTCGCGCAGGCGAACACTATTGGTTTGACGTACGCGAAATACGCGCCAGGAGTGATTGTCAAAGGATTCGTCTCGCCCTCGGCGGCAGAGTCGGCTGGATTCAAAAGAGGCGACATCATTTTGCGCATCGACGGCGAAGATTTGGAGGCGGATGCGAAAACGGTCAATCAAGTCGTGAACAAGATCAAAGCGTCGGCGAATAAAAAACTGGACGTCATCGTCAGTCGAAAAGGTGAAATGGTAAAGTTGAACTTGATTCCAGATGAGACGCCAAAGACTTTAGAAGGGAGAGTAGGCACGAGACTGGAGGCAAACTCGGTGTTGTATAAGAAAATGGCAAAAGGTCCCGTGGATTCCATCAAGTTAGCCTCGAAAGAGTTTGGCAGATTGTTCACTCTCGTCGGTAAATCGTTGACTGGATTAGTCACCAATTTCAGCCAGTCGAAAGACCAAGTTTCTGGTCCGTTAGCCATCGTTGCCGTCGGCGCGGAGGTTGTCAGGAAAGACATCTCCGGCTTGTTCCAGTTTGGCGCGGTTATAAACATCAACTTAGCCATCGTCAACTTGCTCCCGTTGCCGGCTTTAGACGGTGGATTTTTGTTGCTGTTAATCATCGAAGCTATTCGAGGTAAGAAAATGCAAAAGGAGACGGAGCAATCCATCACCGGTGCCGGCGTGCTTTTCTTATTGATCAGCGGCGGAGTTTTAATCACGAGAGACTTGACTGATTTCGCCGTCAAAGCGTTTGGCTTAGATTTGTAAGTAAGAGCGTGGCAGAAATAAAGATTTAGACTACTGTGTAATAATTAATTTTGATACCAAAACAAATATAAAGCTACCTAATAGATATACCAAGTATTCTCTTTTAAATGTACATGTTCGTTTTCCTCTCTTGTCTCATAATTTCTCTAGAGTCTCTCTTGGAAACGCCTTCCGCCACCTCTCTTTGTCGTCGAACCGTGTACAACTGCGCAACCTTCTTTCTCAAAATGTCAAAGTGATGTCCTTTAAACGCCTTTCTTGTCGATTGCTTCACTCTCAACGAGTACAACATTTTCTTTGTCGCCGCAACTTCCGCCAAGATTTGTTCGTTGGACATGTTCGCAAACTCAGACGCTTTCGTATACTTCAAACCGGTAAATTCGTCCGCAGCAGCTTCTTCTTTTTTGTCGTCCCCATCGGCAGCGCGAACCGTAAAGGCAGCGTTTGCGCGTTTCGGTTGATGGGATTGTCGTCTAAACGAAGTCGTGGTGCTCAATCGCGCCTGTTTTATGATGATAAAATAAGTGAGGGAGAAGAAGGGATAAGTTTGACGAAATTTGCGAAGGAGGAGAGAGCGAGAGAGACCCAAACACGGATAAAACGCCGTCATCATCCATCGCCGACCACCGCGTGTTTTATTACGAGGTCGGCTATAAACGAAACGATCGAGTTCGAATCCGCGCGAAAACGGTTTTTCCGCGCGCGTTCTGCACGCCACGTCTTTTCGAAACCCATCGCATCATCGAGCACAGAACTCCGCCGCCCTTTTTTTCTCTCTCTTTAATGCGCGCGTAAAAAATCCTCTTCAGGTTTTAAAGGGGAATCCGCCCCCCCACTCGAATGAATTTGCTTCATGAGAGAAGAAGACAAAAAAAAATGAAAGACGCGAAAGACGTACCGATGAAACCGTCGCGGAAGTGGATAAAGTAAACATGCTCGCGCGCGTATTTTGTGTTCGTTACTTCTAATAAGAGCTCGCTGTCTTCTTCTACACGTAACAAAGTTTCTAGTGAGGAATTCCGCTAAAAAATCACTTTGAGAAAAAAGGGCAAAAAAAACAATTGAAGAGCAAGAAAAAGCAGCCAAGAAAAAAAAAGCAGCCTTATCTGGTTATTCTCGTTCGTTAGTCTCTTTACTTTTTATACACGAACCTATTACTCTACGTTTAATACTACTAATAATGTTCTCCGTTACCAGCACTACTACTACTACTCAAGCCGCCTTGCGCGTTACTGCGAAGCCGACCACGTCGTCCAAGAGAGGCGCGTTGCAAGTCGTCGCCAACGCCAAAGTCGACGCGTGCGACAAGAATTCCATCATCGTTTCCCCGTCCATCTTGTCGGCGAACTTTGCGACTTTAGGTGCGGAAGTGCAAGCGGTGGACAAAGCCGGCGCGGAATGGATTCACATCGATGTTATGGATGGTCGATTTGTGCCGAACATCACCATTGGCCCGTTGGTTGTTGATGCTTTGAGACCAATCACGGACAAGGTTTTGGATACGCACTTGATGATCGTGGAACCGGAGTTGAGAGTGGCGGACTTTGCGAAAGCGGGGTCGGACATCATCTCCGTCCACGCCGAAGGCGCGAGTACCATTCACTTGCACAGAACTATCGGTCAAATAAAGGACTTGGGTTGCAAAGCGGGCGTCGTGTTGAACCCGGGAACCCCGATTACGTGCTTGGAGTACATCATCGACCTCGTCGACTTGATTTTGGTCATGTCCGTCAACCCGGGCTTCGGCGGTCAATCGTTTATTGAATCGCAAGTGTCAAAGATCAAAGAGATTAAGGCGTTGTGCAACAAGCACAACGTCAACCCGTGGATTGAAGTCGACGGGGGCGTCTCTCCGGCCAACGCGTACAAGGTCATCGATGCCGGGGCGAACGCCTTGGTCGCCGGTTCCGCCGTCTTCAACTCTCCGGATTACGCCGCCGCCATCGCTGGCATCAAGGCGTCCAAGAAGCCGTAAGTCTTCACGTAATATCATAGATTATATATATATGCATACTTTTTTGTATAACTATTTATAACGACTGTATATTCAGGGAAGGAGCAATGGAAGGACGGAAACGCTGGTCCTCGTATCTGCAAGATTACGTTTAGAAAAAAACGGAGAGAAAGAGATATGAACTCTCTTCTGGGAGAGAGCAAAGAGAGGAATTTAGAACAAAAATGTAATTCACACTTCGGCACTAATAGTACGCCCACCAAACACTATCACTCGTATTTATACACGAATGAGAAGAAGAGCGGCGGCGGCGGCTGCTGCTGCTGCGCGTGTTCGTGGTCATCTCACCTCGGGAAGAAAACGAGAAGACCAACTCACGGGGAACCACCTCCGCCTTTTTTTCAATAAAAGTAACAAACGATTCCTGAACAACTTGCGTCCACTCGCGGCGGAAGGCGAGAACAAGAGTAGCAGTAATAATGAATTCGACGTCGTCGTCGTCGGTGGTGGTCACGCCGGCACCGAAGCCGCGGCTGCCGCGAACCGTCGAGGCAGTCGAGTCGCGCTGATAACTCCACAACCCGTAAAATCCATCGGGGAAATGTCCTGCAACCCATCCATTGGTGGTTTAGGCAAAGGCACTCTGGTGAGAGAAATCGACGCGTTGGACGGATTAATGGCAAAGGCCGCAGATCTATCCGGAATTCAATTTCGAGTGTTGAATTCGAGCAAAGGTAAAGCGGTTCGAGGTGTCCGCGCGCAGATGGATCGAGAGTTGTATAAGAAACACATGCAAAAGTTAGTGGGCGAGTTGCCGAACGTGACCGTGGTGGACGCATGCGTGAGCGGGCTGTTGATTGACGAGAGAGGAGAGGAAAAGAGTAGTAGTAGTAGTAGTAGTAGTAGTGGTAGTAGTAGAAATAGTAGTAATAGTACTAGTGATAGGAGTGATGTAAGTAAAACGTGCAAAGGAGTTCGATTGGAAGATGGGACGTCGGTGTTTGCCAAAGCGGTCGTGATAACGACCGGGACGTTTCTGAGAGGAGTGCTTCACTTGGGAGGCGGCGAGAAAGTATTTAACGCCGGGAGGATATCTTCCAACGTCACGGAACGGGCGGATAATTTAGCTTCGACGGCCTCGTCCTCGTTGGCGGATTCGTTGTACGGGTTGAATTTGAGAATGGGAAGATTACGAACCGGGACGCCGCCGAGGTTGAGAAAATCTACCATTGACTTTACTCGGTGCGAAGAGCAAAAAGGAGACGATGTTCCGGAACCTTTTTCCTTTTATAACTTATCGTTATCGTCTACAAAAAGACCTTGGATGCCGTCGCAAGAGCAAGTATCGTGCCACAGCACGAGCACGAATGCGGAGACGGAAAAAATGATAATGTCACATCCAAACTACGCGGATGAAAATCTCGCGACTGGTCCGCGCTATTGTCCATCGATCGAATCAAAAGTCAGACGGTTTCCGAATCGCGACCACGTTGTGTGGCTCGAACCCGAAGGATTGACGAGTGATATCATATACCCAGCTGGTATTTCGAATTCACTTCCAAAAGGAACGCAGTTGGATATGCTCCGTTCGATACCCGGTTTAGAAAACGTCGAAATGCTTCGTCCGGGATACGCTGTTGAATACGATTATGTCGATCCGAGAGAGCTCAGACGAACTTTAGAGGTTCAAAAAGTGAAAGGTTTATATCTCGCTGGGCAAATTAACGGAACAACAGGGTACGAAGAAGCCGCCGCGCAAGGCGTCTTGGCTGGCGCCAACGCCGCCGACCGCGACTCTCCGCTCGAATTGTCTCGAGACTCGAGTTACCTCGGCGTCTTAGCGGACGATTTAACAACTCGAGGTGCGACAGAACCGTATAGAATGTTTTCGAGTCGAGTGGAGCGCCGATTATCAATTCGTGGCGACAACGCGGACATTCGGTTAACGAAAATCGGTCGCAAATGTGGACTCGTTTCGGATGAGCGATATCAGTTCGCCACGGAGAGAGAAAATCTGAGTAAAAGAGCGATTCATCTTTTGAAAAATACAAATGGATTCCGGCAACAGGCAAAGCAGTGGATACATTTGGGGTGCACGAGATGTCCAGACGCTCGACACGGGCGTTTGATTTCTCCGGCAGAGGTTATTCAAAGCGGTGAGGAGATTGGGAACATCATAAACGCGCTTTCGCAAATGGTGTCCAACACGAAAGCGGAGAAAGAGAACAGCATTTACGACGAAGAGAAAGAGACCGAAACTGCTTTACGCGAGCTTTTGGACATAACCGAAAGAGATATCTCGGCTTTAGAACTCGCCTCGACGGATTTGTATTACGAAAATTACATCAAGCGTCAATCCAAAGACGTCTCGGACATGAAGAAGGACGAAACGTTGATCATTCCAGAGGATATAAACTATGACGACGTGTTTGGATTATCCGCGGAGGACAAAGAGAAACTCGCGAGCGTTCGACCGGAAACGCTCGGTCACGCCGGTAGAATTCAAGGCGTCTCGCAAAGCGCGATGTTAAGTTTACTGCGATATTGCCAAAAGAAGGATCGTTACGACGAACGCCAGAAGGAGAAGAAAGTGTTTATCAATAAATAAAAACGCGCGTCATAATTTCGTATTAAAATATCACAGCTGACTAACGAAAACGCCATCTACAACGTTCAGCGCTGTAAGCGCTTTATCTCTAGACTCCACAGCTAATCCACTGGATACCTCTTTTCTCACGATATCCAACTCTTTTCGAGCGTTTTCCACCTGATCTTTCGTTAAAACTTTATCCAAAGCTTTATCCGGACCGGCGGCGAAGCCTAATTTCGCTTTCGAGACTCCAGCGTACTTCAACGCCGTTTGCATATCTATCAACCCAGTCTTCGCTCCAACTGGTTTCCCAGCCTCAAATAACATCAACGTCGGAAAACCGCTCACCCCGTACGCTCTCGCGTAATCCGTGTACTTATCCACGTTCATTCTCGCGATGGTTGTCTCGTTCCCGTACTTCCTCAACTCGTTCGGCAACTCGTTCCAAATCGGTTCCAACTTTTGGCAGAAAGGGCACCACGGCGCATAAAACTCAACGAAAACGTTCGGGGTTGGGTTCTCCGCGTCCGCGGAAACATAATCTTTGAAATTTTCCGGCGTCAACTCGACGACGTTTTGCAACGACGTCTTCGCTCTCGTGGCCGTTTTCGGCACGAAAGACGTCACGGCTGCTTCAGCATTTTCTGTAAAAGGCGTCATCGTTATTACCGCTGCTGCTGCTGCTGCTCCAAGAACCGCCGTTCGTCTTCTCGTCGTCGCATATTTTTCACCACCGTCGTCGTTTCCCCCGTCGTCGTCGTCCTCGCTCACGAAGCAGAGAGAGGAGGAGGAAGATTTTGATGACATCGACGATGAACAACAAGAGGCACCCGAGCGCTGCCCCGTCCTCACACAGGAAGAATAATAAAGTTCCTTCTTTTTATTCTTCTTCTTCTTCATCGAAGACAAAGTAGAAGAATTCAAAGAAGGATGATGATGACGATCAGAGATGACGTAATACTGCTGCTGCTGCTGGTACTGGTTGTTAAGAGCGCTGCTAAAACTCATATTTATTATAGTATATATCGTTGTTGTTCTATTCACGTCGTAGTACTCGAAGTGGGGGAGGGAGAGAGCAGGAGAGAGTTTCGGTTCTGTTCTGCGCCTTTAGGAAAAAAACACTACCTTTTTTTCACAAATTTTCACAATGAAATTTTCGTCGTTCCCGCGAAAACAAGAAAAATTTATCGAAAAGGGGAAGAGAAAACTGTTGTCATTTCCTCCTTTTTTTTGACGCATTCTCATCGCATACGCGCACATACAAAAAATCATCTCTAAAGAGTGCGTTTGTTGTTGCCCAAAACACGGAGCGTTGTTGTTGTCGTTGTGCTCTCTCTCACCGTTTCTCTCTCTCAAATACTATCCTGCGTTTTGAAAGAAGATAACAGTAAAAGAAAGTGAAATTGTAATCCACTCACGGGGGTTATTAAAAAAAAAAAGAGAGAAAAAGCCCGCGCTTTAATTCTCTCTCTTCTTCGCTTGAAAAATGGCAACAACACTATCATCATCATCATCATCATCGTCAATGCTTTTAGCACGACCACGTGTTGATACTCTCCTCGTTCGTGCTGGTGGTTTAAAGAGTCGTCGTGATAAAATCATCATCGCGCATCATCAACAAAATCGGCGACAGGTCAGCAGTCATCGAAGATTAATTACGCGCAAAGCCGCCGCGACATCATCGTTAGAGGAGTCATCAAAAAATGACGACTCCTCTTTTGAAGAAAACGAAAGGAACTTCACGGCGTCTGCGTTCCAACTGTCCCCTATGCAACCGTCCAGCGCGGTTGGGACGCACTTGAGAGAAGTCTTAGAGCGAGACCCGAACGCGTTCGAGGACGAGTTGGAAAAGCAGTTACGACTGTGGGAGGAGGCTTTGGAAGAAGAGGAAAAAGAAGAAAAAGAGAAGACGACGGCTTTGGTAAAAGAAGAA
>Ga0209091_10001778_pt1 | contig 18637 bp, 17 predicted proteins | sample ArcticOcean_MG_C_6_FD_187438 | JGI IMG/M metagenome (GOLD analysis project Ga0209091, IMG submission 187438) | Marine microbial communities from western Arctic Ocean - ArcticOcean_MG_CB8_128 (SPAdes) (version 2) | ecosystem: Environmental > Aquatic > Marine > Oceanic | place: Arctic Ocean...
CCATGTCCGCCTGCAATAAGAAAATCTACTGCTGTGGCGTCATCTCCAGTTAACAACAAAAAATCCTCAGGACACTTTTCAACCAATCGCTCTATCACTGAAAGATCTCCAGTTGCATCCTTAATTCCAATAATATTAGGAATTTCAGCAAGTCTTGAAGTTATATCTACAGACATATCAACTGCAGTTCTTCCAGGGACATTATAAAGAATTTGATTGATATTAACGCTTTCTGCTATTAACTTAAAGTGCTGAAATAGACCTTCTTGAGTTGGTTTATTATAATATGGAGTGACCAATAAACAAGCATCGGCACCTAAATTTAGCGCCTCCTGTGTAAGCTCAATAGCCTCAGATGTTGAATTAGCCCCAGTTCCTGCAATGATTGGAATTCTTTTCGCAGCATATTTCACTGTATGATCAATTATCTTTAGATGCTCTTTGACGCCTACAGTTGCAGACTCTCCTGTAGTACCAACAGAGACAATTGAACTTGTCCCTGAATCAATATGAAAATCAATTAAATGATTAAGCGCATCATAATCAACAGCTCCATCATCAAACATTGGTGTAATTAAAGCAACATTTGAGCCTATAAAAGAGTGATTATTGTTCATAAAGAGATTGATTCAAAATATAGCTGAAATTATATACGATTGGCCTAGTAATAACAATTCCACTATAGACTTTAAAATAATAGATTACTTGGTTAGTAGGTCGGGCCTTTTTTGATTAGTTTTTTCAATGGATTGCTCATGACGCCATGCATCAATTTTAGCTTGATTTCCGCTTAATAAAACACTTGGAACAGATTGACCATCAATATTCTCTGGCCTTGTATAGTGCGGGTAATCAAGTAAATTATCGGTAAATGAGTCCTTTAAAGAGTCTTGATTCCCTAAAACATTCGGGAGGCGACGACTCACTGTATCAATTAGCACCATAGCTGCCAACTCACCTCCACTAATAACGTAGTCTCCAATTGAAACTTCATAATCAATATCATTTTCTATAATCCGCTCATCCACACCCTCATATCGGCCGCAAAGCAAAGTTAATGAATCAAAGGAGGCTAATGTTTCTACCAAACTCTGGTTTAATTTTTGTCCTTGAGGTGACAAGTAAATGACTCTGGTCTTCGGATTTTGCTTCTTAATCTTTGCAATACAGTCCCGAATCGGCTTTACTTGCATCACCATCCCACCGCCGCCGCCATAGGGTTTATCGTCAATATTTTTATACTTATTAGAGCTGAAGTCTCTGAGCTGCCATTCACTGATTGAAATAATTGACTTCTTAATTGCTCTTGCAACAACGCCTTCTTCTTTTATGGCAGAAAACATTTCTGGAAAAAGAGTAATAATTTCGAATTTCATTTATTAACCTGTGACGTTATTAATAACAAGGCTAGACTAATAGATTTGTTAAAATTTGAGAGTAAATTTTGCTTAGATCCTCTAAGTCTTGAACCAAAACTGACTCATTAACCTGATGAATTGTTGCGTTAATAGGACCGAGCTCAACCACCTGGGTTCCTTCTTGCGCAATAAATCGACCATCAGAGGTGCCTCCAGATGTAGAAAGTTCTGGCCTAATTGATTTTATTTTTTCTATTGCATCAACACATGCAGAGACCAGCTCTCCTTGTGGCGTTAAAAATGGATAGCCTGAGTGCGACCAGTCAATAGAATAATTAAGTTTATGGCTATCTAAAATATCATTTACTTTTTTCTGAAGCTCTTCTTTTGTAGTTTCTGTTGAATATCTAAAATTAAACATTATTTCTACTTCACCAGGTATTACATTTGTTACTCTAGATCCAGAATGGATGTTTGAAATTTGAAATGAAGTGGCTGGAAAGTATTCATTACCATTGTCCCATTGCTGCTGACATAAATCATTCAGAGCTGAAGTGGCAAGATGAATAGGGTTTTCTGCTAAATGTGGGTATGCAATATGGCCTTGTTTGCCTTTCACAGTCAAGATGGCATTTAACGAGCCTCTTCTGCCATTTTTAATAACATCTCCGAGCATGGAAGTAGATGATGGCTCGCCAAGCAAGCAATAATCTATCTTCTGATTATTGTTTTTAAGATAATCCATCACTTTAACCGTTCCATTAACAGCAACCCCCTCTTCATCAGAGGTAATTAAAAATGCAACGGTTCCCTTGTGATTAGGGTTTTTCTCAATAAAGTTTTCTGTTGCCACAAGCATCGAAGCCAGCCCGCCCTTCATGTCAGCTGCGCCTCTACCAAATAAGAGCCCATCTTTTACTGTTGGCTCGAAGGGTGGTGTTTTCCAAGCATCGTCATCTCCGGCGGGAACGACATCAGTGTGTCCTGCAAAAGAAAAGATAGGCCCAGTATCTCCGTGAGTAGCCCAAAAATTGTCAACATCTCCAAACTTAAGAGGGTGAATCTTAAACCCAATTTTTTCGAGTCGATCAATCATTATGGCTTGGCAACCTTTATCATTAGGCGTTACTGATGGCCTACTTATAAGTGATTTTGCTAATTCTAATGTTTTATTCATGATGGTTATTTTACTTGTAAATTTAATATCGTATTCAGAGCCTCTTCGATAATATTTCTATCAGGATGACTGTCCGGCATAAGATATAAAGCCTTTTGCCAGTAACCTATTGCTCCATCAAGATCAGATTGATGGGCTAAAACAATACCTGCAAAATATAGTACCTGGATAGATTGAGGGTCAAGACTTAATGCTTTATCAATCAAAGCTTTAGACTTCCCATAAAACATACCATCTTGGTTTGCAGCAATAGCACTAGCATACTGAAGAAGTAAGTCAATATCATTTGGATTTACTTCAAATGCCCTCTCAAAGGATTCAATCGAGCTATCAATATTACCCGTACCAACTTGTGCTAAACCCAGCATCTTTAAGGCTTGAAAATCATTTGGATTTTCAATTAAATAGTCCTGTAATTTTTCAATACTCTCACTCATACTCATTGGCTCAGTTAGAGCAGCATCAGTATTTGGAATTATTTTTGGAGCTAGCTGAGAATAAACTAATAAAGATAAAACTCCAGTAGATAAAACTATAAGAATTAACCATTTAAGTGGCTCAATAGTTACATTTTTCGTTGAACTACTCCTTAATTCTGATGCTAAAGTGCTAATGATTTCTGACTCCGCTTCTTGGTATTGAGCGCTCTCAATATGTCCTTGGCTAAGATCTAATTCAAGCTCTACTTGCCTTTGTTTGTTAATTGCTATATTTGAATCATCGTCACTAAGGCTTGGCTTGACTGGTCTATAAAGAAACCAAGCTAAAAATAGACTTGATAAAACGATCATTAAAATAAATTGCCAGCTTAAAATCATGATTTAGCTCTCGCAAAATAACGCCGATCTATTGCAGCAAAGAAAGCTCCAAGCGCAATCATTAATCCACCTAACCATATCCATCTAACTAGTGGCTTATAATAAATCCTTACGCTCCAAGCATCACCCTCTAAACCCTCTCCTAAGGCTACATAAAGATCTCTAGCTAATGATGGATCAATTGAGGCCTCAGTCATTGGCATCCCGCTTTGGTAATATCTCTTTTCAGGGTTAAGTTGTGCAATTTTCTTGGCGCCACTATAAACACTAATGTCACCAATAAAGCCAGAATAATTATCTTTTGTATGGGGCTTAACCCCATTAAAAACAAAATCATACCCCGCAATATTTTGAGACTCTCCAACATCCATCTTTATATCTTTTTCTATTCCAAGTTGGGTTGTTACAGTAGCTCCAAGTACAAACACTGCAATTCCAAGGTGAGCAATTATCATTCCAATGAATGCCAATGAAAATTTCGACTTTGCACTTATCCTCTTACTTAATAAAATAATGGCATGAAAGGTCACCCAAATAAATAGCCCAATTGCAATTAACACATAAATATTGTCTGTAATTACAACTCTTGCAAGCAAGATTAGTAAAGCAATGCCAATCCAATTAAAGCGAAGTAACGAAGTTAATCTAGATACGCTATCTTTCTTCCAGCGGACAAAAGGAAAGATAGCCAATGCTATAACTCCTGGGAGCATGATTGGCACAAAAACCGCATTGAAATAAGGCGCCCCTACTGATATTTTCCCAAGATTTAATGTATCAAGAATTAACGGGTAAAGTGTCCCCAAAAGAACTGTAAACATTGCCGTAATAAGCAGAATATTATTTATTAAAAGTCCAGTTTCTCTTGACAATAATGCAAAATGATTGCTCTTTTGCAGTAAGTGAGAGCGCCATGTGAACAACACTAAAGAGCCGCCAATAACAATAACTAAAAATAGCAAAATAAACAGCCCTCTTGTCGGGTCTGTAGCAAAAGCATGAACAGAAGTTAAAACTCCCGAGCGAACTAAAAATGTTCCTAATAAACTTAATGAGAAACCACCGATAGCTAGAAGAACTGTCCACTGCCTGAATGCGCCTCTCTTTTCGCTAACGCTTAATGAGTGGATAAGAGCAGTTGCAACCAACCATGGCATAAATGATGCATTCTCTACGGGGTCCCAGAACCACCAGCCTCCCCAGCCAAGTTCATAATATGCCCACCAACTTCCAAGCGTTATTCCAACCGTTAAAAAAGCCCATGAAATTAAAGCCCAAGGTCTTGTCCATCTGAGCCAGGTACTATCTAACTGACCTCTGATTAAAGCAGCCAATACAAAGGCAAACGGAACTGCCAATCCAACATACCCCATATAAAGCATTGGTGGATGAACTGCCAAACCAAAATCTTGCAGGAGCGGATTAAGTTCTCTGCCCTCTAATGGAGGAACTAGTAAGCGCTCAAATGGGTTCGATGTAAAAAGCAGAAAGAGTAGAAAGCCAAAACTTATAGCACCTAGAATTATGAGGATTTGATTTAATAAATCCGATGGAATTCGTTTGGAGAAAATACTAACCGCGATAGTCCATATTGAAAGCACAAAGACCCATAAAAGCAATGAACCTTCATGTGCGCCCCAGACAGCCGATGCTTTAAACAATACTGGAAGCTGAGTATTTGAATTATCCGCAACATACTTTACTGAAAAGTCATTTGCTAGAAATGCATTCATTAGAATAATAAAAGCAACAGCAATCCAAAAACCCTGTAGCCAAACTAATGGCTTTGTAAGCTGCGCTAGAGATGATTTATTCTGATAAAGACCTATTGACGGTAATACCATCAAAAGCACAGAAAATATCAAAGCAAGAACAAGGGAGAAATGTCCAATTTCAATTAACATAAAGTCATATTTTTATATGTTTTTAAGAGCTAATATTTTACAGGATTTATTATGATTAATATCAATACGCAAGGTTTAAATTTATACGTATTAGATGTGAAAAATAACATGACTGACTACTCACTCATGTTATGATATAATCTCTGCATTCTTAAACACAATATTTAAAAAAATCATGGAAATTCTTTTTACAGTGCTTAATGTAATCAAATATTTAATTTACATTTTAGTTATTTTTGCTATTTTGATATTTATTTTTCTCAATGTTTCTCCTGTCTTTGGCGCATCTCCAGATAAAAATAGCAAAAAAATTATTGAAAATTCAGAAAACTTTATTGAGGGTAAGTTTCGAAATATAAAAACAACATACACAAACTTTCGCACTTTGGAAAAAAAAGCAACACTAATGGATTGGTTCTCACCGCCCAAAGATAAGAACCCATTAAACCCCCTACCAACAATTAAATTTATTGGTAAAGATTTAGCTGAAGGAAAATTTGTTTGGTTAGGCCACTCCACTGTTCTTATGAAAACTGAAGGATTAGTAGTTATGACAGATCCAGTATTTAATAGGGCGTCTCCATTACCTTCTTTTAATTCAAAAAGTAAAAGTAATTTTTTTAATGGAAAGCCATTTATATTTGAAAACCCAGTTGTTATTGATGATCTCCCAAAAGTTGATGTTGTCATCATTTCTCATGATCATTATGATCACTTAGATTCAAAGGCGATTAAAGATCTCTCAAATCGAATTGATCAATTTTTTGTGCCTTTAGGTGTTGGTGCGCATCTAGAGCGATGGGGGGTTAATAAAAATAGAATTACTGAGTACGATTGGTATGACAGCAAGGATTATAAAAATATTAAATTTACATTTGCTCCTTCACTTCACTTTAGCGGACGAGGAGTAACCAATGGTAACTCTACGTTGTGGGGTTCATGGATGATTAAATCTAAAACATTAAGTGCATATTTTAGTGGGGATGGAGGATACTCTGAGACGTTTAAGAAATTAGGGAATGAGTATGGCCCTTTCGACATTGCCTTTATTGAAAATGGCGCATACAACGTTGACTGGTCAAATGTCCACATGTTCCCGGATGAAGCGGTTCAAGCCAGTATCGACTTAAAAGCAGAAGTGCTATTCCCGATTCATTGGTCTAAATTTGATTTATCAGTTCATCCTTGGGATGAACCAATCATTCGAATCACTAAAGAGGCTGAGAAAAAGAACGTCAATATTGCAACGCCAATGATTGGTGAAGTATTTGAATTAAGCAGCATACCAAAAAAACCTTGGTGGGAAAAGCTTAGAGATTAAGGAAATATTGGAGATATTATGAATATGATAATTTTTTTTCATGCAGTCTCTGCTTCAGTAGCGGTAGCACTCGGTATATTTATCTTTTTAAACAAGAAAGGCACCTCTAAACATATACTTTCAGGAAGGATTTGGGTATTCCTTTTGGCTATTGTGTCAATATCTGCAATCTATATACAACAAATAAACCCTGGTCAATACTCGCCTATTCATTTACTAATTCCATTTACTTTGGTGTCACTAATTTATTCAATTTGGAATATAAGGCAATTTAAAAAAACCAAACAAACAAAGTACATTCGTAATCATAAGTATTCAATGATTTCAGTTTATATAGGCGCATTAGTAATTGCTGGATTATTTACACTCATGCCAGGAAGAATAATTCATGGATTACTCTTTGGTTAGTAAAGTCAATCAATAATAAGGAAAAAATGAAAAAAGAAAATTGGAACGAATCAAATATCCCTGATCAATCAGGGAAAGTTTTCATAGTAACTGGACCAACGAGTGGTCTTGGTAAAGAAACAGCAATAGTTCTTGCTCGAAAAAACGCAACTGTCATTATGGCTGCAAGGAACATTAAAAAAGCTGATTCTGTAAAAAAAGAAATTCTTGCTGAAAATAAAAATGCAAAGATAGATATTCAAGAGCTAGATTTATCAAGCCTCGAATCAGTCAATAATTTCTCAACATCAATAAACAAAAAATACAAAGCACTAGACTGCCTTATCAATAACGCTGGTGTTATGGCCTGCCCTTATTCAAAAACAAAAGATGGCTTTGAGATGCAGATGGGCACGAATCATTTAGGTCATTTTGCTTTAACAGGTCAACTAATATCTCTACTCAAAAAGACGCCAAAGTCAAGAGTTGTAAATGTAGCTAGTATTGCTCACACCTCTGGAAATATTGATTTTGATGACCTTAACTGGGAAAAAAGAAAATATAAAACTTGGAGCGCCTACGGTGACACTAAGCTAGCAAATTTATATTTCACCTATGAACTATCTCGTAAACTTGGTCAGAATAAAGGAAGTCCAATGGTATTGGCTTCACATCCAGGGTGGACTGCTACAGATCTTCAGAAGCATTCTGGTATGGCAAATTTTATGAATATTTTTCTTGGACAGAAAGTTAAGGTAGGGGCTCTTGGAGGTCTTAGAGCAGCTACCGATCCAACTGCCAAGTCTGGTAATTATTTTGGCTCTCCATCAATGGGCGGTATGAAAGGTCACCCTGTCTTAGTTAAGTCAAATAAATTATCACACAACATAGACAACGCAAAAAAACTTTGGAAGTTGTCTGAAAAATTAACTGGAGTCAGCTACCATATAGAATAAATCAAATGCTACCTACTAAAGATAAAATCTATCAAAGCGCTCTAGAGCTTTTTGCCAGTCAAGGCATTCAAGCGACCTCAACTGCGCAAATCAGTAAAAAAGCTGGAGTTGCATCTGGCACGCTCTTTGTTCACTTTAAATCAAAGCAAGAGCTTATTGACACAATATACATAAGCATTAAAAAAAATGCTTTTTCTGACTTAAATGAAAATATGCCTGATAATTCAAGCGTTGAACTTCAGTTCAAAGAAGCTTCTCGAAAAATTATTGAGTATTTTTTAAATAACTACAATGAATTTATCTTTTTAGGTTTAGTTGATATCGATCCCATGGTATCTGAAGAGGCAAGGGCAATAGGCTTCAAAAATTTTGAAAAATCAATGACTGATATGAAACTATTTTTTAAAGAAGGTTATTTTAGAGATATTGATTTTGATCTACTTATGCAAATCAACTGGTCAACAACAGAGACGATTATTAAGAGCCTAAAATTAAGAAACCTTTCCAAGCCAAGTGAGAGTGAACTGAATGTAATTTGGGATATTATGAAAAAGAGCTCCTAAGAGCTCTTTTTTTAAAAATATATGGTGCGGAGAGAGAGACTCGAACTCTCACGTCTTGCGACACTGGAACCTAAATCCAGCGTGTCTACCAATTCCACCACCCCCGCGAAGATTTTGAATTATACCCAATTATGTTAAACATTTCTTATTTAAGAAATAGATTTTCTTATTTAATTGCCGTACCAGCTTAACTTCTCATTTAGACTGACGACCTCACCAACAATCATCAAAGTAGGGGCGTTAATATCTTCCTTGAGTAGCAAACTAGGCAGGTCTGCTAGGGTTGTGATATAAACCTTCTGCTCTGGCATCGTTCCTTTTTCAATAATTGCAATTGGCATCTCTTTTCTCATTCCATGAGCAATTAACTGCTCACAAATATGGCTTGCCCCGCTCAAGGCCATATAAAAAACAATCGTTTGCTGCTCAACAACTAGCTCTTGCCAGGGAAGATTGCTGGTGCCATTTTTTAAATGGGCCGTTACAAATCGACAAGATTGAGAGAAGTCTCTATGGGTTAATGGGATACCCGCATAAGAAGAGCATCCGGATGCAGCAGTTATTCCAGGGACAACCTGAAAAGGAATGCCATGCTCAGAAAGAGATTCAATTTCCTCGCCACCTCTGCCAAAAATAAAAGGATCGCCACCCTTTAGTCTGCACACCCTTTTTCCTGACTTAGCAAGTTCAACCAAAAGAGCATTAATATCTATTTGCCTGGTAGATTCATTACTGCCACCTTTTTTGCCAACATATATGAGCTCTGAGTCTCTCCTAACAAGCTCCATAACGCCTTTAGATACCAACCTATCATAAAGCACAACATCAGCTTGCTGAATAAGCCTTAATGCTTTAAACGTTAATAGGTCAGGATCGCCAGGACCAGCGCCAACTAAATAAACTTCTCCCAAGCTCATCTCAACTGCGTCAATAAGCTGCTTTTCAATATCAGCCTTTGCTTCTTGAATGCGCCCTGAAAAAACTTTTTCAGCTATAACGCCAGAAAAAGTAGCCTCCCAAAATGCTCTTCTATCTTTAATTTTTGAAAACCTATCTTTAACTTTCTGCCTATACTCACCAGCAATTTCAGCAAGTATGCCATAAGAACTTGGAATAACTGTTTCAAGTTTTGCACGAATTATTCGAGCAAGGACTGGCGCCTTACCGGCTGAAGAGACAGCAATTACCACCGGAGACCTGTCAACTATTGAGGGCATGATAAAGCTTGATAGCTTAGGCGAGTCAACAACATTTACTGGGATTCGGTTCTCGTGAGCTATCTTAGAGACCGATTCATTTACTTTTGAGTCATCTGTAGCAGAAATAATTACTGAATAATTTGAAATATCGGATGCTTCAAAGCGCTTATTAACTAAACTTACATTGCTATCCAAAGATAAGGTTTTTATGCCTTCACAAAAATGGGGAGAGACGCATGTAACCTTGGACTGAGCTTTTAATAATAAGTTTATTTTTCTTAATGCAATATCTCCGCCCCCAACAACTAGGGCTGGCTTTTGTCTTAAATTAATAAAAATAGGCAGATGGTCCATAAAAATATATTAAGATTTTAAGATTAGAGCGTTGTTTTAAATATTTTACGAAGTATAGTAATACATTCTATATTTTTATTATTATTGCGTTAAAAGATATAAATATTTCTTAAAAAAACAAAATTTTAGAAAAATATTTTATATTTCCTAATAAATTGATATTTAGTAGCTACTAAAGTTGTAGTACTGTTTTAACAAAAGGAATTGAGATCGCTTTTTTTGATTGGAGTGATGCTTTATCTAACTCATTCATCGCAGATACTAAAGTATTTAAATCTCGAGAATAATTCTTAAACAAATATTCGTAAATTTTTGAGTCAATAGTTAAATTTCTATCATCCATTTGTTTATTAAGCACTTCCATTGTTAACTCATCATTAAGCTCTTCTAATTTATAAACAGCCGCCAAACTTAGGCGAGTCTTAAGATCCTTCATAACGGTTAAATCAGTTGGCAAACTAGAACCACTAACTAAAATAACAACTCCAGCCTGTCTTGCACGATTATATAAATCGAAAAATGTCTCTTGGTTTTCGTTACTAATAAGATCAACATTATCAAAACTAATAAAATTTAATTGATCTATAAAATCAAATAAATGTTCTGGAAAAGAATCAATGCAATCTATATAAATTGCATTTTTATCGTTTGCCAGGGCTTTTAATACCACTCCTTGGAGGACATGCGTTTTGCCTTGACCTGATAATCCATATACATAAATTTCTGAAGCATTTTTATCCAGAAAAAGCTGATGTATTAAATTAAGAAGCTCACTATTGGCAATAAAGTTATTTAAAAGCATTTTAGAGTCAAGCGAAATCGGCAGGCCAAGTTGGTTCATTTCTTGGTCTCTTGCAAGATAAACTTTTTAACCCAAAGTAAAATATAGTCAGCGCCGCTTAGGCCTGTGGAAGTTGCGACCACTATGAATACTATTTCCTTTAAGCTTTCTAATTCAATATATATTTGAATCAACAGTAAAAATATTACGAGTGAAATTTGCAGTACAGTGTTGAATTTACTAATTAGAGAGGGCTCCAACAAGCCACTATCTCCTGACATTTCACCTAGAAAATAGCCCAAAGCTCCCGCAACAATAATAACATCGCGTACAAAAATTATCATGAGTAGCCATAAAGGCATTATCCCAACCCAATATAAAGCAATAAAGGAGCAGGTTAGTAATATCTTATCCGCCATTGGATCAAGTATTGAGCCTAGGCGTGACTGAAAAGAAAACTGTTTGGCAATCCAGCCATCTAACGCATCAGTAATTCCAGCTACTAGAAATAATAGCAGCGTCAAAAGATACTGCTCTTTTAGTAGCGCTATAACTATTGGAACTGTTAAAATAATGCGTATTACTGAAAGCGCATTAGGTACTATTGAGTAGCTCATTATTTTGCTTGATTTAATTCAGTTTTTTAGACCTTAATTATACGGAAAACAAGATGTCGTCATTGACTTATAAGGACTCTGGAGTTGATATTACTAAAGGTAATCAGCTTATTGAAAAAATTAAACCAATCGCTAAATCAACTTTAAGGCCTGGAGTTCTGGCCGGACTAGGTGGCTTTGGTGCGATGTTTGAAATTCCTTTAGATAAATATAAAAACCCAGTTTTAATTTCTGGAACTGACGGTGTTGGTACCAAATTAATGGTTGCTGAAATGCTCAACAAGCATGACACCATTGGTATTGATTTAGTTGCCATGTGTGTCAATGATCTTATAGTTCAGGGCGCTGAGCCTTTGTTTTTTTTAGATTATTATGCGACAGGCTCTCTCAATCCAGACATTGCTATTTCAGTTATATCTGGTATTGGCGAAGGGTGTCGCCAATCTGGATGCTCTTTAATTGGAGGAGAAACTGCTGAAATGCCGGGCATGTATAAAGGTGAGGAGTATGATCTTGCTGGATTTTGCGTTGGTATCGTTGAAAAAGATAACATTATTGACGGCTCTAAAGTTGCTCCAGGTAATCACATAATAGCGCTCGGCTCATCTGGCCCTCACTCAAATGGATACTCACTCATTAGAAAAGTTTTAGAAAAAACGAAGCCAACTTCGGGTCAGCTCCAGTCACTTATTGAGCCTACTAAAATTTATGTCAAATCAATTTTATCATTAGTTCAAAATTCACCTGTACACGCAATATCGCATATTACGGGCGGGGGTCTTCTTGAAAATATTCCAAGAGTAATGCCCGATCATCTTGCTGCGAAATTAGATGCAAGCTCATGGGAACTTCCAGAAATATTTCAGTGGCTACAAGCTGAAGGGAATATAGCGACAAATGAAATGCACAGAGTTCTTAATTGCGGTGTAGGTATGATCGTCATTGTTCCTAAGGAGTCTTCAAGTGATGCTATTAAACTATTAAACTCTAATGGTGAAAAAGCCTGGTTAATTGGAGAAGTTGTTGAATCTAAAGGTGAGCAAGTAATAATTTAATGCCATGAAAGCTGTTATTTTAATTTCAGGTAATGGCTCCAATTTACAATCAATAATTGATAATGCAGACAGAATTGACTTACAAATTAGCTGCGTCATTAGTAACAATAAAAATGCTTTTGGTATAAGACGAGCTGAATCTTCAAAAATTCAAACTTGCATTATTGAGCCTGAATTATTTAATTCCAAGGTGGCTTTTGATGAAGAGCTAATTAATATTATTAATCAGCAAGATGTAGAACTAATCATTTTAGCTGGCTATATGAGAATCCTTACTCCAATATTTGTTTCACATTATTTTGGAAAAATTCTTAATATTCACCCTTCTTTGCTCCCAAAATTTCCAGGACTTAATACGCATCAAAAGGCTATTGATGCCTCTGAAAAAAAACATGGGGTTAGCGTCCATTTTGTTACTAAAGAGTTGGATGGCGGCCCTATAATTAGCCAGGAATCAGTAAGTATTGAAAATTCAGATACCGCCGAAACTCTTTCTGTTAAAGTTTTAAAAAAAGAACATGCCATCTACCCTAAAGTAATTCATTGGTATACTCAAAGAAGACTAAAGCTTATTGATAACTTAACTGCAACACTTGATGGAAAAATAATATGAATAAAGTGATTTTCTTCTTATTAGGTCTTATTTTTTCAGCCCAATCTTTTTCACTAACCCCTTATAAAGGTAGTTATGACCTTTATGCAGAAACTGTAATGGGTAACTTAAAAATTGGTACTGCTATATTAAATCTAGAGGTTAATAATAATCAATTTAAATTCACAACGGATGCTAAAACTGAATCCTTATGGAAGGCTCTATATGATTACTCTAGAATTGAAAAAAGCATGGGTAATGAAGTTGATGGGCAGATTATTAACACTTACTTTAGTGTCACAGAAAAAATTAAAGATGAAGTTAAAAAGAACTACGAAATTACCATTGAAACTGATAAAAATTATGCTGTATCCAGTAATGGTGATGAATTTGAAATAAAGCCCGGCTTGCTGGTCGACACTTTAAGTGTTTATCTAGCCTTATCTAACGACATGATTAATAACCCTAGTCAGTCAGACTTTACTTATCAAGTTGTTGATCAAGATGGCGTTAAATATCTAAACTTTAAGGTGGGCGGTCCTGAAAATATTTTAATTAACAACATTGAAATTGAAACTGTAAAGGTAACTTGTGATGCTCTGAAGTTGACTCTAAATCTATCCATTAAAGAGAGTTTTCAGCCAATCAGAATTCACAAAATTAATGGAAAAACTGCATTTACAATGACGCTTATAGAGTTTGAAGGAAAAACCTAAAGATGCTTTTTAAGGAACTGTCCAGTATATGACTTTGGATTCATGGACACCTCTTCTGGAGTTCCAAACGCAATAATTTCGCCGCCTTTGTTCCCTCCTTCTGGACCAAGGTCAACAACCCAGTCGGCAGTCTTAATAACATCTAAATTATGCTCAATTATAACAATTGTATTATTTCGATCTCGTAGTCTGAAAATCACGGAGAGCAATTGCTTAATGTCATGAAAGTGAAGGCCGCTTGTTGGCTCATCCAATATATATAAAGTTTGCCCCGTATCTGTTTTAGAAAGCTCTTTAGAAAGCTTTATGCGCTGAGCTTCTCCGCCTGAAAGGGTAGTTGCATTTTGACCAAGTGTAATATAGGAAAGCCCAACATCCATCATTGTCTGCATTTTTTGTCTGATTTTTGGAATCGCCTTAAAAAACTCAAGTGCATCTTCAACTGTCATGTCTAAGACCTCTGCAATTGATTTTCCTTTATATTTAATCTCTAAGGTCTCTCGGTTATATCTATGGCCATGACAGATATCACATGAGACGTAAACATCAGGCAAGAAGTGCATCTCTACCTTAATTAAGCCGTCTCCCTTACAAGCCTCACACCTTCCCCCTTTAACATTAAAGCTAAAACGTCCAGATTTATAGCCTCGTGTTCGAGATTCAAGTGTCAGGGCAAATAGGTCGCGCACTAAAGTAAATACACCTGTGTAAGTGGCAGGATTAGATCGAGGGGTCCTTCCAATTGGACTTTGATTGATGTTAACAACTTTATCGAACAAATCCATACCCTTTACTTCTTTAAAGGGAGCAACATCAGTTTGAGCTCCGTTAAGAGTTTTTGCAGCTAATTCATAAAGTGTATTATTAATTAGTGTTGACTTTCCTGAACCAGAAACTCCGGTAATGCAAGTTAAAACGCCTACAGGAATTTTTAAGTCAACATGCTTTAAGTTGTTTCCACTTGCGCCAGTAATGTTAAGCCAGCCATTTGATTTCTTTCTAGTTTTAGGAATGCTGATTTCTAATCGACCACTTAAATAGTCTCCAGTAAGCGATTTTGTATTAGCAATAACTTCATCAGGAGGTCCTATTGCAACAATCTCTCCACCATGAATGCCTGCCCCAGGACCAATATCAACAACATAATCCGCTTGCCTTATAGCATCTTCATCATGCTCAACTACAATAACAGTATTGCCTAAATCTCGAAGATAGGTCAATGTATCGAGTAACTTCTGATTATCGCGCTGATGAAGCCCTATTGATGGCTCATCTAAAACATAAAGCACTCCAATCAAGCCAGCACCAATCTGAGATGCCAACCTTATTCGCTGCGCCTCACCACCAGAAAGGGAGTTGGCCTTTCTCTCCAAATTGAGATAATCCAGTCCAACATTAATTAAAAAATGTAAGCGCTGTGAAATTTCACTAAGAATCTTACTTGCAATTTCACCTCTCTGACCATCAAGCTGAAGAGAGTCAAAAAAATCATATACTTGATCTATCGTAAGCTTCGTTATGTCTGAAATATTTCTATCATCAATGAAAACATTTCTTGCAGATGAATTGAGCCTATCTCCATGACAACTTGAGCAAGGCTTGCTGATTACATATCTAGACAATTCTTCCCTAATTGAACGAATATCGCTATCTGCATAACGGCGCATCATTCTTGGGATTATCCCTTCAAAAGGCTTTTTTTTACTTGTCCAGCCTCTTCTTCCTTTTATTTTAGAAAAATCTATAACTTGATTGCCACTTCCATAAAGAACAATTTTTTTATTCTCATCTGACAGTTCATTAAATGGCGTTGAAATACTAAAATTATAGTAATTGCCAACTAGGGTGAGCATTTGATAAAAATAGGCGTTACTTTTGCTCCAGCCATAAATTGCTCCATCCTCTAGGCTAAGCTCGGGATTAGCTACAACCCTCTCTTCGTCAAATACATCCTTGATACCTAAGCCATCACACGTTTCACAGGCTCCCACAGGATTGTTAAAAGAAAATAGTCTAGGCTCTAGCTCATCTAAAGAGTAGCCACAATGAATACAAGAAAATTTTGCTGAAAAAGTCAACTCTTTGAAGCTAGAATCTATCTCCATGGAGCAAACTATAGCAATACCTGCGCTCATATTAAGAGCCGTTTCAAGAGATTCGGATAACCTTGATGTTATATCTTGCCTTACTTTTAATCGGTCAATTACAATCTCGATAGTGTGGTTTTTATTACCATCAAGTTCCTCAATCTCCTCAAGAAGCATCACTTCACCATCAACTCTTGCGCGAAGAAAGCCTTCATGTGAGAGTTCTTGTAATAACTTTAGATGGCTTCCCTTTCTATTCTTTACAATTGGAGCGAGTATCATAATCTTTTCATCTTCGGGCAAATCTAATATTGCATCCACCATTTGAGATATAGTTTGCGCCTGTAAATCGTCACCATGATCAGGGCACCTGGGTGAGCCAACTCTAGCAAAAAGTAGTCTCAAATAATCATAAATCTCAGTTATTGTTCCTACTGTAGATCGAGGATTATGAGAAGTGGCTTTTTGTTCGATTGATATAGCAGGAGAAAGCCCTTCAATATGGTCAACATCAGGCTTTTCCATTAGCGATAAAAACTGTCTGGCATATGCTGATAATGACTCAACATACCTTCTTTGACCTTCGGCATAGATCGTATCAAAGGCTAACGATGACTTGCCAGAACCCGATAGTCCAGTAATTACTACAAGCTTATTTCTTGGAATACTTACATCAATGTTTTTTAAATTATGGACTCTAGCGCCACGTATGTTGATTGAATCCATAGGTCTAGTATTTTATGGTGGACAAAGGGTTCATTATACTCATGCGTTGTGTAAAATCTTAATTTTGTATTCAATTCTTAGCATATGGTTTCTTATCGTCGAATCTTACTTAAACTCAGTGGTGAAGCGCTAAAAAGTGACAATAATAATATTGACCCTGAAATGCTAAAGAAAGTAGTAACTATTGTTCAATCTGCTCTTGATCTTGGTGTTGAAATCGCTATAGTAATTGGCGGTGGAAACATCTATCGAGGCGCAACACTCGCAAGTGATGGGATGAATAAAATCACTGGGGATCATATTGGAATGCTCGCTACAGTGATGAATGCATTAGCCATATCAGATACTTTTGAAAGAAATAATATACCGTCTATTGTCATGTCTGGTTTTTCGATTGGTGGTGGTGTTTGCGACCCCTTTAATCATACTAAAGCTAAAAATGCACTATCTGAAGGCAAGGTAGTTATTTTTTCTGCTGGTACTGGAAGTCCTTGCTTCACAACTGATACTGCTGCAGCCTTAAGAGCGGTTGAAATTGAAGCCGATATTGTTTTTAAGGCCACCAAAGTCGACGGTATTTACTCAAGTGATCCATTGAAAGATTCAAATGCTATAAAATTTGATGCGCTTAGTTTTGATTCAGCTATTGAAAAAAACATCGAGGTGATGGATACTGCAGCATTTGCATTATGCCGAGAAAACAATATCAGAATTTGTGTGTTTAGTATGTTTGATGATAATTATGCTTTAGCTAATATTTTAAATGGCCAATCAATTGGTACGATTGTTAGTCAAAACGGAGAATAGAAATGATTAATGAAATTCACAGTGACGCAAATAGCCGAATGGGTAAATCACTCTCTTCTCTTGAAACTGATTTTAGTAAAATTCGTGCTGGTAGGGCTCACCCCTCACTTCTTGATCAAATTACAGTTGAATACTATGGCAGCATGGTTCCTCTTTCACAAGTGTCCAATGTAAGCGCTGAAGATTCAAGGACTCTTAAGGTTTCGCCATGGGAAAAAGATATGGTTGGACCAATTGAAAAGGCAATTTTGACATCTGATTTAGGCTTAAACCCAAATACACAAGGCCAAGTTATGCGTATTCCTCTTCCACTACTAACTGAAGAGCGGAGAAAGGAGTTAGTAAAAGTTGTCCGTGATGAAGCTGAACATGCTCGAGTGGCAATCAGAAATATTCGAAGAGATGCAATATCCGACTTTAGAGAGCTTCTTAAAGAAAAAGAAATATCAGAAGATGAATCACATAGAGCGGAAGATAATATACAAAAAATTACAGATCAGCATATCAACTTGATCGAAAAATCTTTATCTGAAAAAGAAAGCTCGTTACTAGAAATATAATTGGCGTTTATTAAATAGTTTTTTATTTTCTCTTAGATCCAACGCATTCTATATATTCATCCCACCTACCCGATGTAAATTCAGTTCCATGAGTTACCTGAGGGCCAACATTTCCAAGATAGTTTCCTGCTAATGCCTTTCTGAAAAGCTCAATATTACTATCTGATAATCCCAAATTCACTTTGCAAAAATCATGTATTGCAACCGTTACTATTTCTCCAGAAATTGCCCCAATAAATTTTTCGTCTTCTAACTTTTCTGTTGCCTCATTTATAAGCTCATCAGCAATAACTGATTTATAACTATCTGCTATACCGAGCTCATCTAATTGAACAATTAGATCATCCATAATTTTAGTTACCCTCACGTCGTAAGCATTTTTCGCTTGATATGCAGCAGTAGATGCTGCGGCAGCAGCCTTTTCATCCGCTATTTTTTGTTGGAAGATTTCAAGGGCAGCTTGTCTTGCCATTTCGTCTTCGATTTCAGCCATCATTTCTTCAGAGGCTAATTCAGTAGCGGCTAGTTCAGCGGCAAGACTAGCTTCGAAAGCATCTATCTCCATCTGATTAGCTAGCTCGATCAGTGCGATGACTTTAGCTTCTTTTGCTAATTTAGATTGATAGGCAGCTGTTGACTTCGCAGCAGCAGCTTTATCC
>Ga0209091_10001779_pt1 | contig 18625 bp, 11 predicted proteins | sample ArcticOcean_MG_C_6_FD_187438 | JGI IMG/M metagenome (GOLD analysis project Ga0209091, IMG submission 187438) | Marine microbial communities from western Arctic Ocean - ArcticOcean_MG_CB8_128 (SPAdes) (version 2) | ecosystem: Environmental > Aquatic > Marine > Oceanic | place: Arctic Ocean...
CCGCTAGCATTTCCGGCCCAAAGATTGCAGAAGGCAAAGCTCGGATTGCTAAGGCGCATACTATCTATGGCAGAGAAACCCGTCAGAAACGAATTGATGAGGATAGGAATTATAACAGGGCTTTTCGGTCGAAAGTTTGAGTATCGAACCAGAACGATTGCCTGCTTGTTTTATGAAAGAGTGGAGCGGAATGACGATTAGTGGTTAAACGCTACCAAGTTTTTTGTTGTTTGGTGTTATTGGCTGACCTGGTGATGGGCGATTAGCCAAGGTGTTTTTCTGTTGGCGTAGGGAGAAATGCGCTGCCGTGGTTTCAACCATCAGTTTGATTTAATCATCTGCTCGGTCATACGCTATCCCCAATTCAATAAAAGGTAGTCGGCTTACTCTGTACCAATGCGAATGGCCTCCAAGCGGTCGAGGCACTCAGCTCGATCAATTTTTAAACAGCTTTGATTTTAAAAATCTTACCGTAAGTATTTCTCTTCTTGCAAACCCCTTTACCAGCGCACCCATCCATAACAATGAGAGGGGATCAACTATTAGACTAGATATAAAAGCCCCAGCCATTTTTAGGGGGTGCCCTCCTCTCAACAAGTGCGTGAGAATTCTAGCCAACCGAGCTGATTCGACACTCAAACTTTCGACCGAAAAGCCCTGTTATAATCCCTATTCTCTCATGATACTTTTGAAATTCGGGATAAATGCGGTTTAAACTTCCTATCCTCAAACGGGACCGTAAATAGATTTGTCCCGTTAGATGCTACTGTAGTCACCCCCGCATCCGTCAGTTATATTCAGTCTAAGGATTTTTCGTGCAAGGGGTACGCTGACATGGGGCAAGAAAACCGGGATACCAGGAAATTTGAGGTCCTGATCATTGGCGCGGGCTTCAGCGGCGTCTATCAACTCTACCGACTGCGTAAGCTGGGCTTTGATGCCAAGCTGTTTGATGCCGGGAACGACTTTGGTGGGGTTTGGCATTGGAACTGTTACCCAGGCGCACGGGTTGATTCCCACATTCCCAATTACGAATATTCCATGGAAGAGGTGTGGCACGACTGGTGCTGGACAGAGCGCTTTCCTGGCTGGGAAGAGCTACAACGCTATTTCGCGCATGTCGACAAGAAGCTCGACCTTAGACGCGACACCGAATTTCAAAAACGCGTCACCAGAGCATCGTTCAATGAAGAGGATTGCCAATGGCGCATCACCTGCGCAGATGGAGAAACCGTTAAGGCGCAATTTGTGCTCACTTGTATGGGCTTTGCCGCCAAACCTCACACACCAAACCTGCAAGGGCTCAGCAACTTTGCTGGCGCTACGGTCCACACGGCCCGCTGGCCAAAGCAGGGGCTTGATATGTCCGGTAAACGCGTCGGTGTAATCGGCACCGGGGCCAGTGGGGTACAAGTCATACAAGAGGCCAGCAAGGTTGCGGCGGAGCTGACGGTTTTTCAGCGCACGCCAATGATTGCGCTTGCCATGCAACAACGCCAACTGCATGAAATGGAAGAGAAGGCAAAGAAGTCAGGTCTCAAGGAAGTATTTCGACTTCGGAATGCATCGGGCGGCGGCTTCTATGATCTTGAAACGGACGACCGATGCGCCCATGAAGTCTCAAAACAAGAGCGCGAAGAGGTTTTCGAAAAGGCCTGGGCCAAGGGTGGGTTTCATTTTTGGACGGGAACCTTCAGCGACATCATCACCAATGTGGAATCAAATCGCCTGGCATACGACTTTTGGCGTGCGAAAGTGCAGGCACGCGTTCAAGATCCGGTAACCGCTGAATTACTAGCACCACTATCGCCTCCACACCCATTCGGCGCTAAACGTCCATCACTCGAACAATGGTACTACGAGGTTTTCAACCAAGAAAATGTCACATTGGTGGATATCAAGAAAAACCCCATCGCCGAAATCTTACCCCAAGGCGTTCGCACATCCGAAGACATATACGATTTGGACCTATTGATTCTGGCTACAGGATTTGATGCTGGCACCGGTGGCTTCACCCAAATCGATTTGCGCGGGACCTCCGGTCGGACGTTGAAGGAGATTTGGCAAGACGGCGTCGACACCCAACTAGGGCTGGCCGTGCCTGAATTCCCAAACCTGTTGATGCTGTATGGTCCGCAGAGTCCAACCGCATTTTGGAATGGCCCCGCCAGCGCAGAAGTTCAGGGCGATTGGGTCGTTAATTGTCTGATTCATCTGCGCAACAAAGGCGTCAAACGAATCGAAGCCAAACAGGAAGCCGCGAAGGCATGGACCCAGCACATGGAAGAGATGGGCGCGAAAACGTTGATGCCCTTGGCTGACTCCTGGTACATGGGCGCAAACATTCCGGGCAAACAGCGGCAAATGCTGTTTTATATGGGCAGCACAGCCTACATGGCGCGTTGCAATGAAAGTGCTGAAACCGGTTATGCAGGATTCGAGCTGCATTAAACACATTGCGCCGTAAAACGGGACAGATCTATTTAAATTTGCAAAAGTTACAACGGGAGAGATATGTTTTTCAGACCTACTTCTAACCAAGGAAACATGACTAATGAAAATACCAACCCATTAATACGTCATGCAAAAAGAGGGTAGGAGTTATAGCACTTCGTACATTAAGTCGCTTTGCGGGTTTACTATCCAAAAACGAATGGTCGCCACAGCGCTCGTGTCTTTGCCGTGAAGAACCTTTAAGCAGCAGCGTGTGATGTTCTTGATGTCCGAAAAAAATCTCCTTTCGGCCCATCACCACACGCATTCTTTAGCCCGGCGAACATCATGTCGAGATAGTGGTGAGAGGCGCTCTTCCAGTATCCGAGAATACGCGGTTGACTCTTATTTTAGGATGCCTATAGTAAGCGACATCTTTCATGAGTACCGAAAATTATATGACACACCGAGAAGGTCGAATTGTTCACGACGCAGACAGCCACATTATTGAGGGTCGCGGTTGGCTGGAAAGTTATGCTTCAGATTATGTTAAGGAAAATCTTGACCCAGGGCTTTTTGACCTCGATATGCCGGCACTCGACCCCATTATGGAGGCAGCGAACAAACGCCTCGCTGGTGATGATCCGGTACTAACGGAAGCCCTTAAGTCAGATCTCTTTGCACATCCAGGCAAACGCAATATGTGGAGTGCCTATGGCGCGGTAGAGAAGACAGAGCGAAGCGAAGCATTAAGAATCATGGGCGTCACTTCGCAACTGATCTTTCCCTCGATTGGCGCAAGTCGGTTTGCTCGCTCAAAGGATATGGATGTTGTGTATGGCGGTTGCGACGCACTTAACCGCGGCATGGCAGATTTCTGTGGTGATGATGCTGGTCTGCTTTCCGTGGGCTACCTCTCATTACGGGATCCTGAACGAGCGAAAACGTCGCTGAAACTTGCACTTGAAACGGGCATTAATGCCATCTGGGTCGGATCTGATGCGGTTGAAGGCCGAGCGCCCTCTCACATTGCCTACGATCCACTCTGGGCGATGCTGGAAGAAGCCGGTGTGCCTGTGACGTTGCATATTGGTAGCGGGCAAAATATGCCCTCGGTTTACATGAACACCGGGGTTGAACGGGTACTGGCTGGTAACATTGGCAACATTGAATCCACCAAGCCTAAAGACATGCCAGTTATCCACCATTCAATCGAACGCTGGTTGACCTGCATGATTTACGACGGCGTGCTTGAACGATTTCCCAAATTGAAAGTTGGTATTATTGAGCTCGGTGCCAATTGGGTTCCAGCGTCCCTGATGAATCTGGACATGGGTGTGTCTTTGCTGGGCAAGTTTGATCAAGGCCTCAAAAAGCTTACCTTAAAGCCATCAGAGTACTTTCAGCGTCAGGTACGCGTCGCGCCACTGCACACTGAAAATACCGGCTGGATTCTCAGGAATGTCGGCAAAGATATCTTGATGTTCAACACAGACTACCCACACCCTGAAGGCGGCAAAGACCCATTCGGTGACTACGAGCGCAGCCTCGATGCAGTAGCCGCAACGCCGCAAGAACTCGACCGATTTTATAGCAAGAATTACGAAGACTACCTAGGCGTGTGATCCGCTTTTCAAATGATCGCCAATTTCGATGTATTCGGTCGCGAAGATTGCCACTATGTGCGCAGAGTTCTGATTCGATACTCAGACTTTCGATCGAAAAGCCCTGTTTTAATTCCTATCCTCCAATGCACAGGGCCGATGAACCAGAAACAAACCTAGCATCATCTAAAAGCAGGAAGACAATCGTAGAGTTCTACTCATCGATATGCTTACCCTGAAGGTCAATAACAAAGCTAACCTTTCCTCTCAGTAGCTTCGCTTGGGGTGTTTTTGAATTTTCCTAGTCCTTTCTGACATGCGACAAAATATTGATCCCTCCACCCTTTAGGCTGAATCGCGTTTGCTTGGATACCGCGCATCAAGTCGACGCTCCGCCAGCGCCAATCACAGTCTTGTTTAAGTCCTTTAACCGACCAGTCCAACCATCAAAGTCGTCTGCCTTCGTTTCAAGGTGAGGGCCACAACCATCTCAACGTTTCCGCAAAGAGCGCTCCGCCGTGACGTAAGTTATGACCACCCGAACCGAACTCGAACCTATAATCGTAACCGGCATACTTGAGAGCAGACGCCATTGTCTGGTTCGCCAAAGGCCAGCTACCCAAAATAATGTCTGCGTCCATTTCGCCACTTTGAAGAAACACCTTAATATCTTTACGTTCATTGCTACGGACCAAATATTGAAACTGGTTGCCCCCGCGAATATTTGTAAAGGACCCGCAATGGCTAATGACGTTTCCAAAATAGTCAGGCGCGTGCCAGGCCGCATTGAAAGCACATATCCCTCCACTCGATATACCGCAGATCGCCTTTCTCTCCGCCTTATCGGAAATCCGAACATCTAGATTAGAAAGCGCGAACGGGATCACCTCATCAATTAGAAAATCAACGTATCGCCCATCACAAGTATCATACTCAACGCTACGCTGCTGCATTGCTCTCGGGTCAACCGATCCGTCCTCAATATCTAAAGGTCTTCCGGGATTTACAAAAAGACCAATCGACGGACTTAGCTCTCCCTTAGCGATCAGGGTATCCAGCACGGAGGCCGCCCGAATCGACCCGTTTTTGGCGAGATACCCATCGCCGTCCTGGAATAAGATCAACCCATAATCACCTGAGTACTCAATGTCAGGTTTATAGATAGATATAGTTCGCCGCGTATCAGGGTAGAGTCTAGCCTGCGACCAATCTTCGAAGCGCTGTACCTGTCCCCGAGGAACATCTTCTCCCGGAAAAGCTTCCGGGCAGGGGTGATAGTGAATGTCTCCCGCGGTATCTAGCGCTTCCAGGATCTCCATATTTGATCTGCCGTTGATCTTTGCGCCAGGATACTCTTCGTTAAAGACTTGATGGAGCCCATGTTTCTTATAGATTTGAATATCCATTTAAATATTCCTTAAACTTCTCTCGAGTTAGTTGACTAGTGCCTGATAGACCCTAGTACGTAGCTCTCTTCTGATCGGGTAGGTCGACGATGGAATCAATTGTGTGAAAAACACCACGAACAGATCCTCCAATGGATCTAGCCAAAAAAAGGTGCTCGCGGCTCCTCCCCAGTGATGCTCACCAACTGACGTGACGATACTTGCCTTCGGCGGGTCAAGTACTACCGCAAAACCCAACCCAAAACCTATCCCCTCATAGCTTGTTTCGCTCCATACCGGCTGACCCAAAGCGGCCATGTCGTTGTTGTTGGGCAAATGATTCAGCCTCATATGTTCTACTGTCTTGCGTCCTAACAACCTCTCTCCTGCCAACTCACCGCCACTAAGTAGCATCTGACAAAATCTCGCGTAATCATCAATACTCGAGACAAGGCCGCCCCCCCCGGAAAAACACCGAGTAGATTTTAGATAGCTACTCTGCTTAAAACTTTCCTCTAACTTTAGCCCTCTTCTCTCTTCAGCCTGCTCAGTAGAAGCTTTGACGGTTGCATTCATGCTCCCGCCACCATGAAGCGGGCTGTATAGCGCAGAAAATCGATCAGCCTTGTCGGGGTCAACGCTAAAGCCCGTATCGCTCATTTTCAGCGGACTGAAAATTTCAGACGTCATAAACTCATCTAGGGACTGACCAGACCAGATCTCGACTAGTCTACCCAAGACGTCGGTCGAGACGCTGTAGTTCCACTGGGAACCAGGCTGGCAGATCAGCGGAATATGAGACAAACGTTCCACCGTCTCGGCCAACGTGCTTCTATCGCCTTGAAAATCAATGCGTTCATTTCGATAGCGCTCATCGACTGGGTTTGTCTGCATAAACCCATAGGTCAATCCAGACGTGTGGGTCATCAAGTGCCGAACCAAAATTGGCGTCTCTTGGGGCTTAACATCACCTATCCCACCACCAGACCACACAGGCGTGTCTGAAAATTCAGGTATAAACTTTGCGACCGGATCGTCCAAGTGAAAGCACCCTCTTTCATATAGCATCATCGCGGCGACGGTCGTTATAGGCTTCGTCATTGAAAAAATACGGACGATTGTGTCCCTTTTAAAGCTCTTCCCGAGTTCCTTATCCGCCATCCCGCTCGCATTAAAATAGGCGACGCCCCCGCGTCGGCCAACTAGAACACTGGCACCCGCCAGTCTTTCCGAAGACATTTGCTCGGACAACCAGTCCGTAATCCTATTAAGCCGATTCGCAGATAGTCCGGCGGCTTCTGTCGTTATATCGTCTAGCACTTACTTCTCCTTTTTAGGCAGGTGGTCTATCTGCAATAACTTCCTCTTGGTACAGCTCTAGAACCTCATCTTTTGAATACCCTAACCAGGTGTTCAATATCTCGTAGTTATATTCTCCTAGAGCCGGGCACGGAGTCCAGTCCTCAGAGCCAACGCCCTCCATCTTGATCGGGCTCCCGGGCATGGGCGTGTTACCCCGCTCCAAAGGAACAAAGAACTCCCTCGCAATGACCTGAGAATCATTAAGCATGTCCGGCGCCGAATTAATCGGCCCAGCCGCCACCCCGGTCCAATCTGACTCGATTCCTTTTCAGGATTGGGGGGGGCTTTGCGCCCAACTCGCCATTCGGGCGGGCAGTGGTTCCTGGTTCAGCGAATCCGTCGCGCAACACATCAAAGAAACCGACAATACAGACCGCTACTGGAACCTCTCGCCATCAATCACTGCATTGCTCGCAACTGAGTTGGGCCAAGCGGCTTAAGCGTGTATTTGATATCGATATTTCTGTCTGTCCGCTGTGCAGCGGCAAAAGCCGGGGCAAGGGCCGCAAAACGATCTCTTTGCCGCTAGCTGATGGTTGAAACCACGGCAGCGCATTTCTCCCTACGCCAACAGAAAAACACCTTGGCTAATCGCCCATCACCAGGTCAGCCAATAACCACAAACAACAACAAACTTGGTAGCGTTTAACCACTACTCGTCATACGGCGCCACTCTTTCATAAAACAAGCTGGCAACTAATCTGATTCGATACTCAGACTTTCGATCGAAAAGCCCTGTTATAATTCCTATCCTCCTCGAGATTAGTTACTGAATATCAATACCCTGATTCGTTGTCTATAAACACTGCTAACTTTGCATTCGCAGAGAAGCGTGAGTTATGGTCTAGGTGAGTAGCGCTTCACATTGGACGACTCAGGGTAGTCTCGATTTTCTCCTGGCTTGTTGTGACTGAGTAAGGGGGATACCTATGACCACGACGGCAGCCCGAACATTGACCTGGCGAGTGCGTATTATGTTCGCAGTGGGGCAAATCCCTGAAGGTGTGCAGTCAACGTCTTTCGGTATTTTCCTGCTGTTTTTCTACAATCAGGTGCTGGGTTTATCTGGATTTCTTACTAGCCTGGCGCTTATTCTCGCGCTATTGGTCGATGCGATCAGTGACCCGGTTATTGGTTCCTGGTCCGACAGTATCCGCACTCGTTGGGGGCGTCGGCATCCGTTTATGTACGCAGCGGCGATACCTTTTGCGGTCTGTTTTTACCTATTGTTTTCACCACCGGCCGGACTTGATGAAACTGAAGTCTTTATCTGGCTAACCGTTTTCTCTGTTCTGACCCGGACGACGCAATCAGTCTATTCGATTCCACACACGTCACTAACCGCTGAGCTTTCTACCGACTATCAAGAGCGCACACTGCTATCGTCACTTCGATCAATCCTGCAATCTGTCGGTACAGTGATGGTGTTCCTGATCGGGTTGCAGATATTTTTCGGCGCGACGCCTGAGTACCCTAATGGGCAGTTGAACCCCGAAGCGTATCCAAGATTCGCGTTCTTGTTCTCGATTATCATTTTCGTCGGTGTTCTGATGACAGCTTATGGGACACATAGCCACATTCCGTTTTTACCTCAAGCCAGCCCGCGTGGGCAGCGTTTTAGTTTGCCTCAAGTCCTGCGTGAGGCCGGCATGGCCTTCGGATTCCGATCATTCAATTCCGTCGTTTCAACCGCGGTGCTCTTTGGTATGACCATGGGTATGGTGGCGGCTTTGTCGATTTATCTGGGAACGTTGTACTTTGAATTCAGTCTCGAGTTGATCGGGCTTAGTTTTCCAGCATCGGTCATCGGTACTTTTCTTGGTGCGGGGCTGGCAACGATGCTCGGACGTATCTTTCAGGAAAAGAAAACGTTGCTGATCGGCGGGTTGGTCTGGTTCGGTGTCTGGAACACGATGCCCATTACCCTTAGCCTGCTGGGGCTCTTTCCGAACCCAGGCGATCCGTTATTGTTTTATCTGGTGATGATCGCCAATTTAATTTGCAGCATGGGCCTTGGTGTTGTGAGTGTGATGATAGGTTCGATGATCGCTGATATTACCGACCAGCATGAGGAAAAATATGGCAGCAGAAACGAAGGCATCTATTTTGCCGCTTCATCGTTTGCGGCCAAGGCGATTGGCGGCTTCGGCATCGTGATCTCCGGGGCGGTGGTGGATTTGGCCGGGATTCAACGCGGCGCAACGGTACAAACGATCGATCCTGAGTCTTTGCGGGTTCTCGCTATCGCACTGGGCCCAGGTGTGATGATGATGATTGGCATCACGGCAGTGGCCGCAAGTTTCTATGATCTTTCGCGTGCAGAACATAGTCGAATTCGCATGACGATCTCGGATCGCTGAATGAGAGGGACATCGAAGCACAGCTGATCTTCCCTTTAAGATCATTCGGGAGCAGTTCTAGTTCTGCTTCAGTCAACTGCCAGATCCCCCAACAAGGGTCATCCAATTGACAGACTTTTTCAACAGATTCTATATAGTCTTCAGCAAAGTTCTGCCATGCCGCTCTATTTAGAATTTGATAAGCCTCCAAGTCTATATCTATAGACAACACCCTAGCTGACTGGAAACAACACCCCCTCGCCCAGCAGAGTGCAGGGTTGTTTTCCAAGATCACAAAAAAATTAAAATCTATATCTAACCTTTACGGTGAAGTTATCTGCCTGAGGATCATTCCAAGGACGTTTGTACAACGTGCCTAAGCTGTCCTCTTCATCAAATTCAATTATCCTTCCCCCTTTAGAATAAACCAAATAGGCATACGCTAAAGGCATAATTTCATACCGATATCTAATTTGGAAAGCTAGATCACTCAAGCTAAATGGGGGGAGCTCCATTTCAATGGGGTTCAAAGAGCCGGATACACCACCAAGATAGGCCCTTGGTTTCCTGGCTGTAAAAGCCACCATCTGAGCTTTGATTCTCAACTCATGTTTATCTCCACCAAACCAATTCATTGACACAACCGTCGATCTTTGGTTTTTTGTATAGATGCCCAACAAATCATCTTCAACCCAATTTAACCAATCGTCTTCTTTGCTCTGGTAGTACTCCAACGAGAAGTTGAGGTTATCTTTAGGCGAGATATTAATCATAGCCATGTAATTAGTTGCGAAACCTAATGCCGAAAATGCCCATTGGGCGCCCTTTCCTCGCTCAACCTGCAAGGCGTAATTAAAGAACTTTGTCGATGGCCCCCTGAACTGCAACATCGTTCCATAATTCTCAGGCTTATTGATATAAGGGGCCGCAGCATTACCCCTGGTTATCCAGAAATCTTTGCTGGAACTTCTATAAAAATTAGTGAACTCAACGGCAGAAGTATTTCTAAAGCTAGCCCTGTAAGTCATATAGACAGATTGACCCGATTTATCCAGGTCTGCATTGCCTTCAATCCCAAAACCGGCTTCAATTTCACTAGAAAGAAAGATGGAGGTTTCGTCATAGTCTGTAAATTTGAAACCATTCTGGTTACCGACGAAAAACCAATTATCCGTCATTTGATAACCCATATCCCCTATATCCACTTCGTCGTCAAAAAAGTAGACTCCCATATCATGCCAGCGTCCCTTTCTGGGCGAGGCCGTTAGCCTAAACCTAAAAGCTTCTCCTGACGTCTTGGTCCCATCCAAACCTTGGTCAACGTTTGAGGTAATCAAAACAGTGTCTATTCGCACTTTATCAGTAGGTCGATAGGTCAAATCGACAGAATGCACTGTCGCCTGCCTATCCAGAACTGGTCTTTCGGTGTAAGTACCTAGATAACCGATGGAATAATTGTCAGCATTTTTCCTGGTTCTAAATGCATAAAAATCTTTACCCTGGCTGAATTGCTCGTCAGCTTCTGAAGCCCCCAGGAAGCCGAAGTCCAGGTTCTCGTTTTGCTGTGTGTATCGAATAGCATAGTCGATGTCAGTCACACCGACTGGGTTAGACTCACAGCTGGTTTTTAAAACCCCGGTATATTCCGCGCAATTGTAATCCGGGGCAGAACCGATTCGCCGGGTATTGATGACGTAAAAGAAGTTATAACCTTTGACTTCAAACAAAGAATGATTTTCTGAAAAGAAAGGTCGTTTATCTGAATAGAAGGTTTCGCTTGCCGAAAAATTAACCACCAACTCATCGCTTTCAACTTGTCCAAAATCCGGGTTTAACGCTATGTTTAATTGTTTGCCTGAGTCAATTTTCCAAAATACTTCCATTCCTACCTTAGTCGTTACATCTTCTAAAATCCGGTCTTCCGTAACGTTTACGTAGGGGAAAAAATCCACCTTTGAAACATTGTAATTTTTAAAGTCATATTCTTCAAAAAGAGACATGAATTTCTCTTGCATTGGATTACCTTTTATTGAGGTATTAACCCGCCCTTCAGCTTCTACCATTCTCCAAAAAACTAATTTTACCTTTCTTACATCCCCTTCCTGCGCCTTCATTGGAGCAATACTCCAGGGAATAAACATTTCAGCAAACCAGGCATCGCCTTCAACATGAGTGGCCGAATCCCAATCCGCATCCCAGTCAGCGTTAACCTGGTTTTCATTGATATAAATGCTGTCACCAATGGAGCCGCCAACAGAAACAGTAAACCCGTAAGCAGTAAGACCATCGCCATCAAAATCTATGGCTAGGCCAACTTTATCGGCATTTGCCATTTCATTATCTCTTTCATGCTTGTTGGCACGGATTGATTCGTTTGGCTGCTCATTGATAAAGCCGAAATACATGCCTTTCTCGTCCTGGTGAATTAAAACTTTTTGAAAATGTTTTGGCTCAGCTAAAGAAAATGGCACTGATTCATAGTACTTGGTCCACTCGCGGGCAGAGGACCAATCTGCCTCATCTAATACGCCATCAATTTTGATATCCGCAGAACAGATTGGCATTGCAATTAAGACGCAGAATGCCAAAAAAGGAGAAGAAAAAAGACCAGGGTTCCGATGCAAAATATTTACTCCTAAATCTATAAAACCCTTGAGAAGGGTGATTATAAAGCACGTTTTCCACTACTCGTCATACGGCGCCACTCTTTCATAAAACAAGCAGGCAACTAATCTGATTCGATACCCAGACTTTCGATCGAAAAGCCCTGGTATAATTCCTAGCCTCCTAGAGACAAACATCTATAACCCAAGAAACTCCCGAGTTACTTCAAAAATTTCGGGCTGAGTCATCAGTGTTTTTATCAGCGGCCGCCCTAATTCATTAGCGTGAAGAGGCACAGCAACGCCGGTATGTTCTTCAGCAAAAAAACTGTTGGTAGCGTAATTAACTGCCATATCTCCGCCATCGGGCATTTTTATTCGAACCAATTGGCCCGGCGTATAAACAGGAAACCCCATAAGTGAAAACAAGCTTTCATTTGGTACTAATTGAGCTGCCTGCCCATGGTCTGCAGTCACCATTACCAGCGTCTCTGGGTGAGTTTTTGCAAATGCTAAAACTGTAGCAAGAGTTTCATCTAGTTGATCTAATTCACCAATGGAGCCGCAAGCATTCCTCGCATGCGATTGTTTATCGATAGAAGCTGATTCAACCATGAGGAAAAACCCTGTTTCATTATCATGACTTAAATGATCCAGTGCTTTGCTTGTCATAAGATTAATTGATGGCGTTTCACCATATTCCGGGTTATCAACACATCTCATCGATGCAGGTAATTCAACATCTCCCAGACTCCAATGGACTGAATTAAGTAAACTCGGCTCCGGCTTTTCGGCAACCCGTCCAGCCTCGCCGTAGAGCTTTGTTGGCAAGTGACTGTCAGCAAACAAACCCAATAAACGTTCGGCAGCGTCTACATTACTAAGCGCTTTTTTGCTATGCAGAACCGTAAAACCTGAAGCACTCGCCACCTCCTCAACTGTCTCTTCACTGGCCTCCGCCTTCATATCAAAATGTTCCCGCCCTCCACCAAGCACCACATCCAGGTCTGACGCAGCAATTTGTTCGGAGATGGATCCAAGTCCGCCGTTGGCTCTTTGATCTTGCGAGCAGTCAATCAAAACGCCTCTCCTCTCAAAGTTCATAGTTTGCGGAGATTCACAGGCACGAATATTGATGTGTGCGACAAAAGACGCCGGTGTAGCATCCGTGACACTAGAGGTGGTCACAAGGCCTGTCTTAAAACCAGCGTTATGAGCAAGCTCTACAATCGTCTGGAGGTCAGCATCTGCTTGAGCGCTAGTTGCTATGCGTCCACGACTAGTGACGTAGCCAGTTGCCATCGATGTTGCACTATTCGCCGAATCAGCGACATATACCGGCTTTGTCGGACTATCCTCATCAACGGTGAGAACCTGTACTGACGACCTCACAGACATCTCGTCCAAATTTAAGCGCCCCTGCACACCCTTCAGATAGTTTCTAGCAATGGTGATCTGATGATCGTCCATACCATCACCAATGATCAACACGACATTCTTCATGGTTTTTAGAGGTACTTCTTCTGCCTGTGCAGTCATCATCAGGGCAAAAATACAAACAAGATAGATTAGTTTCATAGGCAAAGGTTAGACCCTATAAAGTCAGGTTTTAATGAGAACATGTAAGACACGTCCAAACAAAATCATACCCAAAAGAGAGGACCGTGTCGTCGGTCTTGATAGTTCGATTTTAATATATAGGCTTTTACGTATGTAATTTACATAGGGTTTCTGAACGGGGTTTTGAGAGATTTACGGGCGATATGGATGGTACACCCAAACCAATTGATACAAGAGCAACATAGAAACCGTCGGTTTCAAGCAATGTCCAATTAGCCAATTTCTAGGGGGGGGTAGCTACGATGCATGGGTCGGAACTGCAGGCCACCAACAAAGAGAGGGAGCAAGAAAATCGAAGCCCGCTGTGCGGCGGCACCCTGCGGGTGATCGCAGGTGTCACCGATCCGGACACGATCCAGACCGTTCTGATTCGATACTCAGACTTTCGCTAGAAAAGCCCTCTTATAATTCCTGTTCTCTTGAAGAGTACGTCCGGCGCAAGGGTGACAATATTGACCGCTGGCTCAAAGGGATGCGCAGACTCCGGCGACAATCGTTGTAGCGGGTCTATAAAGCCGGTAAATCCTTCATCGGTTTCTTGTTGCGCAGCAGGGTGATGGGGATCATGAACAAGGGCATCAGTTTGTCATAATGCATGGGCGAGATTCGCTGGGCGAGGTCCATCAGCTTTGCATCTAATCCAATAAAGATTCTGCTGCGGCGGCGTGTGACGCCATCCAAAATCACCTGGGCTGCGCGACTCGGATGCATGCCATTATCGCGAAAAAGATCACTCATTTCGGTTTGACTGCCATTGAGGCCCAGCAGGCTTTTCTGCTGTTCGTCGTCATCGGTCTCTGTAAATCGTGAGTTTTTAATAATGTTGGTGCCAATGTGCCCTGGATGCACGCAATGCACAGAAAGATTTGTGCCCTTAAATTCTCGCGCAAGACCTTCGGTGAAGCCTCGGACGGCAAATTTAGTCGTGTGATAGACCGATTGTTTGGCGACCGCAATCATGCCGAAAATAGAGGAGGTGTTGACCAGAGCAGCCTCTGGCTGTTGCCTTAGATACGGTAAAAATGCCCGGGTGGCATTCACGACGCCATTGAGATTGATGTTCATGACCCAATCCCAGTCGACTTCGGTCATGGATTCGAAATCTGCGCCGACCGTCACCCCGGCATTGTTAAACAACAGATCGACCTTGCCATGACGGGCAATCACTTGCTCGGGTAGTGCTTCCACGGCAGCTTTGTCCGCCATGTCCAGAGGGATTGAAGACACGGCCACATTGTAACGCTGAAGGAGCTTTTCAGTCTCGGCTAAGGTCTCGGTGTTGACATCACAAATCACAACATCAGCACCGGCTCGAGCCAATAAAATGGCAAGGTATCTGCCCATGCCAGAGCCTGCGCCGGTGATCACCGCTACTTTTTGAGCAAAGCTTTTCATAAACGAATCCTCTAGAGATTGGAGCAGTAAAACTCATTGCGATAACCCTTTCAAGGCCTTGAGGATAGGGTCTGCTGGCGGGTGACCATCAGGCCCCAGTTACCGTCTAAACAGCAGTTCCTTTGTGCTTAACGGGCGGCTTGCAATTGCGCTTGCCGCCTCACAGGACGACGCTTGGCGGCAGGCCGAGACAGCACAGCATACTTATTTCTCGCCGAACTTTGCTCAAGACTAAATGACCCACGCGGCGGCAGATATTGGAGAATAGGAATCATAACAGGGCACGTTGCGGGTGATCGCAGATGTCACCGATCCGGACACAATCCAGACCATTCTGGCGCATCTGAAGCAACGCGCGCCACCTGATACTGTGCGCTGACAAAAGCCGGGGCTAGGGCCGCAAAACGATCTCTTTGCCGCTAGTTGATGGTTGATATTACGGCAGCGCATTTCTCCCTACGCCGACAGAAAAGCGCCTTAGCTAATCGTACATCACCAAGTCAGCTAATCACCACAAACAACAAAAAACTTGGTCGCGTTTAACCACTACTCGTCATACAGCACCACTCTTTCATAAAACAAGCAGGCAATCGATCTGATTCGATACTCAGACTTTCGATCGAAAAGCCCTGTTATAGTTCCTATCCTCTGTTGTTGAACCCGGTTGCTAAAATCGTAACAATGAAGTCCCACAACTGAATATGGCAGGTAGATGACACCCACCATCGTCGCGTCGACTAACGATCAAGATACGTACCCGAGCATTGGTTCAGCCAGTTATTGCCTTGGATTGTTATTCACCGCCTATATCCTATCCTTCATCGATCGCCAGATACTCTCTTTGTTAGTTGGCCCAATACGAGCAGATTTTGGCATTTCAGATTTCGAATACAGCCTCCTAGCAGGAGCTGCATTTGCCGTCCTTTATGCGATTGCTGGTTTACCCCTGGGGCGACTGGCAGACAGGTATTCCAGACGTTTGATTGTTTCGGGGTCTGTTTTTTTCTGGAGTATCATGACGGTCACCTGCGGCCTGACTCAAAATTTCAGCCAACTTTTTGTCGCAAGGATGGGCGTTGGTGCTGGAGAAGCCGGCTTGTCGCCACCGGCCTACTCCCTGATCCTAGACAGTTTTCGGCCCGCCCACTTTGGCTACGCCATGTCTTTCTACAAACTTGGGGTGAAAATTGGCGCGGGATTAGCATTGGTTGTTGGTGGTGTCCTGTACGATTTTTACGATAGTCTGGGAACCATCGAATTTGCCCTGGTTGGCGTCGTCAAACCCTGGCAGGCAACTATTATTAGTGTCGGCGCGCCGGGCATCCTGCTTAGTTTCTTCTTCCTGACGGTAAAAGAACCAACGAGAAAAGGCCTGGTGATTCGTGACGGTAAGTCTGAATCGCAGATTCCTCTGAAAGAAGTTGCTGGTTACATGTGGGAAAGAAGACGGACTTATCTGTGTTTGTTATTTGGCTCTTCCATGATGGCCATGGCGCAGTATGGCAGTGGTGCATGGTATCCGGAATTGTTCACTCGTAACTACGGGTTATCGAAAAGCGAAGCCGGGGTTTCATTCGGCATGATCATCCTGGTTTCAGGCAGCGTTGGCATTATGTTGGCCGCGTGGTGCGCAAATCAGTTGAAAAAACGAGGCTATCAGGATGCCAACGTCCGCACCATGCTGGCTGCCTCAATAATCGCAATTCCTTTCTCAACTATCGCCCCACTGGCCGGTACTGCTGATATGACGCTGATACTATTGTGGCCAGCGGTGATGTTGTCGGGCTCGTACCTGGGAATCATGGCGGTGTCGATCGTAGAAATCACCCCTAACCAGATGCGTGGCCAGATCACCGCGGTTTACATCTTTGCAACCAGCATGATCGGCATGGCATTAGGCGGCAGCATCTTAGCGGCGTTTACAGATTTCCTCTATCAGGATGACGCGTTGTTACACTATTCCATTGCGACGGCCAACGTAATTTTCTACCCCATCGCTGCGGCATTGTTCTGGTATTGCCTACCTGCCTACCGAAATTCGATGAAAGAGTCAGAGAGCTGGAGAAGTTATGGGAGTCAGAGTAAAGGGTCAGAGTAAAGGGTCAGAGTACTATGGCAATTAGGTGAAAACGCCCGTTAAATTTTCCCGTTGCCCAACCTCCCAACCACCAATCCCTAGGGGTGCCAATGCAGTTCTCGTCCCTTAGATGTATTGTCGATTACAATCAGAACAACTTCTACGAGTAAAATCTAAAGAGCTGGTCAGCATAGAAGATGAAGCCTGTGGTAGCGTCGGACCAGCCGCGCATTCAAAATGACCGAGGCAGAAAAGATTAAAAGCGCTAACAGCTCGACATAAAACAACCGCGCGGCTTAAGCGTGTATTTGATATCGATATTTCTGTCTGTCCGCTGTGCGGCGGCACCCTGCGGGTGATCGCAGATGTCACCGATCCGGACGCGATCCAGACCATTCTGGCGCATCTGAGGCAACGCGCGCCCCCTGATGCTGTGCACCGGCAAAGGCCGGGTCAAGGGCGGCAAAACGATCCCTTTGCCGCTAGCTGATGGTTGAAACCACGGCAGCGCATTTCTCCCTACGCCAACAGAAAAGCACCTTGGCTAATCGCCCTTCACCAAGTCAGCCGATAACCACAAACAACAACAATTGGTAGCGTTTAACCACTAATCGTCATACCGCTCCACTCTTTCATAAAACAAACAAGCAACCGATCTGATTCGATACTCAGACTTTCGCTCGAAAAGCCCTGTTATAATTCCTATCCTCACCGGCCCTGGTGAGTATCTCATTGTCTTTCTCATTCAACATATTTGTCTCACCTGTTGTTGACCACCTCACCGCAGTGGGCTTTGACGAAGGCGACCATCTCGTTGATCGCGAGAACGGCCTCGGGGGCCTCTACACCGCCATCTTCAAAACGCACAGGCTCTTTCGGGAAGGTGTCGGGATAGTGCATGCGCCAGGGACCGTTCAAGATCCAGATGTGCTCTGCATTGTGGTATTCGGTGAACTTAACCGCCACACCGACGGCGCGCGCGGAGGCAGCGAGGCGTGTGCTGTCGTCGTGGCAGACGTCCCGGCCCGCAGCCTGAATGAGCAGCGGCGGCAGGCCCGTTAGATCACGGTACACTGGCGAATGGCGAGGGTCCATGGGATCGACATCTCCGCTCGACAGTAAAACTTCGCACAACCCCTCAACCACCTCACGGCGGATGTCGAATCCGTTTTTTATGGGGTCGTCGAGCGAAGGTGTGTTCATCGCAATGTCCGACCAGACGGAGTTCAGCATGCCGCAGCCGGGTATTGGAATACCCATGTCGCGAGCGTCCGCACATAACGATACGGTAAGTGCTCCGCCTGCGGAGTCGCCCGCTACGGCTACGTGGTTTGGCTGATATCCACCCGGACCAATGAGATGCTGATAGACCGCCAGTACGTCGTCATGTGCTGCAGGGAACGGGAATCGTGGTGCCAGCCGATAATCTGGTGTGACGATTCGGCAGCCTAACCCCTGGGCTAACCTGGCTGTGCCGCGCCGAGCCCATGCGGCCAAGCCGTTGGAATAGCCTCCGCCGTGCAGGTAGAGCAGCACGAGATCGGTGTTGCTGACGCCGCCGGCGGGTTCTGTGATTTCTACAGGTACGCCGTTTAGCTCGTCGCGGGTATAGGTCGCACCGGCCGGCTCAACAATCAGCTTGCCGAAGAGGGGTTCTTGCTCGTCGATCTGTAGTTGTAGTTCTGGTGTCATGGCGTAGTTGCGTCCTAGTCATATGAAGCTATTGTTGTAGACCATCTCGAGGGCACTGACAAGTGAATCCGCCAACCGCCGTTCGGCACTTTCGTCCGAAAATAGAAGCAGGCGA
>Ga0209091_10001780_pt1 | contig 18621 bp, 17 predicted proteins | sample ArcticOcean_MG_C_6_FD_187438 | JGI IMG/M metagenome (GOLD analysis project Ga0209091, IMG submission 187438) | Marine microbial communities from western Arctic Ocean - ArcticOcean_MG_CB8_128 (SPAdes) (version 2) | ecosystem: Environmental > Aquatic > Marine > Oceanic | place: Arctic Ocean...
GGGAACGTGGATCTTCCCCAAGATTGGTGTGCCAGTAGCGAAAGAGCGATTGCAGGTGTGTGCGTCGAGAGTGCAGGTGCGTCAGCCTTGCCGGCGAGTCCGCAAGCGCAGTGTGCAAGACTGCAGGCGTGTCACCTGAGGTAGAGGCGCTCGTGCAGCGGCTAGAACAACTAAACGAGGATCTCGCCGATCTGGCTATACGTCGGTTGCGCGACAGTATTGATGCGGGGGGCGACAAACTGCCTGTCGACGAGAAATTGATCACGCGGGCCCGCCGGTCGGTCGAAAAAGCAGCAACGTTATTGCGGTCCACTGAAGGCGGCGAACCAGAGTACTTCTAGGCGGTGTAATTGAAGGCCGGGACCGTTGCGATTAGTGGAGTAATTGGCTGGTGAAGTCGACCAAAAGTGCGGCGGTTGAATTCGCATGCCACGCGAAGTGCCTCAAGCCGGTCGTCGCAGACCGCGGACAGACTTGGTTCGATGGATCCATAACTGCCGCTGACCACGATGTCAATGAGCCGAGGCGTAGGTCCTCGCGACCTCTCAGGCCATCGGTCGGAGGTTGTTTTATGACGGACTTGCGCCAGCGCCGGCAGTAGGCGCCGCCAGGTACATCGAGTAACACCACCAAGACAGGCATCGTCGTGCCTGGCTGAAGGCGGGCCAATAGCTCGCTGCCTCTGGCCATGCTGCCAAACCTGCCAGCAGGGACGCATACTCATGTAATTTTTTTATGAAGGCCAGTTCGGGGGTGAAGAAGCACTTGAAGTTCATGAGGTTCGCGTCTTTGGCGATGGCAGCGGCCGCCCTTTCTCCGAAAAGACGCGTGATGTGGACACCAAAACTGGCGGCGCTACCAGCGCCTTCGATACCCGTAGCCACAATGCGGCGGCCGACTCCGTGATGACCGTCCACCAGCAATTAGCCTTACCGGCACCCAGATGCGCCTCAGCCTGATAGTTCGGGTGGCCAATGGGTATGCGTGCGGAGTCAAAGATCGACAGCTTGAGCGTGTCCTTGCACGGAGTGAACGCTCTCATGGAGGGGCGCAACTCTTTGAGCGCAGCGTTCACCAACTAGCTGCCGCTGACGTCGTTCTCGCGAGTCAGACGCTGCGATGACAACCATCTTGAAGAGCAGGTCTGTATCGATGGCGGCATCCGCAATAGGGGCTATCTATACGTCGAGTCCGCTCTCGCTCGATCATTGGTGGGGTAGCTGTCGGGTGACGAAATTTCGAGTGCCGATGAAGTGTTCACGGCCGCATGGCCTGCATCCGAGTGTCGAGGGTCAGGAGCAGATCGTCGAATGACGCCGCAAAGGATGCGACACCATCGGCTTCTAGCGCAGCGGCGATAGAGCCCAGGTCAACACCGATGTTGGCTAGACCGTCGATCACCGATTGGGCCGCTGTCACATCAATGTCAATAGTGCGCGCAACAGTGCCGCGCTCGACAAATGCAGCGAGCGTGGCATCAGGAAGTGTGTTCACCGAGTCAGACCCGATCAACTCATCGACGTACTTGGTGTCGGGGAAACTGGAATCCTTGGTCGAGGTCGAAGCCCAAAGCGGCCGTTGGATACGAGCGCCACGTGCGGCGAGAGCGTCCCAACGAGGACCTGAGAACTGGCGCATAGCCATGTCGTAGGCCAGCACTGCGTTGGCGACCGCGACCTTGCCTCGTAGTGCTTGTGCTTCGGGTGTGGCGATCTTGTCCAGTTGCTTGTCGACGGCGCTATCGACTCGGCTTATGAAGAACGAGGCCACACTGGAGATATGAGACAGATCGCCTACGACGGTTTCGAGGCCAGAGATATACGCCTCGATAACAGCGGCATGGCGCTCAAGGGAGAAGAGCAGGGTCACATTGACCGAGATACCTTCACTGGTGGCCTGCTGAATTGCCGCTAGGCCCTCGGTGGTACCGGGAATCTTTATGTACAAGTTGGGCGCCGCGATATCGCCGTGAAGCTTGCGTGCAGCAGCCATCGTGCCGCCAGCGTCGTGGGCTAAGGCGGGTGCAACCTCGACTGACACGTACCCGTCCTCACCGTTGCTGTTGGAGTGGACGCCGGCGAGCACACTAAGTGCGCCTCGAATATCAGTCTTTACCAAACCCCAGTAGGCATCTTCGACGGACGCTCCGGCCAGGACAAAGGTCGCAAGTTCCTCATCGTATGCATCGCTGTTACCGATGGCATTTTGGAAGATTGTTGGGTTCGAGGTCAGGCCTCGGACACCTTGCTCTACCCAGTTGGCTAGCTCGCCAGAGGTGATCCAGTCTCGGCGCAGATTGTCGAGCCAGGGACTCTGTTGTTGCTGATCGAAGAGCTCGTGAAGACGGGTCATGGTTTCTCTTTCGGGTGTCGCTGTCCGGGTTATTTGTCTGGATTTCAGTCTGGGCTCAGCTCAGCGCATCCAGCGCATGGTCGACGAGATTGTTGACGTTCATGCCGAGTTCATGCATGACAGTCGCTCCGGGAGCGCTGGCTCCAAATCGATTGATTCCAACCACGTTGTCGGCGTAGCGATACCAACCCTGTGAGACACCGGCTTCGATTGCCAGTGACGGCAGGGTTCGTTTCAAAGTTGCGTTTCGGTACTCGACGTCTTGGGCTTGAAACAGGTTCATGCTCGGCATGGAGACGACGCGTGCTGGCTTGCCCAGAATAGCAAGTCGGCGAGCTGCCTCGACGCAGAGTTGGACTTCGCTGCCAGCACCGATCAGCGTGATGACGGCATCGGCCGGGTCGCTTAGGGCGTATCCGCCCATTGCAACACTTGCGGCGTTGGTTGTATCGAGCACAGGAAGGTCCTGGCGGGACAAGACGAGAGCAGTTGGTCCCGCAGTCTCGAGCGCAACGGCCCAAGCGCCGGCACTCTCATTTGCGTCGGCCGGCCGAATCACTGACAGATCAGGGATCGTTCGCAGCGCTGCGACATGTTCGATGGGCTGATGAGTAGGTCCGTCTTCGCCGACACCGACGGAGTCGTGAGTGAAGGAGTAGACGACGCGAAGCTTGGATAGAGCCGCCAGACGGATGGAGGGCCGGCAGTAGTCGCTGAACACGAGGAACGTGCCGCCGACCGGCAGTGCCCCGCCGTGGAGAGCCATGCCGTTCATGACCGCAGCCATGGCATGCTCACGCACGCCGTAATAGACCTGGTTGCCGCCCAGGTTCTGGGCCGTGACGGGGACACCATCGTTGAGCTTGACGCCTGTATTGCCGGTCAGGTCAGCTCCGCCGGAAACCAGCGAGGGCCACATCGGAGCGATTGCATTGAGGACCGCATTAGAGGAATTGCGGGTAGCGATATTCTCGCCCGGTTCCCACGCGGGCAGCGCTGCTTTCCAGTCGCCCTCTGGCTGACCGGTGACCAGAGCCGGGGGCACAGGGTTTGCCTCCGCCCAGGAAGCAGCGAGCGGGGCACCTCGGCGACCTGCCTCCCGGTACCAATCAAGTACTTCGTCACTGACCTGGAAGGTCTGTGCTGGATCAAGCCCAAGGGCCACTTTAGCTGCGGCGATTTCTTTGTCCTTAAAGGCATATCCGTGGGCCGAGGGTGAATCGGTGAGCGTTGGGCTGGGCGTGCCTATATGCGTTTGCAGCACGAGCATCGACGGCTTGTCGGTCACGTTTTTTGCAGAAAGAATAGCGGCTTCGAGCGCGTCGAGATCGTCACCGATCTCGCCCAGATTGACGACATGCCAGCCATAGGCGGTAAAGCGAGCGACCGGGTCGTCGGACAACCAGATGTCGGTCACGCCGTCGATGGAGACACGATTGTCGTCGTAGATGCAGATCAGCCGGCCAAGACCGAGGTGCCCGGCAAAGGATGCAGCTTCATGACTAATACCTTCAGCCAAGTCGCCGTCGCTGCAAATCGTGTAGGTGAAGTGGTCAACGACGTCGGTACCCAGGTGAGCTCGTTGTCGGGCTTCGGCCATTGCCATGCCTACCGAGGTTGCGAAGCCTTGTCCCAGAGGGCCCGTCGTGATCTCGACGCCAGCGGTATGACCGACTTCGGGATGACCTGGCGTGGCACTTCGCCATTGACGGAAGTCTTTGATGTCGTCGAGCGTAAGTCCGAACCCGCATAGATACAGGAGTGAGTACTGCAGGATCGACGCATGTCCGGGACTGAGGACGAAGCGATCACGGTCAGCCCAATCGGGTGTGGCTGCATCGAAATTCATGATCCGCGTATACAGCACGTGGGCGAGCGGGGCGAGTGCCATAGCCGTGCCCTGATGTCCAGACCTGGCAGCGTGGGGGGCGTCCATGGACAAGCCGGCGATCGTCGCCACGGCCTGCTGTTCGATGCGGTGAGCAGTCATGGCGCTCACCTTATATCTAACTAATCAGCCTCAGGTGGAAGGAGCGTATACGGCACAACAATGACGTGGCCATCGGTACCGATGCGACAGTGCGCTTCGATCGTTCCGTACTCGTCGAAGTCGATTTCGCCACGCACGAGGCGATAGTCAAACTTACCTTGTGGTGTGGAAAGAGGTTGAGCGTTACGCGCGATTTGCTCGCCTTCTCGCATGTAGACCACTTCGAGAACACCGGTCTCGGGGCCGTCCTCGGGGTTTCGCACGAGCACGACGAGGTGCGGGGCCCAGGTCAGTGGAAGTGGTGTTGGCGCTGCCGCCGAGAACTGAATGCCGGTGAGATCAATGTGGGTCGCAGGTCCAGCGACCTGACGCATATTGATCTCGTCGATGAAGAGCGCGGCGATGATTTCCATGAGTGTCTCCAGATAGTGTGGCGCCTGTGACCCTATCGCCAGGCGCAGCCCCTATTGCCGAACCAGAGCGTGCTATGACGACGACACTTTCCGAAGCTGAATCCAAGAAACTGTTGGCGACCTACGGCCTCCCGGTCCTTGATGAGCGAATCGTCAAGACTGCCAGCGCCGCCGTCGAAGCGTCGGTCGCGATCGGCTATCCCTGTGTGATCAAATTGTGTGGCGATGGCATTGCTCACAAGACGGAACGCAATTTGGTGCGGTTATCGCTCGGTAACGCTGGCGAGGTCGACCGAGCCGCCCACGAGTTGCTTGCCCAAGCGAACGACGATGATGGCGACGTCGAGTTGCTGCTCGCACCAATGATTCGGGCCACCCGAGAGTTTATTGTTGGCGCAGATCGCACCGGCGACTTTGGCCCTGTTGTGATGGTCGGGGTTGGTGGCATTTTCGCTGAGGTGCTTGAAGACGTCGTGTTCCGGCTACTTCCTGCAGAACAGCACGAGCTGAGCGCCATGCTGGATGACCTGGAAACCCAAGCAATGCTTGGAGAGTTTCGCGGTGAGCCAGCGGTCGACCGTTCGCAGCTCCTGACCGTTATCAATGCCGTAGGTAGTGCAATGATTGACCGAATTGATATCGAATCAATCGATATCAATCCGGTGCTGATCGCCAACGGTCAGGCGGTTGCAGTTGACGCTCTCGTGGCGCTAACTGCATGACACTGCCGTTTAGCCAGACAGCTGACCTACGCCCCTTGTTCGAACCGGCAGGTGTAGTTGTCGCTGGTGCGTCATCGCATCCCGGCAAGTTCGGATTTGCGGTACTGCACAACATCATCACGTGTGGCTACCAGGGGCGAGTTTTCGCGACGAACCGAAACGGCGGTGAGCTGCTGGGCATCGAGTGTCTTACATCGGTCGCCGAGGTCCCGGCTGGCCAAGCTGATCTGGTCTACGTATGTGTTCCTGCAGCGGCTGTGGCCCAGGTACTCCGCGAGGCCGCATCGGTGGGTATCCGGGCAGCATTTATTGCGTCGAGTGGCTTCGGCGAGGGCCAGGACGAGCAGGGAGCTGCTCACGGACTAGAGCTGGCGACACTGGCCAGTGAACTTGGCATGGTCATTGCTGGGCCGAACGGTCAGGGGCTCGTCTCGACACCGGTCTCGTTGTGTGCCCAGTTCGTTGGCCCTTTTCCGCCAGCTGGTGGCGTTTCCATTGTGAGTCAATCTGGCAACCTGGCTTCCGGTGCCATGAATTACGCAACCGCAAGTGGTGTGGGTGTTGCGCGCGCCATAAGTGCCGGCAACGCGACCTGTCTGGGCGTAGATGACTACATCGCCTGGTTGGCTGATGACCCCGCGACGACGACGATTCTCGCGTACCTTGAGGGCGTCGCCGATGCCCGCCGATTTTACGACACGGTCAAGGCGGCATCTGCTCGTAAGCCAGTCGTGGTTGTAAAGGGCGGCACCAGCGACGACGGGGCTCGCGCTGCAGCTAGCCATACGGGGTCCCTCGCAACGAATGATCGGATCTTCGACGGCATGTTGCGTCAGGCTGGGGCGTGGCGCTCACCGGATATCGGGGCTGCTTTCGGCGCAGCCGCTGCTCTAGCTGTTCACCAACCTATGCAGGGCCCAAATGTTGCGTTTCTGACCACGGCTGGTGGCTGGGGCGTGTTGACAGCTGATGCTATGGCACAGTCGCCGTTGCAGCTGATGGAGCTTCCTGATGATCTGATGGCCTCACTCGATGAGGTGCTTCCCCCTCGATGGAGCCAGGGGAACCCGATCGACGTCGCTGGCGGTGAAACGCGCGACACGATTCCGAATGCGCTGCATCTGCTGGCCGCACATCCGTCGGTCGATGGGGTGCTGATGTTGGGCATGGGAATACAAAGCAATACGGCCGCACTGATGCGCGGTGGCCAGTTCAGTCAGCTCGACGACATCGACCGCATCTGCTCGTTTCATGAAAGACAGGATCGGCGTTACGCCGAAGCCATCGTCGAAGCAAGTGCCACCACGGGTACACCGATTCTTGCCGCCACCGAGTTGGCGTTGTCGAACCCCGGGAATCCGGGGCCAGCCACGCTTCGCGAGCACGGTCACCCGTGTTACACGTCGCCCACCGATGCAGTCGCGGCGTTCGCTGCGCTCTATGCCCGTGGAAGACATTTACGGCTGTCGTGATGACATGACCGGGTAGTGCGCTTCGACTCGTGCTGCGGGTGGAGTTGTTGTGGGTGGAGTTGTTGTGGGTGGCTGTTGGTCGGTATGTGGTCGCCGGCGGACAGGGCTAGGTGTCGCCTACTTAGGTGACTACTCAAGACGCGGGCGCGAGCAGTGACACGCTGGAAGCCGTCTCCCGGCCGAGGCTGGCGGATCTTCCTGCGTTGTGGTTCGCTCTGATGGTGTATCTGTCCTGGGGCTACGAAGTGAGCGAGTGCTGGTGGGGCCCTCCACACGACTTAGAACCGTCGAGTGTGTATCGAGGGGCGTATTTGGATTGGAGTGACGGTGCGAGATGCATCGGCCTGTTACCTCAGTTCCCGACTTGAACAGCCGTGGCGGCGATGATGAGTAGAGGCAACACGCTTTTCACGTCGTGTAACTAAACGGCTGGTTCTGCGTTGGTTCTGAGCAGCTATAGCCCAATCGAGAACCTTGCGGCCGGTGACGCCGGGGCGAAACTGGCGTCCGTCGGCGGGGGAGTGACATCCAGCGAGCGTCTCCATGACGATGGCCGTGGCTGCTATGCGGCCGAAGCAAATGACCGTTGGATTCACTACCAACCGTTCCGGTAGCCAGTCGCCCACAGATCTTGCCCATAGGGAAGTGCTCGTTAGGCGGGTTACCCAGTTATGGGTGTCGATTAGGCTAGGTGAAACGTGGCACTGCTGCTAGAGGAAGGGCCTACCAATGAATCAGATCTTTGAGATACCGCTGTTTCCCCTTGGCTCTGTGTTGTTCCCTGGAGGGTTTCTTCCGCTACACATCTTCGAGACCCGATACCAGCAGCTGCTCAATAAAGCACTAGAGACGGACCGGCGTTTCGGCGTGGTGCTCATTAGTCGAGGGTCCGAGGTCGGTGGCGGTGAAACCCGGACCGATATCGGCACGATTGCCTACATCGACGACTACCAACGGTTCGACGACGGGCGCGCAGCTGTGTCCTCCCGTGGAACGACGCGCTTTCAGGTGGTCCGATGGCTCGAGGACGACCCCTATCCGCGAGCAATGGTGCAAGAGATCGTGGATGGACATGAAGGCCCGAATGACCGTGATTTACTGAGCGCAGCCCGTAAAACCTTTGCCTCGCTCATTGAGCTTGGTCAGCGTTTAGGCCGGCTCGAGTCCGTTCCCGAAGCGGATTGGGCCGACGACCTCGAAGACGCCAGTTGGCAGCTGGCGTCCCGCTCTCCGTGCAGCGTTCTGGACCAGTACAGCATTCTGGCAGCGACCACACGAGGCGAGCGCCTTGACCGCATCGACTTACTGCTACACGAGGTCTATGCCGACCTGGAACTTATGGGTGGGCTCGACAGTTCTTCGTAACGACTGCCACTTCATAGTCCTGAGGTCGATGGTGGTGTACAGACCAACTGCGCCACTACACTTTGGACACGCAGGAGCAGTACATGGTTGAAAAAGAAAAGACCAACGTCAAAGACTCGAACGGCACGTTCGGAGATTTGAAGACCATGGTCACTAATTACGCTAAACAACAGACTGTTGAACCGCTGAAGCACCTCGCTAAGTGGGCAGCGTTCGGTATCGGTGGCGGCGTGATGTTGATCATCGGCGCTTTCCTTTCGGGTCTTGGCGTGCTGCGTCTATTCCAGAAGATGGCTTTTCTGACTAAAGAAGAGAACGGAATCACCGTCGACACTGCGTGGACGTTTCTGCCATACCTAATGACGTTCGGCATCCTCGCTGTGGTTGTCGGTCTGTGCGTGGCCGCAATGACGAAGACTCCTGAATGGATGGAGGATGACGCATGACTGAGATCACCGCTGCAGATCTGCAACAGAAGTTTGGGCAGCTCAAGGAAGAACTCGAACACGTTGCGGGTGCCGCCCGAAGCACGGCGCAAAAGGCCGGTGTGGTCGCCGGGGTTCTACTTGTGCTCCTGGCCTTCTTTCTTGGTTCGCGACGCGGCCGGGCCAGTAAAACCATCGTCGAAGTCCGTCGACTCTGAGCGACTGCTGTGAGCCTTCGTCGCTTTCTGAAACCAAGCGTAATCATTAGACGTAAAGCACTTCGCTCAGGCGTATTTGGCGGTAATCGAACCTGGCTGCGCGTGTTCGTCACCATGTTTCTCTGGCGCCGACTAAAGGCTCTGTTCGGTTTCGCTGAGCCGCAGCCTGTATTCGTTCAAGAAGCGCGATCGGGTCAGCGGTTCGTCATAGCTCACGAAGCCAGTCCGACCAGCCGGCGAGCCCGTCGAAGGCTCAACAAGAAAGCCAGCAAGAAAGCCGCGAAGGCAAACAAAAAGTCCTCTACGAGCTGACGCTCTCGTCCCTCCGAACCGAGAAGTCCACAGATGAAGATCGAACTCCGAAATCCGACGCGCACCGTTGAAATCGAAGGAGCAATGAGCGTGACTAAGTTGTTGAACAAGCTGGATGTAAACAGCGCATCGGTGCTCGTGATCTGCGATGGCGTTCTCGTGCCCACGGACGCGTTCCTCGAACACGATGCTGTCGTCGAAATTCGCAACGTCATTTCTGGCGGCGCGGGTGTGATCTACGGCGCAACTGTATGAAGTGTCGTGTATGCCGCGGGTCTGCAGTCATTGACTTAAAGCGGCACAACGCCAACTTTTGTGGTGAACACTTCCTTCGCTTCTGCCACCAGCAGGTCGAGAAGTGCATCGATGAATTTGATATGTGTTCAACCAGCGACAAGCTGCTTGTGGCCGTGAGCGGCGGCAAGGACAGCCTGGCTATCTGGGACATCTTGACCAATCTTGGGTACGAAGCGGACGGCCTCTACATTGGCCTCGGCATCGATAATTACAGTGACCCATCCGGAGAGTTCGCAAAGACGTTCGCCGCCGATCGGGGGCTAAAACTCAACGTTGTCGACATCGTCGAAGAGTACGGCTATGACGTGCCGAGTGGTAGCCGGGCGGCCCGTCGTGCCCCGTGTTCGGCCTGTGGCATGTCCAAGCGCCACATCTTTGACCGAGTAGCGCTGGAAGGCGGCTACGACGTGCTTGTGACAGGCCACAATCTCGACGACGAGGCTGCAGTTCTTTTTGGCAATGTGCTTCATTGGCAGACCGATTATCTGGCGCGCCAACATCCCGTCCTGCCCGCACGCAATGGGCTACCACGCAAGGTCAAGCCGCTTGTGCGCCTTGACGAGCGCGAAATGGCTGCTTATTGCGTGATCGCTGGCATCGACTACATGCTCGACGAATGCCCAATGGCTGCTGGTAATAAGCACCTTCGCTATAAGGACGCCCTCAACTCCATCGAGGCAGCGTCACCGGGCTCCAAACAAGCGTTCTTCCACAAGTTCCTAAGCAAGGGTGCACCGTTCTTTGCCGAAGCCGCCGAGGAACTGCGCGACGAACTGAGTCCTTGTGAAACGTGCGGCGCCCCTACCCCAAACGACATCTGTGCGTTCTGCCGATTGGTAGAACGCGCAGGCGGCCAACCCGTGCCGGTCGAACTGACTGTGAGACCGTGATGACTGAAGCCCAAGAACCCGAGACTCAGCACGAACCAGCAGTGGCGGAGCCGGTACCGGCGCGTCCCCTCGAGGTCGGTGAGCTGATTATGCTGATCGACCGGAAAGAGCGGCGGTACCTAACAACTTTGGTCGAAGGTGGCGAGTTCCATTCGCATGCCGGCGCGGTGCCTCATGAAAACATGATTGGTCATGCTGAGGGCCAAGAGTTTCGGACGGCAAAAAACGCGGCCTATCTGGTGATGCGACCGACGCTGTCTGACTTCATTCTCAAGATGAAGCGCGGGGCCCAGGTCATTTATCCAAAGGACCTTGGCCCGATCCTGATGAATGCCGATATCTTCCCGGGCGCACGGGTACTCGAATCAGGACTGGGTTCTGGTGCGCTGTCGATGACCTTGTTGCGAGCCGGGGCAGATATCACTGGTTACGAGATCCGCGAGGACTTTGCTGCGCAGGCCACCGCCAATGTCACAGAGTTCATGGGCGAAGGAGTGCTTGAACGCTACGACGTGCATATCCGCAGCGCCTACGAGTCGTTCGATCACAGTGATTTCGACCGCGTCGTACTTGACCTGCCTGAGCCTTGGAACGTGGTTCCACATGCCGCAGATGCTCTCGCAAGCGGTGGCATCATCTTGGCCTATACCCCCAGCATCATCCAGGCCACTACGTTCCGGTCCGCATTGCAGAAGCACGGCTTTGGTATGGCAGAGACGATTGAGGTGCTCAATCGAAGCTGGCACATCGAACCCGAACACAACGCCGTTCGTCCGGATCACCGCATGGTGGCTCACACAGGCTTCCTGACTACGGCCCGCAAACTGGTCGGCGCAACCGAGTAGCAGCTGACAAGATGACGGTATGACTATTGCCGCTCCAAAAACTGTTTGTATCACCGGGGTTGGTCGCGGGCTGGGTCGAGAGCTCGCTTCTCGCATGATCGATGCTGGGCACCTTGTCTATGGGTCAACCAACCGGTCACCGTCTGATCTGTCATTGGCGGGACTCGTCGCGATCGACTTGGGTGACGAGGCATCAATCCGTGCCGGATGTGCCACGCTGGCAGGCCAGATCGAGTCACTCGATTTGCTGATCAATTGTGCTGGCGTAGACGCCCGAGCCTTCGGTGCCGCCAAGGATCAACGAGGTCCGTTTGATATTGATGCTGACACGTTCAACGCTGTAATGAGCGTCAACGTCACCGGGCCTATGGTGATGACCACCGCGCTGCTGCCTGTGCTTCGAGCCAGCTCTGACGCGATGATTGTCAACATCAGCTCGCAACTGGGATCGATGCAAGTTGCGGCGCGCCAAGGCCGAGACAGCACGTATTGCGTCTCCAAAGCCGCATTGAACATGTGGGGTGTCAAGTCGGCAGCAGCGCTCCGTCCAGAAGGCATCAGCGTTGTCATGATGCATCCAGGCTGGGTTCAGACCGATATGGGTGGACCGTCCGGTGAACTCACCGTGGACGAAGCGGCAACATCAATCTCTAGGACCATCAGCACTCTTAGTCTTGAAGACACCGGCCGTTTCATTCGATGGGATGGACACGATCACCCTTGGTGACGAGTGGGTTTGCTCAGAGTGCTTGGTCCCCAGAAGCCGAACTGTTTGATATCGGCAGCACGGAACCTCGAAGGGGTTGTTGCGGCGAGGTCTTCATCCGATGGCACTCACGGCGCCAGGCCGCCGTTGTTGGGCCCCATTCCGGCAGCAATTTCGGCGACAGTGCTGAGCGTCTGTTTCGCTGCACCGGCGAAGACGTGCGCCACGGACAAAAACGCCAGCGATTATTTCACATCGAGACCGAGCCTCTAGTTAGCAACCTTGAATGGAGATGTAGTCGCCGGGGCCTTCCCAGTCGGAGCGAACCGTTGTTTCACAAGAGCGCTCGGGGGGTGGTGGTAAGTCCGCTTGGGCCGACAGGGTGATCGACCGTTACGCGCTCTTTCACGGAAGCGAGACCGTCGTCGAATCACGCAAGACATCGGGGCAATCGCGCAAGACATCGGGGCAATCGCGCAAGACATCGGGGCAATCGCGCAAGACATCGGGGCAATCACGACGTGTGTCATGGTCGGTGCACAGATCTTGGTCAATCCAGGCCTTCATGGGGCTCCTTAGAGGCGATTAATCGCACTCGCTGGCTGGATCTGCGGGGGACCGGCGAAATCTAAGCGGCAGCGCACTCGAGACTGGTGTCGATCATGCAATATTCGAAATGAGTGACGGGTCAGGCCTTCTGACGGCGAAGGCAGGTGTAGTGTCACCAGAGGGCTAGGGGTTAGGAGGTCGGTCATCGACGAGAATGAGCTAGAAACACCAGACGTGGTCATCCTTCAGGATGAGTTACAGATTCTGCGGCGACGGTTGCAAGACGCTCCTAAGCGTGTGCGTACGCTCGAGGAACGACTTCTCGAGGTTAAAGGTCAGCTAGCGCGGGCGATGGCGCAGAACGATCGACTTGCGTCGACTTTGCGAGAAGCGCGTGACCGTATTGCATCGTTGCGAGAAGAAGTCGAAAAGTTGTCGAGCCCACCATCGGGCTACGGCTTGGTTCTCGATACGAATGATGACGGCACTATCGATGTGTTCACCGGTGGTCGCAAAATGCGCGTTGAACGTCATCCAGACCTAGACCAAGAGTTACACAAAGGCACCGAAGTCGTCTTGAACGAGGCGCTAAATGTCGTGATGGTGCGCGGTACTCAGCAGACTGGCTCGATCGTGTCGGTCGTCGAGGTGCTCGGGGTCGACCGCTGTGTGGTCAGCGGTCGGGCAGACGAGGAACGAGTCGTATCGATCGGCGATGCACTTCGCGGCGAGGTGCTGCGCTCTGGTGATGCCGTGCGGGTCGATGCTGCGTACGAAGTCGCGCTCGAGAAACTCCCTCGCCCCGAGGTCGAACACCTCATGCTCGAAGATGTCCCTGATGTCACGTATAACGATATTGGCGGTCTGGGTCCTCAGATCGAAGCCATCACTGACGCGGTTGAGCTGCCATTCCTTCACGCCGACCTTTTCCTTGAGCATGAGTTGCCACCGCCAAAGGGCATCCTGCTTTACGGGCCGCCGGGTTGCGGCAAGACAATGATTGCGAAGGCGGTTGCGAATTCTCTGGCCCAAAAGGTCAAGGCTCAGCGTTCGGATGCTGATGACGGCGGCGAGGTCCGCAGTTACTTCTTCAATATTAAGGGCCCCGAACTACTGAACAAGTATGTCGGCGAGACCGAACGTCAGATTCGCTTGATCTTCCAACGTGCCCGTGAAAAGAGCGAAGAGGGCTGGCCCGTCATCGTGTTTTTCGATGAGATGGAATCGCTGTTCCGTACACGCGGCACAGGCATCTCTAGCGATGTCGAGAGCACGATCGTGCCCCAGTTGCTTGCCGAAATCGACGGCGTCGAGACGCTGAACAACGTGATTGTTATTGGGGCATCGAACCGCGAGGATCTGATCGACCCCGCAATCCTACGCCCTGGCCGGCTCGACGTGAAGATCAAGATTGAACGGCCCAATCTCGAGGCTGCCCAGGCAATCTTCTCCCGCTATATGACTAGCGACCTACCAATCGCCGCTGACATTGTTGAGAGTTTGGGTGGCGGCGACCCGGATAAGGCCGTGCAAGCCATGGTCGAACAGGCTAGTGAAGAGATGTACAGCGAGGATCCTCGCAACGAGTTCCTAGAGATTACGTACCAAAATGGGGACAAGGAGATCACCTACTTCAAGGACTTCTCGTCGGGCGCGATGATCGAGAACATCGTGCGCCGGGCCAAGAAGCTCGCGATTAAGCGTTTGATAGCGACCGATGTGCGAGGCCTTCGCCCAGAGGACCTCACTGATTCGGTATTCCAAGAGTTCAAGGAACACGAAGACCTACCAAATACGACTAATCCTGACGATTGGGCGCGTATTAGTGGCCGCAAGGGCGAGCGGATTGTGTTTATACGCACGCTCATCGATAGCGCCGACGGCGATGTGGCTGACGCTTCGATCGACGGCGTCACCACTGGTCACTACCTCTAGAAAGTTGTCCCTTTTCCCACTCCGGTAGTTACTCAGACTTGTTTGGCTAGCCGGGCAGGTGTAGCTCGAGTTAGTGCGTCTCTTCCCTTACAAGCCACCGACTCCGACGACGTTGGCACGAATAGCAGGCCACACTCGACGCATTCGACCGGCTGAAAGGTCCGTGGGCTCATAGTGCTCTTTCTTTCTCTTTCTCAAGACCGGCCATAAATGCATCGTTAGGCAGTTACGCGGATGCATGTCGACAACCAAGCCATAACAGGGTTTTCCCTAATTAGGGTAAGAATTGGGTTCTTACGGAGGCTGCAACCGGGCTGTAGCTTGACTATTGCCTGACTATAAAGAGGACGCAGAATTCGTTACCTAATTGAAGGTATAGGGCAAGTGACTACCCTAATTAGCGCAAGAATTCGATACCTGAATTAGGCTACAGATTGACGATGTCAAAATTTGGGTATGCCCAAACTCCAGAATGGTGACGAAGTGACCGATTTTTGGTAACGAAACGTCACACCGAGACTGGCCTCAAATAAGGGATCGAAAGCCAAAAGTGACGAAGCGGCACAAAAGTGACGGTTTTTAGCATTGTTGGCAGATAAATCATTAAAATAAATGGGCGAGTTTTTCTAGCGTCACAACCGTCACTTCGTCACTCTCGGAGTCTTGGCGTGCATCGACTGCACCAGACACACGCCACCAGACGCCACCTAACAGCCCGCAGCCAGCCCCGAGCCTCGGAACGGAGGCCCCCCGGATTGTTTTGGGCCGTCGCCGGCGGGGTCTGGGCAGGGTGGTAAGCCTGGCTTGTTTTGCTGAAGGAAACATGTTGAGCAACGGTTGGCTGGTTGGTTAGGCTAGTTTGTGTCGGTTCTGGCTGTTTGTGGCTGGGTGTTTCTGCGGATTGGTGAGTTGTTATGAGGGTTCGTTCTCGGTTTGTGTCTCGTTTGTTGCTGTTTGTGATGTTTACGCTTATGGCTGCGGTGGTTATCCCTGTCGCTAGTGCGCCTCAAGCCTCAGCGGAGGTAACTAACTGTGCAACTGTTACTACGATCTCTTCGGCGGAGTGCTTAGCGCTGGTCGCGCTTTATGACAGCACCAACGGGGCCGGTTGGACTACCAGCACCAACTGGAAACAAGATGATCCATGCGCCTGGCAAGGAGTCACCTGCGCCGGCGCCCAAGTCACAATCCTGTGGCTGAACAACAATAATTTGGTGGGTGCGATCCCCACAGAAATCGGCAACCTCACCAACCTCACAACCCTGAACCTGGGCAGCAATGCGTTGTCGGGTCCGATTCCTTCTTCGATCGGCCTCCTCACCAACCTCGCAAACCTGTATCTGGGCAGCAATGCGTTGTCGGGTCCGATTCCTTCTTCGATCGACGGCCTCACCAACCTCACATACCTGGCCCTGGCCGACAATGCGTTGTCGGGTCCGATTCCTTCTCAGATCGGCCTCCTCACAGGCCTCACATACCTGGGCCTGGCCAACAATAATTTGTCGGGTCCGATTCCTTCTGAGATCGGCCTCCTCACCAACCTCACAAACCTGAACCTGTTCAACAATGATTTGTCGGGTGCGATCCCCACAGAAATCGGCAACCTCACAGGCCTCACATACCTGGGCCTGCACCGCAATGCGTTGTCGGGTACGATTCCTTCTCAGATCGGCCTCCTCACAGGCCTCACAGGCCTGTTTTTGGGCAACAATCAGTTGTCGGGTCCGATTCCTTCTCAGATCGGCCTCCTCACCAACCTCACAAACCTGTTTTTGTCCGACAATGTGTTGTCGGGTGAGATTCCTTCTTCGATCGGCCTCCTCACCAACCTCACAGCCCTGCGCCTGAACCCGAATGGGTGTTTGTGGGCTAGTAACTTTTTAGTTACAGCTTTTGTCACCAGCGCCATCGACACGGCTGGCACCAATGGTGCGGCGTTGAACGACGCGTGCAAGCCTCCTCCTGTCGTGTGTGGTGCTCTCTGTGAAGGAGTAACTGTGCTGGAGGGACCCAATGAGTGCGGTGTCGTGAAGGTCCAGGTGCCTTCAGGTTTGATGGGCTTGCTCGACCTCTCGGTGCCGGTTTCGGTGGACACTAACCGGGTGGTGTTTGACGCTTTGTTGCCATCTGATGGGATTATTAGCTTTACCTACCCAGACGGTTTTGGGCCGGTCTTCACGTTCGGTGCGACGCTGATTAATGGCGGGTATGGCGGGAACTACACCAGTACCGTCACTATCTTGGCGCCAACAACTGCGCCGGCTGCTGGATGCGAACCTGCCACTGAAACTGAAACAGCTGACACTGAAACTGAAACAGCTGAAACTGAAACTGCTGATACTGCTGTAGCTGCTGCTGTGGCTGCGCCGGTGCTTGCGTTCACTGGAACTGGTTCAGGTCTGACACAGTTAGCGCTCGCTATTACTGGCGCTGGCGCTCTCATGATGACAGTGAGTCGTCGACGCCGATAGCGCTGACAACGGCTCCGCTGCATACAGACATCGACCCGGCGCACCGTTTAGGCGCAGGTAACAACACGCGAACTTCAGCTAACTGGCTAACCCGAAAGGGTTCGCCGGTTGGCCGTGCGCGGGCTACCGAAACCTCAAACACTCACGTCAACAAACACTTCAACCATGCCAGTGCCCGCCAGCGACTGCGATACGAGACGCTAAAAGACTTCAAACAAGCCAGCCCACCAGATTCGCTCCAGGATGGTAGGGAGCGCATCGCTTTCTGAGTCGGGGTCTAGGAACAGAAGCCCCCCGGATTGTTTGTCCCCGTCGCCGCCGGGGGTCTGGCTGACGCTTAATGCTGTGACGAGCTGTCTCTAGTTAAAGGGCAGCATTGCACGGGGATGGTTCCAGTGTCCGCTGGTAGATCTTTATGTGTGATTCACTCTGGCAATGGTTCGTTCAAAATGTAGGCCGATGTCGGCGTCGCCTTCCCGATAACAGTCAGCCACCATACGGCTGGTGACCGCCGCCAGGTCCCCAGCCGCCAACACACGGCCGCTAACGACGACAAAACCACCCACACCCCAAAGTTGTTGCAATTGTAACAAGTTTCCCAACTACGAACCCCAACTACGACCAACAACAACACCATCGTCGCCAACGAACTACGACGGCATCCCCGTGAAGGGGGTGCCAGTCGTAGTTGGGCCTCCGGCTTGTAGGGGTTGGGTGTGGTGACTGTTTCTTGCCTCTACGCTGCGGGACGCTTGATGGGGTAGTGTTGGTGTTGTTATCTGTGATGGGTTTTTTGATGGGGTCTGCGCGTGTGTGGGGTCGTTTGGCGGCTTCGTTGGTGTTGTGTGCGATGTTGTCGGTGGTGTTGGCGGTGGCTGGGCCATCAGCTGACGCTCAGGCTGACTGGAACCAGGTTGGTGCCGACATCGACGGCGAAACCACAAACGATCAGTCCGGCTATTCGGTGGCGATGAACGCTGCTGGTGACAGGCTCATCATCGGCGCATTTCAGAACGATGCCAACGGCTCTGATTCGGGTCATGCCCGGGTGTATCAGCTGACTGGCGGTGCGTGGGTGCAGGTTGGTGGCGACATCGACGGCGAAACCACAAACGATCAGTCCGGCTATTCGGTGGCGATGGACGCTGCAGGTGACACGGTCATCATCGGCGCACCCTACAACGATGGCAACGGCGGTAATGCGGGTCATGCCCGGGTGTATCAGCTGACTGGCGGGGCGTGGGTGCAGGTTGGCCTCGACATCGACGGCGAAACCACAAACGACTGGTCCGGCTATTCGGTGGCGATGAACGATGCAGGTGACACGGTCATCATCGGCGCATACGGCAACGATGGAGTCAACGGCGGTAATTCGGGTCATGCCCGGGTGTATCAGCTGACTGGCGGTGCGTGGGTGCAGGTTGGCCTCGACATCGACGGCGAAACCGCAGGCGATCAGTCCGGCTATTCGGTGGCGATGGACGCTGCAGGTGACACGGTCATCATCGGCGCATACAGCAACGATGACGCCGGCGGTAATGCGGGTCAGGCCCGGGTGTATCAGCTGACTGGCGGGGCGTGGGTGCAGGTTGGCCTCGACATCGACGGCGAAACCGCAGGCGATCGGTCCGGCTGGTCGGTGTCGATGAACGATGCAGG